>Ga0209702_10000886_pt1 | contig 61382 bp, 52 predicted proteins | sample FRY01_FD_187210 | JGI IMG/M metagenome (GOLD analysis project Ga0209702, IMG submission 187210) | Freshwater microbial communities from Lake Fryxell liftoff mats and glacier meltwater in Antarctica - FRY-01 (SPAdes) (version 2) | ecosystem: Environmental > Aquatic > Freshwater > Ice > Glacier...
GCTGTTGAGAGCGCCAAACTTCGTTACGCGTGTGCAACACCCCAGTGTCAGCATCGATGACGGTAAGCTCATCCCCCGCTGCCCTAAGTGCACTAGTCATATCGTTCCCATGCTCGTGAAAAACATAAAGGTCAAATGCATCCCCGAAGGCAATGCCTGACTGCGATACGCTGCCTAGCCGGCTAGATTTTGCAGTCTCAGAAAAGCTTATCCAATACTCACCGCAATCTATGAAGGCGTAACTACTGGTGGTTTGCTGGGGGCCACGCCAATGATCAGTGTCACCTCTCTGAGCGTAGCCATGACGCTGCAATAAGTCGTTTATCGAGTGCTCACTATTCCACGCTTCGATGGTTGACCCAACGCCGGACACTACCCGAGACTCAGACCGGCGACGACAGTCTTCTTTGTGAAGATTTTTCGCAGCTTCCGCTTTTTCCCTGTGCTCGTGGTCAATCGCGGCATACATGTAAATCTCTTCGTCTGATGTAGATGCTGCGCGCCCGTCCCTAAATACGAACTGATAGAACAAAGGCTCACCGTTCTCGTCGCGTCGGCTGGGCGGGACATTCGGCAGAAAAACTGGCTGTCCTGCCCTTGCCATTGCCATGTCAAGGACAATCCCGCGCTCACCAAAGAAATGCTCCACCGCGAAGTGCATGAGTTCCCACTCTTTGAGCGCATAGGGCTTGTCCAGCGGAATAAAGAAGCGCCACTTTGGATTCTCAATCGTTGCCCCTGAGCTCGAGTAAATCCCGCAGGCAACGTCACTTCCTAGAAAATCAGTAATTGCTGCTTTGATGGCATCAAGCGAATGTCCTCCAGCGTCGATGTCCCCGCACAGGACGACGTATTGGCCAAATGCGCGCTGCACGCTGTGGGTGCGTGCGTCGTGAGCGTTGTAGCTTGATTGAAGAATTGCTGGCGCGTCGTGCTTCTCTATGCACGCGGGCGTTGCCATTAGATCGCATAACGTCGCCAGATTTAGCTGGGTATAACGGCCCCCTGGCTGACTTTTAAGCGAGTCGTAGGTACCAGAAAAAGTTGTTACGGCATAACTTTTCCAGAAGTCATTTTTGGGAGTGATGTCGTGCGTTGTATTCACTTGGCACCCCCCGTCTTTATCGCTTGCACTGACTGCCTATGAATGCGTGTGGAGTTTCCAACCTTGTATTGGGTCAGCATGCCCCTTTTTAGAAGTCGCCACAAGGTAGTGGCGGATATTTGTAAAGTCTCTTGGGCCTGCTTGCAGGTGAGATCGGGCACGAGAAGCTCATCCCGATTGGGTTTGATGTCGATTTTCATTACGATGGTCTTTACGGATTTGCACGCGCCATTTAAGCGAGTGGCAACACAAATACACCCCCCAGAGGAGGTGAGCGATGTGTCGTAGTTCACGTGCTCTTCGTAGCGGCCGACTCCTGCTCTAGGTTGGTCGGTTATCGGTAATAGAGGTGTCCAAACGACTGGTGGTCACGCCTGAGGTTAATGAACGAGTGACTCCCATTGCGGGTTGGTCAGATATCGTTCTTCAGGTATACGCAACAAACTGCAATTTGATGCAGTAGCCTGAATGATAGGCGAATACGCTAGGTTTGTGTACTCATCTGGAATATTGTCTTTTTTGTGCTTACTTCGAGGCTGTAAAACTTGCCCACTCCTCCATCACCTGGCGCCGTTTCTCAAACAGATCAGAGCGTTGATAAGCCAGCTCAACATCGGAGCCCGTGGTGTGTGCAAGGCACTGCTCGCAGACTTCGCGGGGATGATTGGTGTAGTCGGCTGCCCATGTGCGAAAACTGCTTCGCAAACCGTGAGGGACGGCATCGACTTTCATCCTGCGCATGACGGCTGTCAGCGTCATATCGCTAAGTGGCTTACCTCTAGCGCCGGGAAATAGTAAACCCTCACGCGCTGGAATTGAGCTTAAAAGAAAGACAGCTGCTGGACTCAGCGCAACTCGGTGCTCCTTGTTGACCTTCATACGTTCAGCGGGAATAGTCCACACGCGCCGCTCGACATCCACCTCAGACCAATTAGCGCCACGCACCTCACCGCTTCTAACGCATGTCAGAAGCAAAAACCGTAACGCCAACGCCCCCATTCCTTCCTGGCCGAGCAACTCCTCGTAAAAAGCGGGAACCGCATCTACAGGGATGGACCGCTGATGCTTGGTGGGTGCAATTTTTGAGCGTGCTGGCAGTGTCAACGCCAGGTGCCCTTTCCAGCGAGCTGGATTGGGTCCCTCGCGCAGGCCTTGGGCTGTCGCAGCATCAAGAATGACCTCAATGCGGCCGCGAATACGGTTTGCCGTCTCAGTTTTGGAGTGCCAGATCGGCTGTAGGACACGGAGAACAGCAGCGGTATCAACATCAGCCACCACCATTTGGCCAAGAACGGGATACACGTAAGTTTGGAGCGTACTGGTCCATTGGTCTGCATGCTTTGCATTTTTCCAACTAGATTCGTGTGACTTGATGTACCGCCTCGCGACCTCGGCGAACTTTACTGCTCGAGCGCGCTGCGATGCAAGAGCGCTTCTGGCAGCTTGCTTAGCGATGAGAGGGTCGACGCCTTGTTGAATTGATTCTCGGCACGCCTGAGCCTTTAAACGAGCATTAGCGAGTGACACGGCAGGGTAGGCGCCCAGGCCGATGTCGCGACGCTGATCAGCGACCACTGCTCGCAGAATCCAACTCTTTGCAGTCTCATTTCGAACCTGCAAATACAAACCAGCAACACCCCCAACGGCGTGCATACCTGAAGTAGCTAATCTTTTAACGGCCAAGGGGCCGAGTGCAGTGGCGATACGTGGCATTTTTAACCCTCATCCTACCCATCATTAAAGTTGCTATTGGATGATATAAGGTGCTACGAAATAACACAAGCTGAAAAGCGTTTCTCCTATGAAAAAGCCCCTAAGCATTGCTGCTTAGGGGCTTTCATATGAAACCATTGGCGGAGTGGACGGGACTCGAACCCGCGACCCCCGGCGTGACAGGCCGGTATTCTAACCAACTGAACTACCACTCCGCGTGGGCAGCTTTTAAGTGGATGCTTGTGGCATCCACCAAGTGCTACAAACTTGGCGACCCTACGGGGATTCGAACCCCGGTACCTACCGTGAAAGGGTAGTGTCCTAGGCCTCTAGACGATAGGGTCATAACCTAGACTACATAACTTAGCAAACGTTGCCGTTTGTTTAAGCTAAGCCTCGAATTATACGATGATTTTTCGAGACTTTTAAAAATACTTGGTGGAGGTAAGCGGGATCGAACCGCTGACCTCTTGCATGCCATGCAAGCGCTCTCCCAGCTGAGCTATACCCCCACGATGTGTGTCACCTGACGCACAACTTTCGTTGTGAGCCGCTGTGCAGCACAGCCACTGAGTATAAAACAATTTTTAGGCTTCTTTGAGCTTGGTCACCACATTTTTTTTATCAAACAATGCCAGCATTGCGTCGACCGATGGCGTGTTGGTCGTACCCAGCATCAACACGCGCACAGGCATGGCCAACTGGGGCATTTTCAAACCATGCTCAGCCAGCGTGGCTTTTATGGCCGCAGCAATTGCATCTTTGCGCCACTCACTGACATCCAACTTGTCTGCCAAGCTTGCAAGCGCAGGCTTTATGTCCTGCGTAACGTGCTTGGCCATGTCCTCGTCAGACGCAAGCGCAGGCGAGTAGTACGCTTTCGCCCAGTCGGCTAAAACCACCAGTGTGTCGCAGCGGTCTTTAAACAGTGCACATACACCAATGAGACGCGCATCTGGCTCAGCTTGTATGCCCTCAAATTGCAAGCGCTGTGCCACCATGACAGCAAGCGTTGGGTCTGCGGTAGATTTGATGTGCTGCGCATTGATCCAACGCAGCTTGGCATCATCAAATTGTGAGGCACTGCGTCCTAAGTGGTCTAAGTTAAACCATGACAAAAACTGCTCGGTGCTGAACACCTCGTCGTCTCCGTGGCTCCAACCCAGTCTGGCCAAGTAGTTCACAACAGCTTGGGGCAAGTAGCCTTCGTCGCGGTATTGCGTAATAGCCTTGGCGCCATTGCGCTTGCTCATCTTCTCACCGGCTTCATTCAGCACAGTCGGCAAGTGGGCATATACAGGGGGCGTGTGGCCCAAGGCCCTCAAGATGTTTATTTGACGCGGTGTGTTGTTGACGTGGTCATCGCCACGAATAACGTGGGTGATGGCCATGTCCATGTCATCAACCACCACGCAAAAGTTGTAGGTGGGCGTGCCATCAGGGCGTGCAATCACCAAGTCGTCTAGCTCGGCATTGGCTATTTCAATCAAGCCTTTGACCTTGTCGGTCCAAGCCACCACACCGTCTGTCGGGTTTTTGAAACGCCACACAGGCTGCACGTCGTCTGGCACAGTTGGCAAGGTTTTGCCTAGCTCTGGGCGCCACAAACCGTTGTAGCGTGGCTTTTCTTTGGCCGCCATTTGCTCGTCACGCAGCGCGTCCAGCGCCTCTTTGGACATGTAGCATGGGTAAATTAGATCAGCCTCTTTAAGCTGAGCCAACACCTCACGGTAACGTTCCATGCGCTGCATTTGGTAAAACGGGCCTTCATCAGGCGTTAGCCCAAGCCACTCCATGCCCTGCAAGATAACATCCACAGAGGCCTGCGTAGAGCGGGCTTGGTCTGTGTCTTCAATGCGCAATATAAAGTCACCGCCTTGGCTGCGCGCAAAAGCCCACGGGTACAAAGCCGAACGAATATTCCCCAAATGGATAAAGCCTGTGGGAGACGGTGCAAAGCGGGTGCGCACGCGCACAGCACTCTCAGGTGTTGAAGCAGTGGTGGTGCCAGCATCAAATGTGGTCATGAATCAGGCGCAGCCTATAGCCATTGCGCGTTGTATGTCGTTTTGTAAATCGGGGATGTGTTCTAGGCCTACTGCCACACGGATGAGTGACTGGCCCACGCCAGCGTTGGCGCGCTGCGCGTCGCTCAAGCGGCCATGTGACGTGCTAGCGGGGTGCGCCACCAATGTTTTTGTATCACCCAAATTGGTGCACAACTTGGCCAACTGCATGGCGTTCAATGTGGCAAAAGCTTTGGCCCTGCCCTCTTGCGCGTTGTTGGCTTTTAGCGAAAACGACAACACCGCTCCCCCCAGGCCACCTTGTTGACGCATAGCGAGTTCGTGTTGAGGGTGACTGTCTAAACCCGGGAAAAAAACTTGATCCACCGCATCTTGTGTTTGTAACCACTGGGCCAACGCCAGGGCATTGCCAGACTGCGCACGCATGCGGATACCCAGAGTTTCTAGACCCTTCAGCACCACCCATGCGTTAAAGGGGGATAAAGTCATGCCAGCGCTGCGTATAACTGGGCTGAACACCTCACTGACCAGCTCCTCAGATGCACACAGAGCCCCCGCCATCACACGGCCTTGCCCGTCGAGGTACTTGGTACCCGAATGCGTCACGATATCAGCGCCAAACTCAACAGGGCGTTGCAAAATGGGTGTCGCAAAACAATTGTCAACGGCCAGCCATGCACCTGCTTTGTGTGCAATATCCGCCAACGCAGCTATGTCACATACATCAGTAAGTGGGTTGGTCGGTGTTTCGGCAAACAACAGCTTGGTGGTGGGCTGCACAGCCGCAGCCCATTGCGAGACATCGGTTTGAGAGACAAACGTAGTGGTAACACCAAACTTGGCGAACTCGGTACCGATGAGTTTGATGGTGGAGCCAAACATGGAGTGCGAACAAATAACGTGGTCGCCACTTTTGAGCAAACCCATGCACATCAACAAAATAGACGACATACCAGTAGATGTAGCGATAGCGGCTTGCGTGCCTTCCATGGCCGCCAAACGCTGCTCAAAGCTGCTCACCGTTGGGTTGCCCAAGCGCGAGTAGGTATAACCCTCTTCCTCACCTGCGAACCGAGCTGCGGCCACTTCGGCGCTGGGCTGGACATAGCCGCTGGTTAGAAACAAGGCTTCCGCATTTTCACCGTATTGACTAGGAGGCATGCCAGTATGCTGGGCATGGGTTTCTGCATGCCAGCTTGAGGTATCGGGAAGGTGCGGCGAACTCATACGTTGGCGTCCTCTTGCAATTCATCTGCCTCAATGCGCTCACCGCGCAACCGAATGATATCTTCGGGTGTGATGTCACCCGTGCAGTAAATGCCATCAAAACACGAAGCGTCAAAGCCAGTGAGCTTTGGGTTGAGTGAGGCAACAGCGTTTTTGAGGCCTTGCACGTCTTGGTAAATCAGTGCGTCACAACCAATCACTTTGCAAATTTCGTCAACAGTTTTGCCGTGTGCAACCAGCTCTTCTGGGCTTGGCATGTCAATGCCGTACACATTGGGAAAGCGCACTGGCGGTGCAGCGCTGGCCAAATATACTTTTCTAGCGCCTGCGTCGCGGGCCATTTGCACAATCTCGCGGCTGGTGGTACCACGAACAATGGAGTCGTCTACAAGCAGCACATTGCGACCTTTGAACTCAGACGCAATCACGTTGAGCTTTTGGCGCACAGAGCGCTTGCGCACTGCCTGCCCAGGCATGATGAAAGTGCGACCCACGTAACGGTTTTTAACAAAACCTTCGCGATAAGGCTTGCCCAACAAATGCGCCAGTTGCATGGCGCTCGGGCGTGACGACTCTGGGATCGGAATCACCGAGTCAATCAGGTCTGGCGAAATGGTAGAGATCACACGCTGGGCCAGAGTTTCACCCATGTTCAAACGTGCTTGGTACACCGATACGCCGTCTAACTGCGAGTCTGGTCTGGCCAAATAAACATACTCAAACAAGCATGGAAAATGGGCCGAGGTCTCGCTGCATTGCTGCGCGTGCACCTGACCTTGCATATCAATGAACACCGCTTCGCCGGGGTCTATGTCACGTACTAGGGTATGGCCTGTGCCCTCGAGCGCGACCGACTCGCTGGCCACCATGGCTGTACCTACGCCTTGACCTAAGCACAGCGGGCGAATACCAAATGGATCACGAAAAGCCAACATACCGTGGCCGGCGATGAGTGCGACAACGGCGTAAGAGCCCTTCAAGCGCTTGTGCATGCGCGTGACTGCCGCAAACACATCTGCAGGCTTTAGAGGCAGGCCTCGCGTAGCGATGTCGAGTTCGTGAGCCAACACGTTGATCAACACTTCGGAATCAGAATCGGTGTTGATGTGGCGGTGGTCTGTGCTGAACAACTCTGCTTTCAGGGCGTGCGCGTTGGTGAGATTGCCGTTGTGCGACATCACCAAACCAAAAGGAGCGTTGACGTAAAAAGGCTGGGCCTCCTCTTCGCTGTTGGCGTTGCCAGCCGTGGGGTAGCGCACTTGCCCCAAGCCCACATTACCTGGCAAGGCGCGCATATCTCGGGTACGAAATACATCGCGCACCATGCCCTTTGCCTTGTGCATGAAAAACTTTTGACCTTGTTGTGTCACTATGCCTGCGGCGTCTTGGCCGCGGTGCTGCAACAGCAACAAGCCGTCGTATATCAGTTGATTAACCGGAGCGTTACTGACCACGCCAACAATGCCACACATTTATGGAATCAACCTTTCAATCGCCTGTGGCAACACAGGCTTAAGTAATACCAACACAGATTGCAACAATTGCCCCCCGTTGGAGCTTGCCCACCAGGGTTCAGTTTGTAGCTTCAAAATCAACACAATCAGTGCGCAAGCGAGCAACACAACCAGGGCGCGAACGATGCCAAACAACGCTCCCAACGACCTATCAGTTGGGCGCAAGCCCGAGGAACTGATCCAACGGCGAAAAGTTGAAGCGACAAAGCCGCCTACAAACACAAACACCACAAACACCACGACATAGCGCACCACAACCGACACCAAACCTGAACCGCCTAAGGCTGGCGCCCATTGGGCAATCAGTGGCGCCAACAAACTGGTGGCCGTTAAGGCGAACAACCAGTTGGCAATGGCCAGAATTTCATACACCAAACCTCGCCATGCGCCCCAAACCAGTGATGACACCAGCATGAGAACCATGGCGATGTCTAGAACTGACCAACCGACGTAAGCCATACGCCGTTAAAACGTCAGAACGCGTGCTTCTAACTTCAACAGCTCAACGCGGTCTATGAAGTTTTGCAGCTCAACGGCATCATCAAATGGGCCAACGCGCACTCGGATAAATTTCGAACCATTGCTTTGAATGACTTGGGTATATGTGGTGATGCCAGCACGCTCTAAACGCAGGCGTACTTCCCGTGCACGCTCTGCATCATTGAAAGAACCCACCTGAATCACGCGACGCTTGCCGTCATTGGGGTAGTCGGTAGCTGTGGCTGTTGTAGAAGCAGACTTAGCAGCGGCTTTTGCCAAAGTGCCGTTCAAAATAGCTTGTGCCCTAGTGGCCTCGTCTTGCTTGTCTTTGGCTGCCTGTGCTTGCTGCTCAAGTGATGCTTGCTGAGCTTGTTTGCTGGCCTTGGTTTGCGCCGTCACATCTGGCTGCGTGGTCTCAACTTGCGGCTTGGTTGCTTCAGCAGGGGCAACAGCAGCTGGAGTTGGCGTGGTACTCACACTGGGCGCAGCAGCCACAGCCGTGGGTGCGAGCAACGGCTGCACCTCGTCTTTTGACGGTATGGCCACAGGTAAATCAACCTCTAGTGGACGTGGCTCGGTGTCAAACAACAGCGGAAAACCCACAATGGCAATGGCCACCAACAGGGCCGTTCCAACCAAACGGTATTGGGCACGACGTCTGATGGTCTCTACGCTGTCGCTGTCACGCCCAGCACTGGCAGATTTACTAAACTTAAACATAGGGTGTAAAGCGCACTGAATGGGTTAGTAAGGGCTTCAAGGCTATGGCCGCACATAGGGTTGATGCCAGTTCATCGAACTCAAGCTTTGAGGTGTTTGGCCTCTAAACGGGGTATGCCTTTGGTCAATACGCCGCCAACGGTGAAGAAAGATCCAAAGACAATGATTCTATCAGTGGGGCTGGCTTTGGCCACGGCTGCATCCAAAGCCAGTTGTGGGCTGGTAAAGCACAGGGCGCTGGCCTTTTGCGTTTCTGCTGTTGCTTGGGCTAAAGCCTGAAGCTGCGCGCTGCCAAGGGCTCGCGGCAGCGGCAAATCTGTGAAATACCAATGGTCGACCAACGGACCAACCGTTGCCAACATCTTGGCCACATCTTTGTCTGCCATGCACCCAAACACTGCGTGGGTGCCCGGGTAATAGCCCATGGCGTCCAAATTGGCCGTGAGCGTGGCGGCCGCATGCGGGTTGTGCGCCACGTCCAGTACCAAGGTCGGCTCGCCAGGAACAATTTGAAAGCGTCCTGGCAGCTCTACCAGCGACAAACCCGCTCGTATAGACTGCGCCGTAACCGGCAACTGAGGGCGCAAAGCTTCGAGCGCAGCCAACACACCTGCTGCATTGAGCAGTTGGTTGGCGCCGCGCAGCGCTGGATAGGCCAAGCCGCTGTAACGCCTGCCGCGCCCTGCCCAGCCCCATTGCTGCTTGTCACCAGACACATTGAAATCTCGCCCCAGCAGCCAAGTGTCGGCCCCAATGGCTGTCGCGTGGTCCACCACGCTTTGTGGCGGCACAGGGTCACTCACAATAACCGGCTTGCCTTGACGCATGATGCCGGCTTTTTCGAAACCAATGGCCTCGCGGGTGGTACCCAAAAACTCGGTATGGTCAATGTCTACGCTGGTGATGATGGCGCAGTCGGTGTCAATCACATTGACGGCGTCTAAACGCCCACCCAGCCCAACCTCCAAAATCACAACGTCTAACTTGGCTTGCTGCAGCAACCACAAAATTGCCAACGTGGTGAATTCAAAATAGGTCAAGCTGATGGCTTGGCCATCCAACACGCGGGCTCGCTCAACCACCTCAAACGCCTGACACAGCTGCTCAGGAGTCACGTGTTCTTCAAACAAGCGACAACGCTCCTCAAACTGCACCAAATGTGGCGAGGTGTAGACCCCAGTTTTATAGCCAGACTGCATCAGCACGGCCTCTAACATGGCGCAAGTAGAGCCCTTGCCGTTGGTACCAGCCACCGTTATGACCGGACAGCTCATCAACAAGTGACCTGGTATGCGTGTTACCACCTCTTTCACGCGGTCCAAACCCATGTCAATCGCCACAGGGTGTGAAGCCCCTATTACGTCTAGCCACTGCTGCAAGCTGCGCATTGGCTGCTGTTCAGTTGGCGTTGCGGTTGCGGTGGGCTGTAGGCTGGGTGTTGTTGTCATGGCGGTCAATTATGTCGTGGTTTCTATTGTGTCAGTCCACCAAGGCCGGTGCGCGGCCGTGCAAAATACACCCATGATCAACACAGCCAGCACCGTCACCATCTTTGGTATATCCAACTGCGACACCGTCAAAAAAGCCAGAGTCTGGCTGAACGAACACGGTGTCAACGCTGTGTTTCACGACTTTAAAAAGTCAGGCGTCCCCAACGACGCCGAACTAGACAGCTGGTTTGCCGCGCATGATTGGGCAACGGTCATCAACAAAAAAGGCACGACATGGCGCAAGCTAGACACCGAAACGCAACACGCAGTGGTCGATGCTGTCAGCGCCACAGCACTGGCCAAAACCTACCCAAGCGTCATCAAACGCCCAGTGGTGCGCTGGCCTAATGGCCGCATCACGGTTGGTTTTGTACCAACCGATTGGCGTGCCTTGATCGACTAGGCTGCCAACCCTTGCATCAACGTATGCCTAGCTGCCCCTACAATTACCCTAGATATTAGATTGACCTGAGCACATCCAACACACCATGTCCACCATTCTTCAACACATACCCGCTGGCCAAAAGGTCGGTATTGCTTTTTCCGGCGGCTTGGATACCAGCGCCGCGTTGCTGTGGATGCGTCAAAAAGGCGCCGTACCATTTGCCTACACCGCAAATTTAGGCCAGCCAGACGAGCCTGACTACGACGAAATACCCCGCAAAGCCATGGCTTACGGTGCCGAAGCAGCACGGTTAATTGACTGCCGTGCGCAGCTGGCGCAAGAAGGTATTGCAGCGTTGCAAAGCGGCGCATTCCATATTTCCACTGGTGGCATCACCTACTTCAACACCACCCCCATTGGCCGTGCCGTCACTGGCACCATGCTGGTCGCCGCCATGCGTGACGACAACGTCAATATTTGGGGCGACGGCAGCACCTACAAAGGCAACGACATTGAGCGCTTTTACCGCTATGGCTTGCTGACCAACCCATCGCTGCAAATTTACAAGCCTTGGTTGGACCAGCAGTTCATCGACGAGCTAGGCGGTCGCGCGGAAATGTCCGCATTTATGCAGGCTGCTGGTTTTGACTACAAGATGTCGTCAGAAAAAGCCTATTCCACAGACTCCAACATGCTGGGCGCAACCCATGAAGCCAAAGACCTTGAGAGCTTGGCCAGCGGCATGCACATTGTGGAGCCCATCATGGGCGTGGCATTTTGGAAAGACGAGGTTGAGGTCAAACGCGAAACCGTTTCTGTGCGCTTTGAAGCAGGCCAACCTGTTGCCTTGAATGGCCAAACCTTTGCCAACCCAGTTGACCTGATATTGGAAGCCAACCGCATTGGTGGGCGACACGGTTTGGGCATGAGCGACCAAATAGAAAACCGCATCATTGAAGCAAAAAGCCGCGGCATCTACGAAGCCCCCGGCTTGGCCTTGCTGCACATTGCCTACGAGCGCTTGGTCACGGGCATACACAACGAGGACACCATTGAGCAATACCGTATGAGCGGCTTGCGCTTGGGTCGATTGCTATACCAAGGCCGCTGGTTTGACCCTCAAGCCATCATGCTGCGTGAAACGGCCCAGCGCTGGGTTGCCAGCGCCATCACTGGCGAGGTCACGCTGGAGCTGCGCCGTGGCAATGATTACTCAATCTTGAACACCGAATCAGACAACCTCACCTACGAGGCCGAACGTTTGACCATGGAGCGCGGCGCGTCTATGTTCAGCCCCAGAGACCGCATTGGTCAACTCACCATGCGCAACTTAGATATCGTAGATACCCGGGCCAAGCTCAACACCTACAGTAAGGCTGGCTTGCTCACGCATGGCGAGGGCACCGACATGCTCAAGCTGTCTGGCGACAAACCCACATAAAGCCGGCTAGCCGATACACGTCGAACAGAGACCACTTGCAGTGCGCCCTAGTTGGCCGGCACCCAAGTGGTTTTTGTTTGTATTGCGCGGCGCAACAGTGGCAGCGCGGCCAGCATGGCGGTGCGCCCCGCTGCAATGGCCTGCTTGCGCGCAGCAAAATTAGCTGAGCCAATGTGCTGCAAGTTAGGCCTTACCACCACATCGGCACCCACCAACTCGAAACCATTCAAGCGCTGACCCATGATGGAAAACGTTTGAAGCATCAAACCCAAGGTGTCATTGGCAGGCGTGGCGGAAGGCGCACTGGATATGTCCACACCGATCACCAGTTGTGCGCCCATTTGTTTCACAAAGCTCACGGGAACCGGAGCGACCAACCCGCCGTCTACATACTCTTGCCCGCCTATCGGAACAGGCATAAACACACCTGGCACAGCCGACGAGGCTCGCACCGCTTCGCCAGCATCCCCGCGCTGAAACAGCACAGGGTTACCGCTGTTAAGCTGGGTGGCCAGCACGCCAACTGGCTTGGGCATGGCTTGCAACAATGTGCCCTTCACTTGCTCGTTGACGTACTTGGCGAGTGCCGCACCACGCAACATCCCGCGGTTGCCCCAAGGCATCATCCAATCAGCCAAGGTCGTTTCATTCAAACCCAAAGCAGCCTGCTCTAGGGCGGCACCTGACAAACCGCTGGCGTACAACACGGCCACCACGCTGCCTGCGGACGTACCTGCCAACAGGTCCAGCTGAATACCCGCCTCATCCAGTACCTGCAGCACACCCACATGTGCAAAGCCCCTGGCGGCACCGCCGCCCAAGGCCAAGCCAACGCTTGGCAACTTGGCCACAGTGGGGACTGGCACTGGCTTGATAGGCTCTTCAGGCGGCAAGTTGGGTTGCAAGACCGAACAGGCGCCCAACACCAGCGCCGCAGCCAACACCACCAGCCGTTGTGTGCAGGCAGCAGCTACAAGCGTCCATGCAGTAGCTTGTGCAGGTGTCGGCGTTAAGCGAACAGTGAGTGAGTGTGTGCAGGTCATAGTGGGCAGATCTTAGGGCACCTTGCTAACTGCATGCATTTGTTGTGTCACGGCAGGCCGGCTGTTATCCAAGACCAATGGCATGGAATCTGTTGACACATCAATAGCCCACATACATATGAATACTATTTGTTTAGCTGCGGTGCAACTGCTGCTAAGGTGGTTGACATGTTGGCGATTAACCATGCCGTCACATTATTGAACACTCCTAGCCATTAGCTCTTAACGGCTACCGCTGTTAGCCGATCAGCAACCATTGACCACCCCTCCTCAATCTCATGACCGATCTACTGCTTCTCATATTTTTATTTCTAGCTGCTGGCGTTGTTGCAGTACCAATTGCTTCACGGCTTGGCTTGGGCTCGGTATTGGGTTATTTGAGCGCTGGTATGGTCATCAGCCCCCTGCTGTCGGTCCTGAACGTGCAGGTTGAGTCGATTCAGCATGTGGCAGAGTTTGGCGTCGTGATGATGCTGTTTTTAGTCGGCTTGGAGCTAGAGCCAAAACTGCTGTGGTCTATGCGACACCGCCTTCTAGGTCTGGGTGGACTGCAAGTGGGATTGACGTGCGCACTGGTGATGCTGGGCTTCATCGCGCTGGGCTACACCTGGCAAGTCAGTCTGGCTGTGGGGTTGGTGTTTTCGCTGTCCTCGACGGCTATCGTGCTACAGACACTGAATGAAAAAGGGTTGTTTAAAAGTCAAGGTGGGCAAGCTAGTTTTTCAGTGTTGCTGTTTCAAGACATTGCAGTCATTCCCATGCTGGCCTTGCTGCCGCTGCTGGCCAGCACAGAACTGCTCAGTCTTGCATCAACCGTGTCAAACGAATCCAGCGCCAGCAACCCGTCATCCGACATGGCTGACCATGCGTCATCGCTGAGCTTGGTAGCTGGCTTGCCGGGTTGGGCCGCAGGCTTGGTCACCGCAGCAGCTGTGGCAGCTGTGGTCTTGGTTGGGTCGCGATTGACGCGCCCGGTGTTTCGTTTTATTGCCATGGCCAATTTGCGCGAGTTGTTCACAGCCACCGCATTAGGCATGGTGGTTGGTATTGCCTTGCTCATGAGCTTGGTCGGACTGTCTCCAGCGTTGGGCACATTTTTAGCCGGTGTTGTACTGGCCAACAGCGAGTACCGCCACGAGTTGGAGTCGCACATCTACCCTTTTAAAGGCTTGCTGTTGGGATTGTTTTTTATGACGGTTGGTGCGGGCATTAACTTTGAGCTGTTTTTGTTTGATACGGGTACGGTACTTGGCTTAACGCTTGGGTTGATTGCGATCAAGGCGCTGGTGCTGTGGGTGCTGAGCGTGGTGTTTGGTATCAACGGCACTGACCGGTGGCTCGTGACCCTCGGGCTGGCCCAAGCGGGTGAGTTTGGCTTTGTACTCTTAACTTTTACGGTGGGTCAAGCCATCATCCCCCAGGTCTTGGCTGACCAGTTGTTGTTGGTAGTCGCCTTGTCGATGCTGCTAACGCCAGCGATATTCATTGTGTTTGAGCGCGTTATTGCCCCGCGCCTAACGGGCGCGCAACAACAACGACCCAGCGACACCATTGCGCATCAATCTGACATCATCATTGCCGGGCATGGCCGTGTTGGCGGCATCGTCAACCGCATGTTGGGAAGTGCGCAGTACAACACGACCGTGATTGACTTCAGCTCAAAACAACTGGAGGTCATTCGCACGTTTGGCTTTCAGGCTTATTTTGGCGACGCCACACGTCCCGACCTGCTGGCGGCCGCTGGGATTGCACAAGCCAAGGTGCTGGTCATTGCCATTGATGGACGCGAACAAATCACAGCGTTGGCGCAATACGTTGGCCACAACTGGCCTCATGTGCACGTGGTTGCGCGCGCAATGGATCGCACGCACGTGTACGAGCTGTGGGCCACAGGCTGCCGCGACGTTATTCGAGAAACCTACGACAGCTCATTGCGTATGGGACGCTCAACCCTCGAGGCCATGGGCTTGGACACCGCACAAGCCACCCACTTGCGCAACCAATTCGAACAAGCCGACCGCAACGGCATGCTTGAATTGGCAGAGGTCTACAAGCCAGGCGTGCCAGCCCACGACAACCCAGAATATGTGGCAACAGCCAAACAAATTACAAACAGCATGCGGGTATCCATGCAGCGCCAAGGTGTGGATGAGCAAGGCTGAACAACAGCTGAGCATGACGGTAACTTGGGGGAGGCGAACCAGCAGATACGCTTGCCCATCACGGGCGCCCTGTTTTGCATTACCATTGATTTTTGATTAACGTTTACGTTAACGTTAACGTCAATCACAACACTGTTTATTTCAACTTCACGTCATCGACACACACAGGAAACGACAGCATGGACATCAAAGGCAATGTATTCATAGTGACCGGAGGCGCTTCCGGCTTGGGCGAAGGCACAGCACGCATGCTGATTGACAATGGCGGGCAGGTTTTGATTGCCGACATGCAAGTCGACAAAGGTGAGGCTATCGCCGCATCAATAGGCGCTCAGTTTATACAATGTGATGTCAGCAACGAAGCTGACGGGCAAGCTGCCGTTGACGCAGCGTGCGCAATGGGCCCTTTGTTTGGCTTGATCAACTGCGCTGGCATTGCACCAGCCCAAAAAACCGTTGGTAAAAACGGTGCGCACGACCTCGCCACTTTTGCCAAAACGGTGAGCGTCAACTTGGTGGGCAGCTTCAACATGATTCGCTTGGCCGCCACTGCCATGGGCGCCAACACACCGCAAGCCACTGGTGAGCGTGGCGTGTTAATTTCAACGGCCTCCATAGCCGCCTATGACGGGCAAATTGGCCAAGCCGCCTATGCAGCCTCTAAAGGTGGCATTGTGGGTATGACACTGCCTATTGCCCGTGACTTGGCGCGCAGCGGCATCCGCAACATGACCATCGCCCCTGGCATTTTTGGTACACCCATGCTGTTTGGCATGCCCCAAGAGCTGCAAGACGCGCTGGCTGCTGGGGTCCCCTTTCCCAGCCGATTAGGCACGCCCGCCGACTACGCCAAGCTGGCCAAGCACATCATTGAAAACGACATGCTGAACGGCGAAGTCATTCGCTTAGACGGCGCCATTCGGTTAACGCCAAAATAAAGCGCGGCTAAGGCCAGCGCAGTTGACCAGGCCGCGCAGGTGCCTTTTGACTTTTAGGCACAATAGCACGTGGCCATTCCTCAAAGCTTTATCCAAGACTTGCTCACCCGCGCCGACATTGTCGACGTGGTGGGCAAGCACGTTCAGCTCAAAAAGGGGGGGTCTAACTTCATGGGCCTGTGCCCATTTCATGGCGAAAAGTCGCCCTCTTTTTCAGTCAGCCCCAGCAAACAGTTCTACCATTGCTTTGGCTGCGGTAAGAACGGCAACGCCATTGGTTTCTTGATGGACCACACCGGCGCTGGCTTTGTAGAGGCCGTGCAGGACTTGGCACAACAAATGGGCCTCAATGTGCCTGAAGAGCAGGCCAGCCCAGCCGATAGAGCCCAAGCCGCAGCCAAACGCGAGCAACACAACAGCCTAGGCGACTTCATGAGCAAGGCTGCCAGCAGCTACCAAGTCGCCCTGAAAAACACCCCACGCGCGGTGGACTACCTCAAAGGGCGAGGCCTGACTGGTCAAATTGCCAAAATCTTTGCCCTGGGCTTCGCCCCAGAAGGCTGGCGGCATTTGGCCAATGTATTTCCAGACTACGCCGACAAAGCGTTGGTGGAATGCGGCATGGTCATCACGCCAGACGATGACGGCAAAGCCGAACAAGACCCTGCCACCGCCAAACGCTACGACCGCTTTCGCGACCGCATCATGTTTCCCATTCGCAACGTCAAAGGCGAGGTCATTGGCTTTGGTGGCCGCGTCCTCGACAAGGGCGAACCCAAATACCTCAATTCACCAGAAACACCGCTGTTTTCAAAAGGGCGTGAGCTCTATGGCTTGTTTGAAGGCCGCACCGCCATGCGAGAGCGTGGTTATGCGCTGGTCACCGAGGGCTATATGGACGTGGTGGCGCTGGCGCAGATGGGATTTGGCAATGCGGTGGCCACTTTGGGCACTGCCTGCACGGCTGACCACATGCACAAGCTGTTCAGGTTCACCGACAACGTGGTGTTTGGTTTTGACGGCGATGGCGCTGGGCGACGTGCCGCACGCAAAGCACTTGAGGCTGCCCTGCCCTATGCCACGGATACCCGCTCGGTAAAATTTTTGTTTTTACCTGCTGAGCACGACCCAGACAGCTTTATTCGCGCCAATGGTGCCCAAGCCTTCGAGGACATGGTGGCCAAAGCCACGCCGCTGAGCCGCTTTTTAGTTGACGCAGCAGGGGCAGATTTGGATTTGGCCACCGCTGAAGGCCGGGCACACATGCTCAGCGCGGCCCAACCTTTGTGGACAGCCTTGCCAGATGGCGCTCTCAAACGCCAGCTGCTGACCGAATTGGCCGAAGCCTCCAACTTAGGCTCGCACGAGGTACTTGACGTGTGGCAGGCCAACGCCAAACGCTACCCAACGCGCAAAGCCGCAGGGGCTTCGACCCAACACAGCAGCAACAGCGGGACCAGCCGTGGCAACAGCGATGGCTCACAAAGCCCGCCCTATAGCGGCGCAGACGCCACCTACAACAACAGCTACGAACCCAGCGACAGCTACGGCACCAGCACATTCAGCCGCTCGCCAACACAAGGCAAGCGCGCATGGCAAAAGTCCAAGCCCGCATACCAATCCGGGCGTGGCCACGTCACCAGCAGGGTGGACCATGTGGCGCGCGTGGTGCTCACGACACCCAACGCGTGGGGCTGGCTCAGCACCGAAGAACAACACCTATTGGCCGAGCAAGACCCGCCCTTTGGTTCGCTTTTTACGTGGCTTGAAGCCCAATGGCACGACCACGGCCCGCAACCTTGGGCGGCACTGCAAATGGCCATGCGCGATCAGTCCTTTGCCATGCAAGCAGCCAGAGCGGTTGAACAGGCGAACACCTTGGGCAGCGAAGATGCGGTTGAAACGCAAGCAGAGCTGCGCGAACTCATGCGCCGCATGCTGATCGAGCACTTGCAGCTGTTAGAAAATGAGGCCATATCCCAAGCCGAAACAGATCCCAGCGCCCTGGTGCGCTACCGCGACTTGCAAGCCAGGCGTGTGGCCTTGCAAGGCGAGGGCAAATCCATGGGTGATATGCCAGCAACTTAACAACAGGACGCGAAACTGTAACAACAAGTTCTCCGTTAATCTAGGTAGAATCAGACACCGGGCCCAAGTATTTTGGCGTCCGGTTTTTTTTGCCTGGTCTTCAGCGACACGCAAACCTACCGGTGCCAAACCAAGTGCTGCTCATGTCGGCTGAGGCTACTGCCTGTGGCGGCATGCATCCTTTCAATTTTGGAAACTTGGAATACATGCATCATGGAAATTTTTGACTACGACAACGTTTTACTGTTGCCACGCAAGTGCCGCGTTCAAAGCCGCTCTGAATGTGACGCCAGCGTCACGCTAGGCCCGCGCACATTTCGCCTGCCCGTTGTCCCCGCCAACATGAAAACTGTGGTCAACGAATCGATTTGCAAGTGGTTGGCCGACAACGGCTACTTCTATGTCATGCACCGTTTTGATTTAGACAACGTTGCTTTCGTGCGTGACATGCACACAGCCGGTGTGTTCGCCTCGATTTCATTGGGCGTTAAGCAGGGCGATTACGACACCGTTGACCAATTGAAAGCACAAGGTCTGGTGCCTGAATACATCACCATAGACATCGCACACGGCCATGCAGATAGCGTGCGCGACATGATTGGCTACATCAAACAGCACTTGCCACAATCGTTTGTCATTGCAGGCAACGTGGCAACGCCTGAGGCCGTCATAGACCTTGAAAACTGGGGGGCAGACGCCACCAAAGTAGGCGTAGGCCCAGGCAAGGTGTGTATCACCAAACTCAAAACAGGCTTTGGCACTGGCGGCTGGCAGTTGTCTGCGCTGAAATGGTGCGCACGCGTTGCCACCAAACCCATCATTGCTGACGGCGGCATTCGCAGCCACGGCGACATTGCCAAAAGCGTACGCTTTGGCGCGTCCATGGTCATGATTGGCTCATTGTTCGCTGGCCATGAAGAGTCGCCAGGCGCCACCGTTGAGGTCAACGGCGAGCTGTTCAAAGAGTACTACGGCTCAGCCAGCGACTTCAACAAAGGCGAGTACAAGCACGTGGAAGGCAAGCGCATTTTAGAGCCCATTAAAGGCAAGCTGGCCAACACATTGATTGAGATGGAGCAAGACGTTCAAAGCTCTATTTCTTACGGTGGCGGCACCAAGCTCATGGATGTGCGCAAAGTGAACTATGTCATTTTGGGCGGTGACAACGCCGGCGAACACTTGTTGATGTAACCGCCACTATGAACATCAAGACCATTGCTGTGCTGGGCACAGGCCTCATGGGTGCACCCATGGCCAAACGTTTGTTAAACGCTGGCTTAGAGGTGCACGTATGGAACCGCTCGCCAGACAAGGCGCAAGCCCTGGATGCGTTTGGTGCCACCGTAGCCGCCACTGCAGCCCAAGCCGCCGCGCAAGCTGATGTGGTCATCACCATGCTGCAAGACGGCGATGCGGTGGGTCATGTGCTGTTCACCCAAGGCGCAGCGAAAGCCATGCAGGCCCATGCGGTGCTTGTAGATATGTCTTCTATTGCACCTGCTCAAGCGCAAGCCCATGCACAGCAACTGGCGCACTTGGGGTTGAAACACATAGACGCACCTGTATCTGGTGGCACGGTAGGTGCTGAACAAGGCCTCTTGGCCATCATGGCAGGCGGTGACATCGCTGTATTTGACCTGCTGACGGCCGTTTTTACACCATTGGGGCGGGCTATCCATGTGGGCCCCAGCGGCTCGGGTCAACTCGCCAAACTGGCCAACCAAATGATTGTCGGCATCACCATTGGCGCTGTGGCCGAGGCCTTGTTGTTGGCAGAGAAAGGCGGTGCTGACATGGCCAAGGTACGTGAGGCCATCAGCGGGGGCTTCGCCCAAAGCCGTATTTTGGACTTGCATGGCCAGCGCATGGTGGACCGCGATTTCACCAAACGTGCCGCCATGGCGGTGCAACTCAAAGACATGCGCAATGCGTTGACCACAGCGCACAGCTTAGGCTTTGAAGCACCAGTCACCGCCATGTTTGAAGACCTGTACGCCCAGGCCATCAACAACGGCTTGGCCGACCTAGATCACAGCGCACTCTTTGTGGAGTTGGCTCGGCGCAACGGTATGCGTTAACAACCGTTATGAGGTCTTTGCGCTAAGCGCCACAACCTCTTGAGGCGTGAGCCAGCGCCACTCGCCACTTGGCAAGCTGTCCAGCGTCAGCGCTCCCATTTGGCTGCGGTGCAAACCTTCAACGCGGTTGCTCACGGCGGCCAACATGCGCTTAACTTGGTGGTATTTGCCTTCTGTCAATGTGAGGCGCAAGCTGCAATCGCCAGTTTGCTCAGCCGCAAAGGCCGCCACTGGCTTGGGGCTGTCATCTAGCACCACACCCGCCAACAGCTTGTCGATTTGTTGGGCATCGACCGCATGCTTGGTGGTGATCTCGTAGACCTTGGTCACATGGTGTTTGGGAGAGGTGAGTCGGTGTATGAATTTTCCATCATCAGACAACACCAGCAAACCCGTGGTGTCTTGGTCTAACCTGCCCAAGGCTTGTACACCCGCTGCTGCACCACCGCCTCGCTGGCGCAAAGGAGCAGGCAGCAAGCTGTAGATGCTGGGATGCAGTGATGGTTTATGTGAACACTCGTAGCCAGACGGCTTGTGTAGTACCAAGTAAGCAACGTCGTGGTACTGCCACGCAACGCCTTGCACCTCAAAGTGCAGCCCTGTGGTGTCAACCTCGTCAAAGCCATCAGTGACGACCTCACCGGCATAACTGAGCAAGCCTTGCTGAACCACGCCTGCGCAAACGCGGCGCGTACCAAAACCCTGGGAAAAAAGCACATCGTGCCAATGTTGTGTAGCCATAACCTCTATTGTCGCCGCAGTCTGGTCACGCACGGGTATGGCCATAAAGCAACAATACAACGCATGTAAAAAAAAGGGGGCTCAAGGCGTTGCACAATGTAGGCCCATGCGCAACAAGCTCAAACGACTGCTACCCTCCCCGCAAATGATTCAAAACAACCGATGGTTGCGCTGGATGGGGCCGACCTTGGCGCACCCGCGTCTGTGGCACATGAGTCGCAAAGGCATTGCTGCTGGCTTGGCATTGGGTCTGTTTTTTGGCTTGTTGGTGCCAGTTGCGCAAATACCATTTGCGGCCGGTGCCGCCGTGTTGCTCAGGGCGAACCTGCCCGTTGCCGTCGGCAGCACACTGATAACCAACCCAGTCACCTTTGGACCTGTGTACTTTGGCGCTTACAAGTTGGGCCACTGGGTGCTCCACCGTGGCGATGAACACGTCAACAACTTGCCCACAGTACTGCCGCCCGCTTTGCTCAAAGCCCAGCTCGCCAAACACGACGACCACGAACTTACTTGGATAGAGCAGCTTCAAAATGCGTGGCACCGCCTCAGCACAGTGGGCAAACCCCTGGTGATAGGTTTGGCGATTGTGGCCACCCTCACCGGAATCATGGTGTATTTGCTCACCAGCTGGATTTGGGCGCTGATGATTTGGCTCAAACGGCGCAAACGGCTGCGCGCTGTGGCCTATCGCCGCAACGCGCAGTGAGGGCGTGTTAGAACGTCTGTTTCATAGCAGCGGTACACCCGTTTTGCTTTGAATAAATTCGCGGCTGACACCGTCGGCCAACTCAACCAACTTCAAGCCCTCAGACGTTACATCCATCACACCTAAGTCTGTGATGATGCGGTCAACCACACCCAGCCCAGTCAGCGGCAAGGTGCACTCGGGAATGATTTTCATATCCTCAGTGCCATCTTTTTTGGTGGCGACATGCTCCATCAGAATAATCACGCGCTTCACGCCCGCGACCAAATCCATTGCACCGCCCATGCCTTTGATCATTTTGCCCGGAATCATCCAGTTGGCCAGGTCACCTGTGGCGCTGACCTGCATGGCACCCAAAATGCTCAGGTTGATTTTGCCACCGCGAATCATGGCAAAGCTGTCGTGACTTCCAAAAATGGAGGAGCCTGCGATGGTGGTAACCGTTTGTTTGCCTGCATTGATGAGGTCGGCATCCACTTGCTCTTCAGTCGGGAACGGGCCAATACCCAACATGCCGTTTTCTGATTGCAACCACACCTCAATGTCGTTGGGGACATGATTGGCCACTAGGGTGGGTATGCCAATGCCTAGGTTGACGTAAAAACCGTCTTCTAACTCGTGTGCCGCGCGTGCGGCCATTTGATCGTGTGTCCAGCTCATGATGGGTAGTGCTCAGTAAACGTTAAAAGTGGTGCGCAGTGCTTAGGCGGTTTCGGTAATGGTGCGTTTTTCAATGCGCTTTTCTGGCGACGCGTTGAGCACCAATCGGTGCACATACACGCCCGGCAAATGCACAGCATCTGGCTCAATGGCACCCAGCGGCACGATTTCCTCCACTTCCACGATGCACACCTTGCCGGCCATGGCCACTGCAGGGTTGAAATTGCGCGCCGTTAAGCGGAACTGCAAATTGCCACTTGTGTCGGCACGCCATGCTTTGACCAACGACACATCGGGCACCAATGAGCGCTCCATCACATAGGTTTCGCCGTCAAAATCACGCAGCTCTTTGCCTTCGGCCACCAAGGTGCCCACACCAGTTTTCGTGAAAAAAGCGGGAATGCCCGCACCACCCGCACGCAGCTTTTCAGCCAGCGTGCCCTGCGGGGTGAATTCCAACTCCAGTTCTTTCTCGAGAAACTGACGGGCAAACTCTTTGTTCTCGCCCACGTAACTCGAAATCATTTTGTTGATTTGATGCGTCTCAAGCAACTTGCCCAAACCAAAACCATCCACGCCGGCATTGTTAGAGATCACAGTCAATTGGTCGACACCGCTGTCGCGCAGCGCATCAATCAATGCCTCGGGAATGCCGCACAGGCCGAAGCCGCCGACTGCCACCATGTGGCCGCTTGCCACCACGCCGTCTAAAGCCGCCGCAGCGCTTGGATACACCTTGTTCACGTTTGCACTCCAAAAATTTATAAAACCGTTCATACCAACGATACTACGTATTCAACTACGTAGTATTTCGTAATGAACAACCCAAGCCACAGCCCAACACTGAACCCCACACTGCGCTCGCCAATCGATTACCAAATGGCGTTTGACGCAGCGCCTGTTGGCATGGCCTTGTCCCGCAGCAGAACCATTGTGGACTGCAACCAAGCCTTGTGCGAGATGTTTGGTGTTGACCACGGCGAGTTGATTGGCCAATCGTTTGAAAAGCTTTACCCCAGCGCCGATGAATTTGAGCGCACCGGTTTACGCATCACCCCACTGCTAAACGCGCCTGGCACCTACAGCGACAACCGCATCATGCGACGCGTCGGCGGGCGCTTCAGCGGCGCCACCTTTTGGTGCCACGTCACCGGACGTGCATTGGTACAAGGTGACCCTCACGCTGCTGGCATTTGGTGCTTCGAAGACCTAAGCCAACAGCGCCCCATCGTTGGTTTGCTGACGCCGCGCGAGCGCGAAGTAGCTGCTTTGCTGATGCAAGGCTTAACGTCCAAAGCCATTGGCAAAGTAATGCGCATCAGCCACCGCACCGTAGAAATTCACAGAGCCAAACTGATGCGCAAATACCAAGCCCACACCACCGGCGACTTGGTACGCAAGCTCACCACATCGTTATGAATGGCTTGGGCCGGTGCTGCTTGCGCATGCGACGTAAGTTTGGTGACATCAAGCTGGGCTGCGGGCATACTTGGTTGACAGTTTATTTGCCAACAAGCATTCAGGACACACCACATGAACACACGCTTTCCTTACCCAGACCTCAACACACTGCCCCAAGACATACAGGCGCGCATATTAGAAGTGCAAGAGAAAGCGGGCTTTATACCCAACGTTTTTTTAGGCTTTGCACGGCGCCCAGCTGAGTGGCGCGCGTTTTTTGCGTACCACGATGCCCTGATGCTCAAAGACGATGGCAACCTCAGCAAAGGTGACCGCGAAATGATTGTGACTGCCACCAGCGCATTCAACCAGTGTTTGTACTGCGTGGTGGCTCACGGCGCCATTTTGCGTATTTACGAGAAAAAACCATTGGTAGCCGACGAAGTAACAGTGAACTACCTCAAGGCCAACATCAGCGCCAAACAACGCGCCATGCTGGACTTCGCCATGAAGGTCTGTACCGCATCCCACACCGTAGGCGACGCCGACTTTGAAGCCTTGCACCAGCATGGCATGGACGATGAAGACGCATGGGACATTGCAGCCATCACCGCATTCTTTGGCCTGTCTAACCGCATGGCCAGCGTGACTGGTATGCAGCCCAACCCAGAGTTTTTCACCATGGGCCGCGTGCCTAAAGTGAAGGGCTAAGCCGCCACCAAACACACCAACACGCAGCACGCAGCCATGCAACTAGACCTGTGGTTTTTTATACCCACTTGCTTTGCGATCAATATGTCGCCTGGTCCCAATAACTTGCTGGCCATGAACAATGCCACGCAGCAAGGTGCACGCGTGGCCTTCGTGGCAGGCATGGGTCGACAGCTGGCATTTGCGCTGATGATGGCACTCACAGCCTTGGGTCTAGCCAGCGTGTTGTATGCCTCGGTATGGGTGTTTACGACCATCAAAATCGCCGGCGCGACCTACCTGGTGTACTTGGCCTGGCAGCTGTGGCACGCCACAGTTGAGCGCATTGTGTTGGATGCACAAGCGCGACGCCAAACAACCATCGCATTGGCGCAGCGCGAATTCTGGCTGGCCATGGGCAACCCCAAAGCGATTCTGGTGTTCACCGCTTTTTTGCCACAGTTCATCAACATCGACCACGCCATAGCCCCTCAATTTGCCGTATTGGGCCTGCTGTTTTTAGGTTTGGAGTGTGTTGCCATTGCGCTGTATGCCCTCGCGGGTCGCTACTGTGCGTCCTTGATACGCAGCCCCGTTAGCCGCGTGCGCTTCAACCGACTCAGCGCCAGCGTGTTGGGCTTGGCAGCCGTGGGCTTGCTGCTGGCCAAACGCTAAGCGCCTCGCCTTGGGCCCCGTGCCGTGTGCCTTAATTGGTTGCTCTACAGCCTGGGATCAAGGATTCACGTGACAACACCCAGCAACCACGCCGGTAAGTCTGCTGACTTTTGCTTAGGGAAGTCTACCCACACGACGGTTGCGCCACCTGCGGCATGTATTGCATCCGGCTGCGCCGCGAGTTCTAGCGTGCACCATGTCTCAAACGTACTGCGTTTGGGCTCACTGACAAACAACTTGACCAACACATCACCCGGGTACGACAGCTGCTTGTAAAAGTTACAAAAGGCATTCAATATCACCGGGCCTTGACCTTGTGGGTCGGGCGCAATCCCGATGTTGAACATCCACTCCAATCGAACCGTCTCCATATAACGAAAATACACGGTGTTGTTCACATGGCCCATGGCATCCATATCGCCCCAACGTATGGGCAACACCATGTCAAACACGTGTTTTTTCTCGCTGGGCAGGTCTAAACGCATAGGACTTCTTTCACAAAATTAGATCTGCAGGCTAATGGGTTTATGCCTCGGTGCTTGTCATGCAGTTGACGCTCACATGCCACAACAAAATGTACCAGCGTTGCGTCTAGTGCAGACAACCAGATGCCAGTCACTCACAGCCTGGATGTGACACGCTGCTACAACGAACGTGGCGACCAAATTGTTAGATTGAACAGGGCTTGATGTATGGGATAGCCAGACGGACTTTAAGGTAGCCACTGTTAATTACAATGGGTCAACGTATATTCAATACCAATGCCAACAACTGCTGACGGAGACCCCTATGACCTCACCCGCTTTACTTCAAGCCCACGGCCCACGTGAGTCCATGGACTACGACGTTGTTGTTGTCGGTGGTGGCCCCAGCGGCCTGGCCACGGCCATTCGTTTGAAGCAGCTGGCAGCCGACAAGGGCACAGAGCTGAATGTGGTGGTGCTTGAAAAAGGCTCGGAGCCAGGGGCGCACATTTTAAGTGGCGCAGTCATGGACCCACGTGCCATCACAGAGCTGCTGCCCAACTGGAAAGAACTGGGCGCACCGCTGCACCAACTCGTCACCGACGACGACGTCTTGTTTTTAACGGCGTCTGGCAGCAAACGCACGCCAGACTTCTTGGTACCCGATTGCTTTCACAACAGTGGCAACTATGTCGTGAGTTTGGGAGCCGTCAGCAAATGGCTGGGCGAACAAGCCGAGGCCTTGGGCGTGGAGATTTTTCCTGGCTTCACGGCCGCTGAGGTCTTGTACAACGAGGCAGGCGCAGTGCGCGGTGTGGCCACTGGTGACGTCGGCATTGGTAAAGACGGCGAACCTACCAGCGACTTTCAATTGGGCATGGAACTGCTGGGCAAATACACCGTGTTTGCTGAAGGCTCACGCGGCCACTTGGGCAAACAACTCATTGCCAAGTTCAAACTGGACGCCGGCAAAGACCCACAAAGCTACGCGCTGGGCGTGAAAGAGTTGTGGGAAGTGACCCCCGCCAACGCCAAGCCAGGCCACGTGGTGCACACCGCCGGCTGGCCGCTAGACAACGCCACCTATGGTGGCGGCTTTTTGTACCACCTAGAAGGCAACCAAGTAACGCTTGGGTTTGTCACTGGTTTGGACTACAAAAACCCATGGCTCAGCCCATTCGAAGAGATGCAACGCTGGAAAACGCATCCCAGCATCAAAGCCGTGCTAGAAGGCGGCAAGCGCTTGGGCTACGGCGCACGCGCCATTACAGCAGGCGGCTTGTTGTCACTGCCCAAAACAGTGTTCCCAGGCGGCGCGTTGGTGGGCTGCGACGCAGGCTACTTGAACGCCAGCCGTATCAAAGGCAGCCATGCCGCTATCAAAACCGGCATGTTATGCGCCGAAGCTGCCTTCGAAGCCGTGCAAGCTGGACGAGCCCAAGATGAACTGAGCGGCTACCCGGGCGCATTTGAAAAGAGCTGGCTGTATGACGAGCTGTTGGGTGCCAAAAACTTCAAGCAGTGGTTTAAGAAAGGCAACACCGTGGGCACGCTCATGACGGGTATCGAGCAGTGGCTGCTGCCCAAGCTGGGCTTGAAGTCCCCTCCATGGACCATTCACCGCACCCGTGCGGACCACAGCTACCTCATGCCCGCGGCGCAGTGCCCGGAAATCAGCTACCCCAAACCAGACGGCGTCATCACCTTTGACCGCCTGAGCAGCGTCTTCATCAGCAACACCAACCACGCTGAAAACCAACCTGCTCACTTAACGCTGCTAGACGCCAGCATCCCTGTCGCCATCAACCTCAAACATTACGCCGGCCCTGAAAGCCGCTACTGCCCAGCTGGGGTGTACGAGTACATCAAAACCCCAGACGGCGCCGACGCTTTGCAAATCAATGCGCAAAACTGCATCCACTGCAAAACGTGTGACATCAAAGACCCCACGCAAAACATCAACTGGGTCACCCCAGAAGGCGGGGGCGGGCCCAACTACGCGGGTATGTAACACGTGTCGTCACCACGCCGCCGCTGTGCCTCGAACATTGCCAATACCCAAAGACTGTGACAGTGCGCTGATCAACTTGCCCAAGGCAGGTTGACCGGCGTTGACAGCCACCGCCCCGCCACCCGCCTGTAGATGGCCTATCTGCATACCAATCAACAATAACTTGTGTCGTCCCCTGCCTCCACCTTCAAAGTGTTAAGCCTCATCCCCCCGATGACACAGCTCAACACGCCTTACCCGTCTACGGCTTACATCACGGGCTTTTTGCGTGAGCAAGGCATAGACGCGGTGCAGCACGATTTGGCGTTGGCGACTGTGTTGGAATTGCTAAGCAAACCCGGTTTGGCACAGCTGCAAGCCGCTGCGCTGGCGACAGATGAGGCCACACGCAGCGCTGCGGTGAACTCATTCTTAGACCATGCCAGCAGCTACATCTCTACCATTGACCCCACCATTGCGTTTTTGCAAGGACGCGACAGTACGCTGTGCCACCGCATTGCCTCACGCGGATTTTTGCCAGAAGGACCGCGCTTTGCCTCGCTGAATGACTACGCCGACGACGAAGACAACCCTGACAACCTGAGCTGGGCCTTTGGTGCACTTGGCCACAGCGACAGGGCTAGACATTTGGCCACGCTGTACCTCAACGACATTGCAGATGTGCTGCGCGACGCGGTAGATGAAGGCTTTCAGTTTGTGCGCTATGCAGAAAGCTTGGCGGCCAGCCAGCCCAGCTTTGACGCATTGGCCACGGCGCTGGCCCAGCCTGCCAATTTAATTGACGCCACGCTTGAGCGCTTGACGCTGGCGACCGTGGCTGAGCACCAACCCACGTTGGTGGTGCTGTCTGTGCCATTTCCTGGCGCGGTATACGCTGCATTTCGGATTGCGCAAACCATTCGCAAGCACCACCCGTATGTGCGAATTGCTTTGGGCGGCGGCTTTGTCAACACCGAACTGCGCGAATTGTCTGACCCCCGGGTCTTTGACTTTGTTGACTTTGTCAGCTTAGACGGGGGTGAGCGCCCACTTCTGTGCCTCATTGAGCACTTGCGAGGCAAGCGTGGCGTATCTCGCTTGGTACGCACCTTCACGCGCAACGCCGAAGGTGCGGTGGTCTACACCAACTGGCAAGAGCCAGATGTCGCCTTTGAAGATGTGGGTACCCCCACTTGGGATGGCTTGCCACTGATGCGCTATTTGTCGCTGCTAGACATGCTCAACCCCATGAACCGGCTGTGGAGCGATGGGCGCTGGAACAAGCTCACAGTTGCCCACGGTTGCTACTGGAAAAAGTGCAGTTTTTGTGATGTCAGCCTTGACTACATCAGCCGGTATGACGCGGCCAGTGCCACCACGTTGGTAGACCGTATTGAACGCATAGTGGCCGAGACTGGACAGACTGGCTTTCACTTGGTCGATGAAGCCGCACCACCCAAAGTGCTCAAAGCCTTGGCCACCGAGTTGATTGCGCGCGGTGTGCACATTTCGTGGTGGGGCAACATTCGATTCGAAAAAACCTTCACCCCTGAACTCTGCCAGCTGCTGGCACACAGTGGCTGTATTGCCATGTCTGGTGGCCTAGAGGTGGCGTCAGACAGGCTGCTCACGCTGATGCAAAAAGGGGTATCCATAGACCAAGTGGCACGCGTGACCAAGGGCTTTGCCGACGCCGGTGTCATGGTTCATGCGTACCTCATGTACGGCTTTCCCACGCAAACCGTGCAAGACACGGTAGACGCGCTGGAGTACGTGCGCCAGCTGTTCGAGTTGGGGTGCATACACAGCGGCTTCTTTCACCGCTTTGTCTGCACCGTGCACTCGCCAGTGGGTAAAAATCCAGCCCAATTCGGCGTGACGCTGACCCCGTTGCCAGCCAGCCAATTTGCCAAAAACGACGTGGGGTTTATAGACACCACCCTAGATGGGTCGGGCACCACCCACGACGAACTGGGTGCAGGCCTCAAAAAAGCCATTTACAACTACATGCACGGCATAGGCCTTGAGACCCCGGCGCATACCTGGTTTGGCCTGCCAAAAAGTGTGTGTCCCCGCACCAAGGTGAAGCCAGATGTCGTTGAACGAGCGCTATACTAATACTTTGCTAGGAGAGCGCAGGCCATACCCCACGTGTGGACGCTGCCGCCGAAGGCGCAAAGTCTCTCATCGCAGAGGCTGCAACGCTCAGGTACCAGGACTGGCAGAGCGTGGCTGCACAACAGCCGCGTTACCCCACTGGAGAGAGACCCACCACCGAGTTGGTCCACCGAAGGAGCAAGCCGCACAGCCCACGTGCCAACGTAGGCCCGGTGAATCTCTCAGGTAAAGCGGACATGGGGCAGATCTCGCACCAACAGCGTTATGCTGTTGGCGTGCAATGAAACACTGCCCATAAGGTACAACGCCTGTGTCTGACCTCTCTATTAACAGCAACAACGCGGCCATTTCTGCTGCCGGTATGCATGTGAATACCGCATCACCAAGCGTATTACAACGCACCCCGTTGTATGACTTACACCTCGAATTAGGTGCACGTATGGTGGCATTTGCGGGCTACAGCATGCCTGTGCAGTACCCCATGGGGGTCATGGGCGAGCACTTGCACACCCGCACCAAAGCGGGCTTGTTTGACGTTTCCCACATGGGTCAACTCAGCCTAAGCGGCGAGCACGCCGCACGTTCATTCGAGACCCTTGTACCAGCAGACGTCATGGACTTGCCTGTGGGCAAACAGCGCTACGGTTTGCTGCTCAATGACCAAGGCGGTATTGTGGATGACCTCATGTTTGTTAACCGTGGCAGCGATTTGTTTGTCATCGTTAACGGCGCATGCAAAGACGGCGACATCGCGCACATACAAGCGCACATTGGCGCAACCTGCACTGTGCAGCCCATGCCAGACCACGCCCTCCTTGCGCTGCAAGGCCCCATGGCTGTCGACGTGCTCACAGCGTTAGACCCCAGCGTGGCCAACTTGGTGTTCATGACAGGGTCAGCCGCGGTGCTAGGCGGCATCGCGTGCTACCTCACGCGCAGCGGCTATACCGGTGAAGACGGCTTTGAGATTTCAGTACCCGGCGAACACGCCTTGGCGCTGGCCAAGCTCATACTGAGCGACGAGCGCGTCGCACCCATTGGACTTGGCGCGCGCAACTCGCTGCGCTTGGAAGCCGGCCTGTGCTTGTACGGCAACGACATCACCACCACCACCACGCCCGTTGAAGCCAATCTGAACTGGGCCATGCAACAGGTCAGGCGCACAGGTGGCGCCAGGGCCGGTGGCTTTTTAGGCAGCGCTGTGGTGCTAGCGCAACTAGACGGCACTGCACCCATTACCCGCAAACGTGTGGGCTTAATCGCCACAGAGCGCGTGCCCGTGCGTGACCATACCGTGCTGCAAGACACCCAAGGCGGCGTCGTAGGCGAGGTCACCAGCGGCTTATTGAGCCCCAGCGTCAACAAAGCCATAGCCATTGGCTATGTGGGTGTTGCCCATGCGGTTATTGGCACACAAGTCAATGCCGTGGTTCGAGGCAAGCTGGTCGCCATGACCGTGAGCCCCATGCCCTTCACACCCAACAACTACCACCGTGGCTAAGCACTGCCCCGACCTGCCAACACACAAGCTGCAACAAACGCGCTGCATTTTTACCTCGCATCACATTTCAACCAAGGAAATTCCATGATTAAGTACACCGAAGACCACGAATGGCTCAGCATTGAAGGCGACATCGCCACCGTCGGCATTACGCACCACGCGCAAGACGCGCTGGGCGACGTCGTATTCGTTGAGCTGCCAGAAGTTGGCGCAACATTCGAGCAGAAAGCCACAGCCGGCGTGGTCGAGTCCGTTAAAGCTGCCGCCGACGTGTACATGCCCGTGACAGGTGAAATTACCGAAGTCAACGAGGTATTGCGTGATGACCCGTCACTGGCCAACACCGACCCACTGGGCACCGGCTGGTTCTTCAAAGTCAAACTCAGCAACCCCGCTGAACTAGACGCCCTGATGGACGCAACCACCTACGGCGCATTCTCTGCTTGAACCCAATGCAGCCCAGTTAATTGGGGTCAGATCCCAATTAATCTCCTTTCGACCCGTTACTTCCTGCGACCCATTAGGATCTGACCCCAATGAACGCAGCTACCAATGTGTTTGTTATGCAATTACTGTCACTTTTAGAAAACGCCGGTGAGTTTGAACAACGTCATACGGGGCCCAATGCGGCTCAGCAAGCATTGATGCTCAAGGCTATTGGCATGGCGTCATTGGATGCACTGACCGACGCCATCGTGCCGCCAAGTATTGCGCGCACACAGGCCATGGTGTTGCCGCCAGCGCTGCCTGAGGCGGCGGCTTTGGCTGAGCTGCTGGCGATTGCCAACCACAACCACGTGCTGACAAGTTTTATTGGCCAAGGCTACTACGGCACACACACGCCTGGCGTGGTGCTGCGCAACATCTTAGAAAACCCAGCTTGGTACACCGCTTACACGCCGTACCAAGCCGAAATTTCGCAGGGTCGTTTGGAGGCCTTGGTGAACTTTCAAACCATGGTGACAGACCTCACCGGCATGGACATTGCCAATGCCTCCATGTTGGACGAGGCCACCGCTGCAGCCGAGGCCATGACCTTGGCCTTGCGCTCAGTCAAGACCAAATCGCAAACCTTTGTGGTGTCAGGCGATGCGCACCCTCAAACCATTGAGGTCATTCAAACCCGCGCCGCGCCACTTGGCATTACCGTCAAGTTGGTCCACACGGCAGAACAATGGGACGCCGCACTCGCAGGTGACGATTACTTTGCTGCACTGGCCCAGTACCCCAGCACTGGCGGGCGCATTGACGACTTGGGTGCTGCATCCCAAGTGATACACAGCAAACAAGCCGTGCTGATTGTAGCCACTGATCTGCTGGCACTGACGCTGCTCAAAGCCCCAGGCGAGTTTGATGCCGACATTGTGGTGGGCAACACCCAACGCTTTGGCATGCCCATGTGCAACGGCGGCCCGCACGCGGCATTTATGGCATGTCGCGATGCGTTCAAACGCTCGCTGCCTGGTCGATTGGTAGGCGCCAGCGTTGACAAGCACGGCAAGCCTGCCTACCGCTTGGCACTACAAACGCGCGAGCAGCACATACGCCGCGAAAAAGCCACCAGCAACATCTGCACCGCGCAAGTGCTGCCAGCTGTTGTGGCCAGCATGTATGCGGTTTACCACGGCCCGGTTGGCCTCAAACGTATTGCATCGCGCGTCGCCACATACACCGCTATTTTGGCCAAAGGCTTGCAACAGTTGGGGGTGCAAGTTGGCTCGCAAAAGGCAACGCTCAGCGCGTTTGATACCTTGACAGTCCACACCCAAGGCCAGACCCCAGCGCTGCTGGCCAAAGCCTTAGACCAAGGCGCCAACCTGCGTGTTCGTGCAGGCAACATCTGCATCTCACTGGACGAAACCACCACCCGTGCAGACATTGAGTTGCTGTGGCGCGTCTTTGCAAGCGAGGGCCGCAGCATCCCAAGCATTGAGGTATTGGCCAGCAACATTGAGCTGCTCATTCCAAGTGCGCTGTCACGTACCAGCACGTTCCTCACGCATGCGGTGTTTAACAGCCACCATTCTGAAACCTCCATGCTGCGCTACATACGCATGCTCAGCGACAAAGACTTGGCGCTAGACCGCACCATGATTCCGCTGGGCAGTTGCACCATGAAGCTCAACGCCACCAGCGAGATGATTCCCGTCACTTGGCCGCAATTTGCCAACATCCACCCGTTCGCGCCAGCCTCACAACGCCAAGGCTATGCCTTGTTGGATGAACAGCTTCGCGAATGGTTGTGTCAGGCCACTGGCTATGCGGCCATCAGCTTGCAACCCAATGCAGGCAGCCAAGGCGAGTATGCAGGCTTGTTGGCGATCAAGGCCTACCACGCCTCCAAAGGCGACAGCCAGCGCAACATCTGCTTGATTCCTGCCAGCGCCCACGGCACCAACCCTGCCAGCGCGCAAATGGTTGGCATGCAAGTGGTGGTGGTGGCTTGCGACGAAGCCGGCAATGTGGACATGGCCGACTTGCAAGCCAAGTGCGACAAACACAGCGCCAACTTGGCGGCCACCATGATCACCTACCCCAGCACACACGGGGTATTCGAGACCCAGGTTAAAGAGCTGTGCGCCTTGGTGCATGCCCACGGTGGGCGCGTGTATGTAGACGGGGCCAACATGAACGCTTTGGTCGGCGTCGCTGCACCGGGAGAGTTTGGCGGCGACGTGAGTCACCTCAACCTGCACAAAACGTTTTGTATTCCCCATGGCGGTGGCGGCCCAGGCGTAGGCCCAGTGTGCGTGGTTGCTGACCTAGCGCCCTTCTTGCCAAGCCACGCCACCAGCGGCATTGACGGTGTGGTGGGCGCTGTATCTGCTGCACCGTTGGGCAACGCAGCGGTACTGCCCATCAGTTGGATGTACTGCCGCATGATGGGCGCAGACGCCCTCAAGCGCGCCACGCAAATCGCTATTTTGGGTGCCAATTACATCAGCCATGAACTGCGTGACCACTTCCCCACGCTGTACGCCAGCGACAGCGGCCTGGTGGCACACGAGTGTGTTTTGGATCTGCGCCACTTTAAAGAAACCATAGGCATTCAAGCCGAAGATGTGGCCAAACGCTTGATAGATTACGGCTTTCATGCACCAACGCTCTCGTTTCCGGTGGTCAACACCTTGATGGTCGAGCCCACAGAAAGCGAAAGCTTGCAAGAGCTAGACCGCTTTATTGCAGCCATGAAAGCCATTCGCGAAGAAATCCGCATGGTCGAGACTGGCGTATGGCCGCAAGACGACAACCCACTCATCAACGCCCCGCACACCGCGCAAGCCGTCTCTGGCAGCGAGTGGCACCACACCTACAGCCGTGAACGTGCCGCCTACCCCATGGCCAGTCTGCTGCAAACCAAGTATTGGGTACCTGTCGCACGTATCGACAACGTCTACGGCGACCGCAATTTATTTTGCAGCTGTATGCCGCTGTCCAGCTATGTTGAAGACAAGCTTGAACGAGAGGTTGCCATATGAACGCCCTCACATACCCCAGCCATCTGAAACAGCATTTCGCCAGCGACAACTATGCAGGCATGTGTGGCCCTGCTGCACACTGGTTTCTTGAGGCCAACAACAGCGGCCATGCGCCCGCTTATGGCGACGACGAGTGGACGCATAAAGTGTCAGAGTCATTGCGCAACTTGTTTCAAACCGACTGTGATATTTACTTTGTATTCAACGGCACAGCGGCCAACTCACTGGCCTTGGCCAGCCTATGCCAGAGCTACCACTCGGTGGTGTGCTCGCCGGTGGCTCACATAGAAACCGACGAGTGTGGCGGCCCGGAGTTTTTCTCAAACGGCTCCAAACTGTTGGTGGCTGATGCGGGTGGTGAAGCAGGCCAGCACGGCAAACTCACACCAGATGCCATTGAGGCTATCGTCACCAAACGCACAGACTTGCATTATCCAAAGCCCAAAGTGGTCTCCATCACGCAAGCCACTGAACTGGGAACCATTTACTCGGTCGAGGAAGTGCGCGCCATCGCCGCCATTGCCAAACGCCGTCACCTCAAACTGCACATGGACGGCGCACGCTTTGCCAACGCCGTGGCCACCTTGGGCTGCCACCCCAGCGAGATCACGTGGCGCGCAGGTGTTGATGTGCTGTGTTTTGGTGGTACTAAAAATGGCCTACCTGTCGGCGAAGCCGTGGTGTTTTTTGACAAGCACCTGAGCGAAGACTTTGCCTACCGCGTCAAGCAAGCCGGACAACTGGCCAGCAAAATGCGTTTTATTTCTGCGCCATGGCTGGGCATGTTGCAAGACGACGTGTGGCTCAGCAATGCACGCCACGCCAACACCATGGCACAACGCCTGCGCAGCAAACTAGAGACTCTAGAAGGCTTGTCGCTGCTGGCGCCCACACAAGCCAACGGCGTATTCGTCAACCTGCCCCAAACCGCCATAGACAAACTGCAAACAGGCGGTTGGCGCTTTTATGAGTTCATCGCCGGCGGCGGCTGCCGCTTCATGTGCTCGTGGGACACCACAGACGAGGCGGTAGATGCATTGGTGAGCGCGATTGAGGCGTCGTTGAACTAAACCGCTGGCCTCGGCCAGACCCAAGCCCACGTCAACTTCAAGCCACGTGTACGTTGCGCCTCGAGAGTTGCTACTGGCTTGCTGCCAATGACTTGTCGATACGTATTAGTGTGTTGTACGACGTGGCTTAGCCAGCCATCTGCAACAAGCCAGCGATGGCCAATGGGTAGCCTTGCACACCAAAGCCTGCCATGACGGCCTTGGCCGCAGGTGACAAAAAGGAGTGGTGGCGAAATACTTCGCGCGCATGAACGTTGCTGATGTGCAGCTCAACAACGGTGACCTGAGCGCCTTTGATGGCATCGTGCAAGGCCACGCTGGTGTGGGTGTAAGCACCTGCGTTGAACACCACGCCCAACAACTCACCAGCAGCTTGTTCGCGACCGGCGCGGTGCAAGGCGTCGATCAAATCGCCCTCGTGGTTGCTTTGCACAAACTCCAAGGCCACGCCAGCGAGATCGCAGGCTGTTTGGCACAGCACTTGTACGTCTGCCAGCGTGGCAGAGCCGTACACAGCAGGTTCGCGTTGGCCCAATAGATTTAAGTTGGGACCGTTGAGTACGAGTATTTTTTGTGTCATGCGTGCTTGCCTTGCTTGGTTTCTGAATGTGTCAGAGTTTAAATGATGTACGAGGTTAAAACGCCTTGGACATCGTGACTCGCCGCAAGCGCATGACCAAGTAAAAAGCCATGGCTGCGCTTGCAGTGGACACCCAAAACACGCTGCTCAGCCCGAAGTGGGTACTCAGCAAGCCACCGCCCAAGCCACCCAGCACGCCAGTCATCCCATACCCAATGGTGGCGTACAAGGCTTGACCGCGCCCGCGCAACCTGCCTGGGAAAAAGTGTGACAGCAGAGCAATACACGCCGTATGGTGCGCTGCAAACGTCAGGGCGTGCATGACTTGTGCAATGACGACAGCCCACCACAAGTCGGCCATGGTGGCTGTGACGCCAAACCGAAACGTGTTTGCGACCGCTGCCACCAGCAACCAGCCCGTTAAGCTGAACATGGGCAGCCAACGCGACTGCGTGGTAAACCACACCATCTCGGCCACCACTGCCAGCGCCCACATCACGCCTATGACCGATTTGCTGTAACCCAACGAGTCTAGGTATAGCGAGAAAAATACGTAACCGCCCACGTGGGCTAAGACGTGAAAAAAGACAGCTGCAAACAACCACGTTACACCGGGTTGTTGAAAGGCCGCTCGCAAAGAGACCCTGGCCTGCCCCACGGGTATGTTTTCTTTGATGTCCGACAACCACCACACAGACACCACAACAGCCAGCAAAGTCGCGCTCGTCCAGATGGGAAATGCGCCCATGCCCTGGCGCTCAAACCACGTGCCGGCAAACAGCACGGTTACAAAAAAACCAACCGAACCCCACACGCGCACGCGCCCATAGCGCTTGGGGTCAAACCGACCATCTACCGTCACCAAGTGCGCCAGCGCAGCCTCACTCATGGGCATCATGGCACTGGTTGCGGTAAACATAAAAAACAACACAATGAGCAACGACTGCCACGTCATGGGCCACCACAGTAACAACGACAAACCCAATGCCACAGTGCCGCCCACACGCAGCAACTTCACGCGCTCGCCAGTGGTATCGCTAAGCCATCCCCAAGCATAGGGTGCAAACATGCGGGTTGCGGCTTGTACCGATACCAGCATGCTGATCGCCAGCAAACTGAAGCCTTGGTCTTGCAGCCACAGTGGCAAGTAGGGGTTGAAAAATCCAATGTGGGCGAAATAGCTCGCCGACAGCGCTGCAAAAGGCCAAGTAGCGTTGGCCGATGGACGGCGCAGCCAACTGGGCATTACATACGCCTTGAAGTGGGGCGCGTCACTGGGCTGAGATGTTGGGCGTACGCACCTGCACATCGGCGCACTGTGCACGGTGGGCCAAGGCGTGCTCCATCACCACCAAGGCCAGCATGGCCTCTGCAATAGGCGTGGCACGGATACCCACGCACGGGTCATGCCGTCCCTTGGTCACCACCTCGGTCGCTTCACCTTGCACATTGATGGTATCGCGCGCCACCAAGATAGAGCTGGTGGGTTTGATGGCAATACTGACCTCTAAGTCTTGGCCTGTGCTGATGCCACCCAACACGCCACCTGCGTTGTTGCCCACAAAGCCAGTTGGGCGCAAGCTGTCGCCGTGCTGGCTACCGCGCTGGGTCACACTGGCAAAACCCGCACCAATTTCCACACCCTTAACGGCGTTGATACCCATCATGGCGTAGGCAATGTCGGCGTCGAGTTTGTCAAACAAAGGCTGGCCCAAACCTACCGGCATATGGCTGGCCACCACGCGCAAACGCGCACCGCACGAGTCGCCTGATTTGCGCAAGGCGTTCATGTAATGTTCAATCTGGCTGGTATCGGCAATAGGTGCAAAGAACGGGTTGTTGACCACGTGTGCCCAGTCTTCAAAACCAATCACCTCATCGCCAATGTGCGTCATGCAGCCTTTGATCACCACACCATGCTGCGCAGCCAACCACTTTTTAGCCACGGCTCCCGCGGCTACCATGGGCGCGGTTAAGCGCGCAGAAGAGCGCCCGCCGCCGCGTGGGTCACGCAGACCGTATTTGTGCATGTAGGTGTAGTCGGCGTGACCTGGCCTAAAGGTCTGCAAAATATCGCCGTAATCTTTGGAGCGCTGGTCGGTGTTGCGAATCATCAGCGCAATGGGTGTGCCAGTGGTCAAGCCCTGGTAAACGCCAGACAAAATTTCAACGTGGTCTGGCTCGTTACGCTGTGTCACAAATTTTGAGGTGCCAGGGCGTCGTCTGTCTAGGTCTGGTTGAATGTCTTCAACCGACAAAGCCATGCCCGGTGGGCAGCCGTCTATCACACAGCCAATGGCTGGGCCGTGGGATTCACCAAAGTTGGTGACTGCGAATAATTGTCCAAATGTATTGCCGCTCATAGCCGATATTATCGACCATGAGCGCGCTTATCCGTGTTGTGTTGACAAGTCCTGTGGCCAGCTGATGATCAGGCTTTAGTTTGCGAGAGGCAAGTCGTCTCCAGCATCTGGCCAATCACGGATATAAGCCTTGAGCATCTTGTTCTCAAAGTTTTGGCTATCGACCACGGCTTTGGCCACATCGTAAAAGCTGATCACCCCCAGCAGCATGCTGGCGTCCATCACGGGCATGTAGCGGGCATGCCGCTCCAACATCATGCGCCGCACCTCGTCTAGGTCGGTCTCACCAGTGCAAGTCAGAGGCGCGTCGTCCATGGCAGCTCTAACGGTGGTGTTGCCCACCACGCCTTTGTTTGTAACCAGTTGGGCAATCACTTCGCGAAATGTGAGCATGCCCACCAAATCACCATACGCCATCACGACCAGCGAGCCGATGTCTTTTTCAGCCATCACATCAATGGCCTCGCTCAATGCGGAATCTGGGCTAACGGTGTACAAGGTGCCGCCTTTGACGCGCAGTATGTCGCTGACTTTCATTCTCAATCTCCATGTGATGCAAATGACTATGGGTCCAATATAGCCCAAGGCGCATGGGCATTCCCACCAAAGTAATCAGGCATAACCCTGACGACAGTCACGCAAGGCAACCGAGACAGTGCTTGAACAAGCAAAATAGACGTTCACGATTTTGCACACCTTTTACATGGAGATGCCATGGCTGGCTACTCAGACCCCGGATTCGACACCCTCAGCTTGCACGCAGGCGCAGCCCCAGACCCCACCACAGGTGCGCGCGGTGTGCCCATACACATGAGCACATCGTTTGTATTTGAATCCAGCGACCACGCCGCGGCACTGTTCAACCTAGAGCGCGCTGGCCACGTGTACAGCCGCATCAGCAACCCCACCAATGCCGTACTCGAAACCCGCGTTGCAGCCTTAGAAGGCGGTATTGGCGCTATTGCCACAGCCAGTGGCCAAGCGGCTCTGCACTTGGCCATTGCCACGCTGATGGATGCAGGCTCACACATAGTGGCCAGCAGCGCGCTGTACGGCGGCTCACACAACTTGCTGCATTACACGCTCAAACGCTTTGGCATAGAGACCACGTTTGTTCACCCCAACGACCTGGACGCTTGGCGCGCCGCTATTCGCCCCAACACCAAGCTGCTGTTTGGTGAAACAGTTGGCAACCCTGGCATGGACGTCCTAGACATTGCCGCTGTGTCAGATATTGCGCACCAAGCGCGCGTGCCACTCATGGTTGACGCCACACTCACCCCCCCATGGCTGCTCAAACCCATGGACCATGGCGCAGACATAGTCATGCACTCGGCCACCAAATTTCTCAGCGGCCACGGCACAGTGGTGGGCGGCGTGTTGGTTGACAGCGGCCTGTTTGACTGGGAGGCCAGCGGCAAATTTGAATCGCTCACACAAGCCTACGAAGGCTTCCACAACATGGTGTTCAGTGACGAGTCAACGGTGGGGGCTTTCTTACTCAGGGCCAGGCGCGAAGGTCTGCGCGACTTTGGAGCCTGTATGAGCCCGCACTCTGCATGGCTGATTTTGCAAGGCATCGAAACACTGGGTCTGCGCATGGAGCGCCACATGCGCAACACACAAGCGGTGGTGAACTACTTGGATGCACACCCCATGGTGGAGCGAGTGGGCCACCCCCTGCTGGCCAGCCACCCCAGCCATGCCCTGTCACAAACGTTGCTGCCTCGGGGCGCAGGCTCGGTGTTCAGCTTTGACATCAAAGGCAGCAAGGCACAAGGGCAGGCTTTTGTCCAAGCCCTCAAGGTATTCAGCCATCTGGCCAACGTGGGCGACGCCAAGAGCTTGGTCATCCAACCCGCCACCACCACCCATTTCCGCATGGACGCAGCCGCATTGGCCACAGCTGGCATCAAGCCTGGCACCGTGCGCCTGTCTGTCGGCCTAGAAGACGAAGCCGACCTGATTGAAGACCTCAAACGGGCGTTGAAAGCGGCAGAACGCGCAGCCGACCACTCACACCTAAAGGCCGGGGCTTAAACCATGTACATCACAGTTAAGGACGAACGACACTACGCTTACACCGGGGGCAAAGACTGGGTGGATGGCCAACCCACTGTCGTCATGATTCACGGCGTACTCAACGACCACAGCGTGTGGATTTTGCAGTCGCGTTACTTGGCTCACCACGGCCACAACGTCATGGCCATAGACTTGCCCGGCCACTGCAAAAGCCAAGGTACACCACCTACAAGCGTGGAAGACGCCGCGGCACATGTGCTGGCATTGCTAGACGCAGCTGGCGTTGACGCAGCCGCTTTGGTGGGCCACAGCTTTGGCGCGCTCATTGCGCTGCAAGCTGCTGCCACAGCGCCGCTGCGCTGCACCCACTTGGCCATGGTGGGCACGGCTTACCCCATGGCGGTCTCGCCTGTGTTGCTCGATACATCGCTTCATGCGCCCCACAAAGCAATAGAAATGGTCAACAACTTTAGCCACAGCACCTTGGCGCCGCCGCCCTCCAGCCTAGGCCCAGGCACGTGGTTGTATGGCGTGGGGCGCGCGTTGATGCGCCGCGTACTGGCCAGCAACCCAACGCACAACGTCTTCAACATAGGCTTTCATGCGTGCAACAACTACGCATCAGGTGAAGCGGCCATGGATGCGGTGCAAGCCGCCCACATACCCACGCTGTTTGTGCTCGGTACACGAGATCAAATGACGCCGCCAAAAGCCATGGCAACCTTGTCATCGCGCGCACCACATGCCCGAACCGTATTGGTAGCCAGCGGTCATGCAATGATGTCAGAAGCACCAGAAGACACCTTGCAGGCATTGCACGCGTTGTTACAAACAAAACAGTAGAAAGGCGCCTTGCCGCACACCAGCCCAAACATGACCCCACCTAACATGCCTGCACAAGACCAAACGACGCAAGAATGGGCCGAACGCGAGGCCGCCGACTTTGACCTGCGCAATTTGTCCAGCGCCTTCATAGACAGGCCCTACCCCGTTTACAAGGCGCTGCGAGAGGCTGAACCTGTGCGGCATATGCCTGATGGCTCATGGCTGTTGACACGCCACGCAGACTTGGTTCAGGTCTACCGCGACTCGGCGAGCTTTGTATCTGATAAGCAAGCCGAATTCGGCCCCAAGTATGGCGTTGACAGCGCGCTGTTCATGCACCACACCAACAGCTTGGTGTTCAACGACGCCCCCAGACACACACGGGTGCGGGGCATCATCATGGGCGCACTGAGCCGGCGCGCAGTTGACGACACGGAGGTGGGGCTGCGTGCCTTGGTACAGCGTTTGTTAGACCACATAGCCTTACAAGGCCCACATGCTGAGTCAGACCTCATAGAAGATTTTGCCAGCGCTATACCCGTCGACATCATTGGCAACTTGCTCAACATCCCGGTTGAAGAACGGGGCCCGTTGCGGGCGTGGTCGTTGGCCATTTTGGGCGCGCTAGAGCCGCGCTTAACAGCGGAGCAAGAGCGCTTAGGCAATGACAGCGTGTTGGCATTTACCGCCTACTTAAAAGAACTGGTGGCGCACCGACGCACCGCACCAGGCGACCCGCAGCGCGACGTGCTAACGCGCCTCATACACAGTGAAAACGACCTCAACGGCGAACCCTTAAGCGAGGTTGAACTGCTACAAAACTGCATTTTTTTGCTCAACGCAGGACACGAAACCACCACCAACTTGATAGGCAACGCTTTGGTTTGCTTGGCGCAGCACCCGCAGCAGCGCGCGCAGTTGCTTCAAAGCCTCAGCCAATGCGAGCCCGCAAGCGCGCAAGAACGCGACATCATGGCGCTGGCCACCGATGAGTTTTTGCGGTTTGAATCCTCCAACCAACTTGGCAATCGGCGCAGCGTGGTGGCCAGCACAATTGGCGCAGTGGTCGGCGGCCAAGCCATACCGGCGGGCAGCCTGATCACACTGTGCATTGGCGCTGCCAACCGTGACCCAGCCGTTTTTGACCAACCAGACCTGCTGCTCCTGAACCGCACACCCAACAAACACCTGGCTTTTGGGTTTGGCATTCACCAGTGCGCAGGGCTTAGCCTTGCAAGACTGGAAGGTCGGGTGGCCATTGCAGGCTTTGTAAGGCGCTTTCCTAACTTTGAGCTGCGCGGCCAACCCCTGCGCTCACAACGCGCACGCTTTAGGGGGTTTATGTCTGTGCCCTTCAGCTGCGGGCCTGCCTAAGCGCATCACGCTTGATGCAGCACCTCGCCGCTTGGCAGTGCCTGCTGAACGCAAGCCCCCTTCCAGCCGCTGGTGGCCCACATGGCTTTGCTTTCACTTGACAAGGGCAACAACAAGGCTTGCACCAAAGGGGTCAGCGCCATGCGTGAAAGATCGACCAGCAACACATAGCGGGCCTCCTCCTCGTCTAAACGCCCTACCCAGTCCAGCTCCAGCAAGGCGTCCATAGGCGCTTCTATGTGCAGGGCATCGACGCGCAGGCCGACAGCCAACTCTTCGGCGCTGAGACCTCGAGCCAGTGGTGTGGTGTCTGACGGTTCATGGCCAGGCCCAGCTTGGGCGGCTTGCAGTTGCGACAGTATTTCCAGTGACAGTTGGTAGTCCCAACCGGGTTGGTCACTGCGTCTGGCCACACCACGCAGCAAGCTGGGCAGGTAGGCCGCTACGACAGCGCCCAACAACACCACGGCCCAGGCCAAGTAAATCCAAATCAGCAAAATTGGCACGGTGGCAAATGCGCCATAAACGGCGGCATACGAGGGCACTTTGCCCAAATACCAGCCCAAGCCTTGCTTCACCACTTCCATCGCGGCAGAGACCAGCAAACCGCTGATGAAAGCGTGGCTCCAGCGCACGCGGGCGTTGGGCACAAAATGGTACAGCGCAGCCAAACCCGAGGCCATTGCCACAAACCCAAACACGTCCAACACCCAGACCCAGCTGACCGAGGGCTCTGCGATCAGGCCTTTGCTGGCTGAAAACAAATAAGTGGTCACGCTAGCGCTGATGGCCAGCATGAGGGGGCCAAGTGTCAGGACTGCCCAGTAGGTCAGCACGCGGTGCGACAGTGGGCGCAGTTTGCGCACCCGCCAAATGTCATTGAGCTTGCGGTCAATGGTCAAAATAAGGGCCAAAGCCGTGATCAGCAACACCACAGCACCGAGCCAACCCAACTCACCGGCCTTGGACGAAAACTGGTGCAAGTACTTGAGCACAGTGCGGGCAATTGGGTCAGGCACCAAGCTTTGTACCAGCCACTGCTCAATCCCGCCTTCGAAGCGAGCAAACATGGGGAACGCACTAAAAATAGCCAAACCCACGGTAAACAACGGCACCAAAGCCATTACTGTGGTGAAGGTTAAGCTGCTCGCGGTTTGGCCCAGTCGGTCTTCACGAAAGCGCTCTCGCAGGGTGATCGCCGTGTTGCGCCACGGAAAACGACGCAAGTCGCCCACCACGTCCTGCCAAAAACGTTGCCAAACTTGAGTTGCAGACTGCCATTGCTTCATGCCGGTATCATGCCATCAAGACTATCCCACAGCAGCACCTGCCAAAGGTGCATGGCGTAACCGCTAAACATCGCTGTATGTCCAACCACAACGAGAAGCCCCTTGAGCACAGATACCTCCCCAACACTGCCCCCTACCAACCGCATTGACTTCACCCGCTGGGTGGCCGTTGTCAGCCTCTTCGGTCTCATTGCGCTGGGTTTGTCATGGGAGCTGTGGCTGGCGCCCCTACGCGAAGGGGGTTCTTGGTGGGCTTTAAAAGTGTTGCCGCTGTGCATCCCAATCGCTGGCTTGCTCAAAAACCGCATGTACACCTACCGCTGGATGAGCCTGCTCATATGGGTGTACTTCACCGAAGGCGTGGTCAGGGCGTGGTCAGACAAAGGCTTGTCTGCAGGCTTGGCACTTGGCCAAACCATGCTGTGCCTGAGTTTGTTTGTAGCGGTTGCCTTGCATGTGCGCTGGCGCTTCCAAACAGCACGCGCCCACGCATTGGCAAACCCGCAACTTGACGATTCGGGCGACGGCACAACCACAACCACAACCACAACCGGTAGCCAATGAGCATGGCCAACACCACAGTCCTCAAGCAACTGCGCGCCGCCGTTGGTGATGCCCACGTGCTGGTGGACGGTGACCTATCGGCTTACGTCAACGACTGGCGCAAACGCGCTGAAGGCAAAGCGTTGGCTGTTGTGCGTCCAGCCACTACGGCGCAAGTGGCCGCCGTCGTAAAAGTATGTGCAGCCAACCACATTGCCATCGTGGCGCAGGGTGGCAACACGGGTCTTGTCGTAGGCTCTGTGCCCGACACATCAGGCACACAAGTCGTGCTGAGTCTGACCCGCATGAACCAGGTCAGAGCCATTGACGAGGCCAACCTGACGCTTACAGTGGAGGCCGGCTGCATTCTACAAACAGTGCAACAAACCGCAGCCGATGCAGGTTTTTATTTCCCCCTGAGCTTGGCGGCACAGGGCAGCTGCACCATTGGCGGCAACCTCGCCACCAACGCCGGCGGCACACAAGTGCTGCGCTTTGGCAATGCACGCGACCTGTGTTTGGGCCTTGAGGCCGTGACGGCAACTGGCGACATTTGGCACGGTTTGGGCGGCTTGCGCAAAGACAACACTGGCTATGACCTGAAAAACCTGCTCATTGGCAGCGAAGGCACGCTGGCCATCATCACCGCCGCCACGCTGAAGCTGTATCCCCAGCCAGCCAGCCGCTGTGTGGCTTGGGTTGCCCAACCCAGCCTTGCAGCAGGGGTGCAACTGCTGGCATTGGCCAGGTCACGTTTGGGCGACGGCTTAACTGGCTTTGAAGTCATGGGGCAGTTTGCCCTGGAGCTGGTGGCCAAGCACTTCGCCAGCCCAGCCGTACCGTTGCTGGGCAGCGCGCCCTACTACACCTTGGTAGAGCTCTCTAGCAACGGCGACTTTCACGCTGCCAGTGAGCAACTGCAGCTCATGCTGGAAGATGCCTTGGAGCACGGCATGGCGAACGACGTGGTGGTGGCGCAAACCATCACGCAAGCCCAGCAACTGTGGCAAATACGCGAACACATACCGCTGGCACAAAGCGCGGAAGGCTTGAATATCAAACACGATATTTCTATTCCCATTTCGCGTATTGCCGAGTTTGTAGACCATACCTTGGACGTGCTGGTTGACGCCATACCCGGTATACGCCTGGTCAACTTTGGGCATTTGGGTGATGGCAACTTGCACTACAACGTACAGGCCCCGTTAGGGGCCGACGGCCAGGCTTTTTTGCAACAACACGAAAGCACTGTCAACACGCTGGTGTTCGACGCCGTGCAGCAGTTTGGTGGCTCTATATCGGCCGAACACGGCATAGGCACCCTCAAGGCCCACACCCTGCCCAACTACAAAGACGCCACCGCTTTGGCCATGATGCGGGCCATCAAAAACAGCTTGGACCCCCAAGGCATACTCAACCCTGGCAGCGTCTTAGAGCGCAGCACCCCGGTGTAGCCCAATGTGGATTGCCAGACCCTGACCACACCAAGCCGAGTCTGCCAGTGACATTTAAAGGGAGATCTGACATCGCGCACGGTTGCTTAGCCCTAAGAGTTGGTATGCTCCATGGTTGCTAAATGTTGTGAGTGCCAACCGCCATGAGCCAGCCGCCAGTCAAAACCCAATACGAAGACTTCATGCGCCATGTGTTTACACAAGGTGTGGAAAAAACCGATCGCACGGGCACGGGCACGCGCAGCGTGTTTGGTCACCAAATGCGCTTTGACTTGAACGAAGGCTTTCCACTGGTGACCACCAAGAAAGTTCATCTCAAATCCATCATTTACGAGCTGTTGTGGTTTTTGCGCGGCGACGCCAACGCCACGTGGCTGCAAGAACGTGGCGTCAGCATTTGGAATGAATGGGCCGCGCCCAATGGCGACTTAGGCCCCGTCTACGGCGCACAGTGGCGCTCATGGCCTACGCCTGATGGCGGTCATATTGACCAAATTGCCGAGGTCTTGGACACCATCAAGTCCAACCCAGATTCACGCCGCATGATTGTGAGCGCTTGGAATGTGTCAGAGCTGTCAAAAATGGCGCTGATGCCTTGTCACGCATTCTTCCAGTTTTACGTCGCACCCGCCGTAGACGGCAAGAAAGCGCGTTTGAGTTGCCAGTTGTACCAACGCAGCGCCGACATCTTTTTGGGTGTGCCCTTCAACATAGCCAGCTATGCCTTGCTGACACACATGGTGGCCCAGCAGTGCGACCTGGACGTGGGAGATTTTGTCTGGACAGGTGGCGACTGCCACATCTACAGCAACCACCATGAGCAGGTGCAACTGCAACTGAACCGCGCACCATTCAACTACCCCACACTGCACATCAAGCGCCGCCCAGACAGCATATTTGACTACTCGTTTGACGACTTCGACGTCCAAGACTACGCACACCACGCTGCCATCAAAGCGCCCGTTGCCATCTAACACAGAGCAGGCCGTCATGCTCACCCGCAAACAAACTTGGGCGTTGGTAGCGCTCACACTCATTTGGGGTGTGAATTGGCCAATGATGAAGTTGTCACTGCAAGAGCTCACACCGCTGTACCTGCGTGCCTTCACCATGGTGGTCGGTGCCGTGTGGTTGTTTGTGTATTTTTGGGCCAAAGGTTTTCGCATGCACCCACTCAAAACCGAGTGGCGCATCATCGTCTGGCTGGGCCTGCCAAACATTTTTGGATGGCACGTTTTTTCAATCATGGGCGTACAAGAACTTGCATCTGGGCGTGCGGCTATTTTGGGCTTTGCCATGCCGGTCTACACCGTTGTGCTGGGTGCTTTGCTGTTTAAGCTGCCACTCAATAGGCGCACCTGCGTTGCCGTGCTGTGCGTTGCCGCCACCGTGGGCTTGTTGTTGTGGCATGAGTTGCAGCACATATCGGGCAACTATGTTGGCATTGTATGGATGGAAGCCGGGGCCTTGTCGTGGGCTTTGGGCACGCTGCTCATGCGCCGCGCTACTTTCAGCATGTCTGCAGAAGTCCTCACCGTGTGGATGTTGCTGCTGTCCAGCATGTGCATTTGGGCGCTCGCCATGACCTTTGAACCCACACCCTCACCCAGCACATTCTCTGGCGCCATGTGGGCCAGCTTAATGTATGGGTTTGTATTCAACTACGGCTATGCACAAATTATTTGGTTTGGTATGGCACGCAACTTACCACCGACCACCAGCGCCATGAGTATCATGGCGGTGCCATTGGTAGGCACGCTCACAGCCACATTTATTGTGGGCGAATGGCCACAATGGCAAGACTTAGCAGCCCTGGTCTTTGGCATGGCCGCTATTGCGGCCGTGCTCATACCAAGGCGCCGCCCAGACGTGACCGCCTGACCCTTAGACATGTGAAGGTTTAGAAATTTAGACATGCGCATCAACCTCATCTTTGCCCAAGCCAACAATGGCGTCATTGGTCACAACAACCAACTGCCTTGGCACTTGCCGCAAGACCTGGCCCACTTCAAGGCACACACCAACGGTTGTCCCGTTGTCATGGGCCGCAACACATGGGACTCACTCCCGCCCGCATTTCGCCCCTTACCGGGCAGACTCAACCTCGTGGTCAGCCGCAATGCGGCCTTGCGCATTGACGGCGCTCAGGTGTGCAACAGCGTCGAACACGCGCTACTGGCATGTGCTCAACACACCCCATCACCGCCTGAAGTATGGGTCATTGGTGGGGCACAAATCTATGCCCAAGCTATGCCGCTAGCCAACCGTGCCGTCGTCACCCACCTCCACGCAGACTACCCAGGAGACGCCTTTGCACCCACCTTTGACAACACCTGGACTGAAACTGCACGCCAAGCGAACACCGTTGCACACGGCGTCAACGCAGGCCTACAGTTTGACTTTGTGACACTTGAGAAACACCTCAGGTAAATCGAGCCGCACAAGCCGTTGTAGAGACGCTAGGTGCACACCACCTGGCATCAGCTCACGCACTTGCAAGTGGCAAGTGGCAATTTGCAACTTGCCCAACACAGCGTTGGGAACCATGCGTGGGGTATTCAACAAGCGAACAGCCCACACCTGTCCACGCATTGGTGGCAACGGTAGACGCATTGGTGGCAACGGTAGCGTCAGCCAATTCAACCAACCGTTACAAGCTCGCGGGCAAACTCACACCACCTCCAACGCAACATATGCGGTATCGTTGTCTCCACCTTTCCACGTGGTGCCAGAGGCTACGCTTATCCTGTCATGGAACCCGGCGCCCAGGCTTGTCGCCGTCCAGTATAGGCCGTTGAACGCCCAGCCAGAAGGGTAGACAGAGACGTCGTCATTCCCGGTGCCGTCGAAGGCATCATGGATAGCGGCGTAATCGTCGAGTACCGTCTGGTTTTCAGTTGGGGAAGCAACATATTCGCCCGTTGCCCCGCCCACTGTTGGAAGCCGCAAAATGGTGCCATCCGACATAGTGTATGACCGATCATCGATGGCATCGGTTGTATCCGCCCCACCGTTGAACAGCGTATCCAAGACTTGGTGATTGGCGATATCACCAGTATAGTCAAACTCCCCATTTCCATTCCGATCCCAGAAATAGTACGTGCGCTCAACGCCGTTGATCAGCACTTCAACAGGGTGGATCAGCTGACCACCAAGAGCCTCGTTGGCAAGGTCAATGGTGGCTGGTGGGGCGTTCACCACATTAACAACCGCCTGAACTTCAGCAGCTGTTGGGGACGCTGGATCCTCGTAGTTCGTGCCATCCGCTAGTGCGGCCTGGTATTGCGCTTCAAGCGCCGCATCAACGTTCTTTGCAACAGCACCAATCTGCGCGGCCGAGACAGGCGTGCCATTGGCATCACCCGCTACATCTTCCGCAATTTCCGCAAGAGCGTCAGTTACAGCTGTGGCCAGCGCCTGCACCTCTGACACAGTATCTGCGCCACCAGTGGCCGCCGCCAGCACTTGCGCGTTGACCGCAGCCAGGTTGTCTGTCGTCACACCAGTGATACCAGCATCAACATAATCTTGAACCGCCAGCGCTGCAGGAGATGTGCCATTGCCGTTGTTGTAGTCCTCAATCTTGGCCAATGCGAGGACAGCAACCGCAGCCACAACCAGACCCTGCACCTCTGACACACTATCAGCGCCGCCAGTGGCCGCCGCCAGCACTTGCGCGTTGACCACAGCCAAGTTGTCTGCCGTCACACCAGTGATACCAGCAGCCTCATAATCCGCAACTGCCAGCGCCGCAGGTGTTGTGCCATTGCCGTTGTTGTAGGCCTCAATCGTGGCCAAAGCCGCATCTATGACCAGCGTGGCCAGCGCCTGCACCTCTGACACACTATTTGCTTCACCGGTACCCGCCGCCAGCACTTGCGCGTTGACCGCAGCCAGGTTGCCTGCCGTCACACCAGTCACGCCCGCAGCCGCATAATCCGCAACCGTCAGCGCCGCAGGGGATGTGCCATCACCGTTGTTGTAGGCCTCAATCGTGACCAAAGCCGCATCCGCAGCCGCCTCAACAGCTGTTTGAATTGGCCTGTTGTACATTTCACGGGCCCGAATATCATTATTAAGGCCAGTCCCAGTGCTCCCATTAGTAATGGTCATAGTGGTCAAACCATCGGTCGCCGTGTACTCTAAAACATGAGTTTCCCAATTCGTTGGAAGAGCATTTGAATTTCTTGTAGCGAGTACGTTACCGGCACTGTCCTGAATGGTTACTGAAATAAACTGGCCCTCGTTGCCAGCAATCCCAACATAATCCGCAAACCACGTGAACTCATATTTCTGACCTGCTGTCGTAGCAATGTCCTGAGTAGCAGTGCCACCCGACGAAGTATTTGAAATGTTAAATGTTAAACCTTTGTTTACATCGTCATAAACAACTTTATTACCATTGAGTGCCCACGAACCCAGTTCCCCATCCTGAACCAAGGTGCTTGGAATCAGTCGATTGTCTAGATTATTTAAGAGCAAATCGGATCCATCAGTATCAGTGTGGGTGTTAACCAACTCAATCGTCGTATTTTCAGTTGTTGCGGTGTATTTAAAAAACGGATCAACGGGGTCACCATACACAGTGCTGACAGTTTGCTGTGATAAAACCTCACCGGTTGAAGATTTAATGATGACGTCTACTCGATGCTCCGGCTCTGCTACCCCAGAGCTATTTGCAGAAAACGAAAATTCGTATTCTTGCCCAACGGTGGTTTTTACAACCTGAGAAGCTGTATCGCCTGCTGCCTCATTCTTCGAATTGAAAGTTAACGATCTACCGGCGTTACTCACAACAGGGTCTGTTGTGGTCGTAGGGCTATCAGTAGTCCAAAAATCTACGATTTTTTCACTCCCGACAAGCCCTTGGATCTCGCCCACACTATTTGCTTCACCCGGACCAGCAGCCAGCACTTGCGCGTTGACCGCAGCCAAGTTGTCTGACGTCACACCAGTGATACCAGCATCAACATAATCTTGAACCGTCAGCGCCGCAGGGGATGTGCCATCACCGTTGTTGTAGTCCTCAATCTTGGCCAATGCGATAGCAGTGGTGGCCAAAGTCTGTATCTCATCCACCGTATTCGCACCTTCACCGGTCGCGGCCTCAACCGCCGCGTTCGTCGCGTTCAGGTTGGCCGCATCCACACCGGTCACACCAGCATCAATGTAGTCCTGCACTGATGGGACGTTTGCTGGGTCGCCGTTGTCGCCGTTTTCCGCATAGGCGGTGATTTTGACCAAGGCATCATCTGCCGTTTGATTGGCTGTGCTCGCGATAGCCTGCACCTCATCTACCGTATTCGCACCTTCACCGGTCGCGGCCTCAACCGCCGCGTTCGTCGCGTTCAGGTTGGCCGCATCCACACCGGTCACACCAGCATCAATGTAGTCCTGCACTGATGGGACGTTTGCTGGGTCGCCGTTGTCGCCGTCTTGCGCATAGGCCGTGATGATCGCCAATGCCGCAATAGCATTTGTCTGACCAGTGTTGGCCAAAGTCTGTATCTCAGCGGTCGTATTCGCGCCACCCGTCACGGCGGCACTCACCTGCGCATTGACCGCGGCCACGTTCTCTGGCGTCACGCCGATCACACCGGCAGTCGCATAGGTTTCAACCGTCGGCGCTGTTCCAGTTCCGTTGCTCGCGTTGTAAGCCTCAATAGAGGCCAGCGCGTTTTCTTTTGCATTGGCCGCACCACCATCACCACCATCACCACCACCATCACCACTGCCACCTCCCCCGGCCAACGCGAGCCCGGCAGCTGCCAAGCCCAGGTTTCCAGAGGCTAGCAAGCCAGACGCAACTTCCTGCTCAGCAATGATGTCTCCATTCACTATCAGTCGGCTTGTCAGCTCGGATTCGCCGCCAACATAGAAATTTTCAATCACGATTTCTGTACCATCCCGGTGCCTCACCACCAGATCGTCTCCCCGCTGCTCAAGCGCCTCAATATCTTCACGCTCTATGTCTAGCCGAATATCCGAAGGGCCAGTCAGCGAGATCGTATTGCCGTCAGGCAGATCTGATGTCGTATTCGTTGCTCGACCAGTTACATAAATAATATAGGACATGGCAAGTTTCTCGTCAGGTTATGGCGCGACATGTGGCAGGTTGATGCTGCAAACAGCGCAAAATTATTAAAATAGGAACTCAGTCCAATCAGCAGCACATAGTGAACAGCGGACCTGTCCCTGGAAGTCCCGCCAGATCGCCAATGCCACCACCGATAAGTGCACGGCGCATGAAGCTACTCCGTGGTTTTGATCTTGTAGTGGTCATCAAATCAAATGCGGCTTGCACGCTCATGGGGATACCTTTTTTACCTAATACATTTTGAGAGCTTGGGTAATACTATATATAAAAGTACTACAAATAAAGTAATATTTAAATATTTTTTACATAAAGTACTAATAATATCGAATATCGGTGTTGTTGCATGCGGCATGAAGATGTCGAAACGCGCCCTAACAGAGGCGGGCTTCAAGCGGAGCGTTGTAAGTTGAGACGGCCAAGTTCAGTCAGCCTGCCAGGCATAGGCATAGGCATAGGCACGCCAATCTTGGTTTCTGTTTTTTTAATTTTCGACCTTGCGCGCCTTGGGCTTGGGCCCGATGATGCCCTTACAACGGCCGATCTGAGTTGCAATGCGCCAGCGCTGGTTGCAGGCGGATGACGTCTGCCAAGCCATACGCACATGGGCCACTTTGTCGGCACTATGGCGCTCCCGAATGCCCGGGTTGCGTGCGGCATGCACAGCATCCTCAATAAGACAGGGCGTAACCGGCATCTGATCAGTGGGGGACCGTGCAACAACGCCCAACTGATGTCTTTTAAGTTGTTGAACCTCGCTATAGGTAGCCGATAATAAAGTTATGAAATTTGCAACTTGGAACGTCAACTCACTCAATATTCGCCTGCAACAGGTGCTTGATTGGTTAGAAGCAAACCCAGTTGATGTGCTGGCGCTGCAAGAGCTGAAACTGGCACAGGACAAGTTTCCAGTGGATGCACTGAATGAGGCTGGTTGGCAAGCGAGTTGGCTGGGGCAAAAAACCTACAACGGTGTGGCGCTCATCAGCAAACAAATACCCACCAATGTGGTGCAGAACAACCCGCACTTTACCGATGAGCAGTCGCGTCTTATTGCGGGCACTTTTAGAAGCGAGTCTGACAAGAAAGTGCGCGTCATTGGTGGCTATTTTCCCAACGGACAGGCACCTGACAGCGACAAGTTTGTCTACAAAATGGCATGGCTAGATGGCTTGCGCAAATGGTTGAGCTTGGAGCTGGCAGTGCACGAGCGCCTGGTGGTCATGGGTGATTACAACATCACGTTTGATGCGGTCGATGTGTGGGACCCCGCCACACTAGAAGGCACCATTCACTGCACAGACCAAGAGCGCACGCAGTTGCAAGCGCTGATAGATTTAGGGCTGCACGATGGCTTGCGTTTGTGCGCCCAACCAGACAAAAGCTTCAGTTGGTGGGACTACCGAGACTTTGGTTTCAAGCGCAACCGTGGCATGCGCATTGACCATATCTTGGTAACCAAGGCAGTTAAAGACGCCACAACGGCAGCCTTTATTGACAAAACGCCTCGCGCCAACGAACGTCCCAGCGACCACGCACCTGTGGTACTCGAAGCGGCGCTATAACTGCACACTGCGCGCCATATCGCGCAGCCAATGACCTACTTCGTGACTCAGCACGCAGGCGTCGCGCACCAGTTGGTCAAAGTGGCGCGTGAGCGCTTCTACATGCTCGCGGGTGTTGAACACAAAATAGGCGCTGCCTATGTAAATAACCGCCCTGCGCTGACCAAACACCACAATGGGCGCGCTGTAGTGTGTGGCTGAATCAAACAAATGCAGGCGGGTGCTGGGGTATAGCTCTTCGCACAAGTCGGCCATTTGCACCAACTGGTCTTGTACCTGCCCCACGCTCAACGCAGCCCACAAGCCGGAGCGATTGGCCAAGCCTTGCAAGGTTTGCATGGGCATGGCAATTTCGTAGTCCATACCCACTGTGCGGTTCAGCCGCAAACGTTCTTCTTGATGCGCGCTGGCTTGCTGCGGCGTTTTACCGGCATAAGAAGTGAACTCCAACTCCAACACGGCCTGCGTTTTCATAAATTCAGGCAGCGACGTGGGCGCACCACGAATTTTGGCCCCAGCCGACTCACGCAACCAGCGCTCTATGTGCTCATCTGCATGCCCTGGTGATGTCTGCGCCACCTCTAGCGACTCTTTCAAAATCTCACCCGTTGAGCGCTCGGAATTGGTCAAACCCAGCAACCAGTCCGTACTCACGCCTAAGGCTTGTGCCACATCGGCCACCACATGGCCTGATGGCAGTCGCACCAAGTGCTCATTGAGCAAGGCAGATATGGTGGAACGGTCAACCCTGGCCAGCTCACCCAAGCTGGTGCGGTTGAGTTGGCGTGTCAACATGGCGCCGCCCAAGCGCTCGCGAAATAGACTGCAGCGTTCAGTTTTGGTTAGCATGTGCGTATTGTTGCACAACGTGATAGTTGTCTACAAATTCTGATTATTACTACGCGGCGCACGTTGAATCACGTCCTGAGCTTCAAGAGAATGATGGTGTTAGGTAAGTTTACTAACTTTGTGAAACACATCAGGAACGAACACCATGGAACTCAAAAAACGCACGTGGACCAAGGCTTTCACTTGGCAACTCATTGGCTTTGTCGTTATGACAACCATCAACTACTGGTACATGGGCAGCTTTCAAAGCGGCGTGGGTTTGTCGGCCATGCTCACTGGCGTGGGCTTGGTCACTTACTACATGCACGAACGGGCATGGTCGAAGCTGAAGTGGGGCCTGCGCAGCAACGCCCAACAACTTTAGTTCACAATATGCACCATCGATTGACACATCACATCACCGCATGAACCACCAACCACCAGCCAACGCAGTTAACGCGTCTTTGAAAGTCGAACCTGCGTACCCGCGCTTGCGCAGGAGTTTAAAGATAGGACTGCTGGCATCCTTGTTGGTCATTGGCGCTTGCTCATCCACGACAGGTGGCGGGCTGGTGGGTGCCGACAGACGCCAGCTGATGCTGATTTCCGAGCCTGAAGTCAACGCAATGGCGCAACAAGCCTACAGCGACGTTCTCAGCGACGCACGCAAACAAGGCACGCTCAATGCCAACAAAGCGCAGCGGCAACGCGTGCAAGCCATCACCAACAAGCTCATTCCACAAACCTCTATTTTTCGGGCGGATGCAGGCACTTGGAAGTGGGAGGTGAATGTCATTGAGTCCAAAGAACTCAACGCATGGTGCATGCACGGCGGGAAAATTGCGGTTTACAGCGGCATCATCAACCAGCTCAAGCTCACAGACGACGAATTGGCCGCTATCTTGGGCCACGAGATGGCGCACGCGCTGCGCGAACACTCCCGCGAGCAAATTTCGCAGTCTATGGCCACAGACTTCACACTCAACATTGGCGCCGCTTTGCTGGGCCTGGGAGCAGGTACGGCCAACCTGGCCGGCGTGGGTGCAGACTTGATGTTGAGATTACCTAACAGCCGGGCACACGAAACCGAAGCCGACCGCATTGGCGTGGAACTGGCCGCGCGCGCCGGCTTTGACCCACGCGCCGCCCTGAGTTTGTGGCGGAAAATGGGGGCAGCCACAGGCGCCAGCGGAGGTGCAGCATGGTTGTCCACCCACCCGTCTAACAAACAACGCACCCAAGACTTGGGCGTTTACAGCGAACGCGTTATGGGCTTGTACCAGCAAGCCAAGCGATAGCAACAACGCCGACACACATTCGCCATACCCAGCGGCACTTTTTTGGCCCAAGCCTGGGCTCGCCACCACAGGCCTCGCACCAGTAGGCCCTGGGGTCAGCGCACAGGGCTTCCAACTGAACCCATTACCAGCTGACGGTGACCTGCGCGGCGTAAGCCAACAGGCGTAGTATGTTGGTTAATGACCGACACCTCTACCCGTGGTGATGGCGATGCAGACGGCGAGGGCCGCAACCTCAACGACCACCCAGACAACACCATACCCAACAGCGCAAGTGAGGCTGCACGCCAACATGCATATGGCCAGCAGCCCTTTGTAGGTGAGCAATACGCATGGTCTCATTGGCGGCTACCGCGCTGGTCGTTTCGACCGCGTTTGTTGCAACACCTGCCCACTTACACGCGCTCACATGCACTGAAAGACATTGGCGCAGGCATCACCGTTGGCGTGGTGGCGCTCCCGCTGGCCATGGCATTTGCCATTGCCAGCGGCTTAAGCCCAGAAGCGGGCTTATGGACGGCCATTATTGGCGGCTTGTTGGTTGCAGCCTTGGGCGGCTCGTCGGTTCAAGTGGGCGGGCCAGCTGGTGCGTTCATTGTGATTGTGTACGGCATTGTGGAGCAACACGGCTTGGGCGCGTTGCTGGTGAGCACGTCGTGCGCCGGTGTGCTGCTGTTTGTGATGGGGTGGTTGCGCTTGGGCAGCTTGGTGCGCTATGTGCCCATCAGCGTGGTGATTGGCTTTACCAACGGCATTGCGGTGCTCATTGCCGTGTCGCAGCTGCGCGACTGGCTTGGTCTAGACATTGACAACATGCCCGGCGACTTCTTTGCTCAAATGCTGGTGCTCGCTAACAGCTGGCACAGCTTCAACCCATATGCATTTGGCTTGGCCACGCTGTGCACAACAGGCTTGTTGCTGTGGCCAACATGGTGGGCCACTTGGGGCATAAGGCTGACACAGTTGCAACGCGTCAAACACATACCTGGTGCAACGCGCGGCTTGTACATCAGCTCTCGCTTGCCTGGTCCCATTGTGGCGTTGGTCAGCCTGACTGTGTTGGCTTATGTCTTTAAGCTGCCAGTTGAAACCATTGGTCAGCGCTTTGGCAGCATATCGGCGCAACTGCCAACGTTTGAGCTGCCAGCGTTTTCTTGGAGCAGCGTCAAGCAGTTGGTGCTCCCCACAATCACCATCGCGTTGTTGGGCGCAGTGGAGTCTTTGCTCTGCGCGCGCGTGGCAGACCAACTGATAGAGTTGCCCAAACACGACCCCAATCAAGAACTCATGGCGCAGGGTATGGCCAACTTCACCGTGCCATTTTTTGGTGGTATGCCTGTCACTGGCACGATTGCCAGAACCGTTACCAACATACGAGCAGGCGCGGTCTCACCGGTCTCAGGCATTGTTCATTCGCTGACGCTGTGCGCCATTGTGTTGGTCGCGGCGCCGCTGGCGCAGCACATACCGCTGGCAGTGCTGGCCGGTATTTTGTTGTACGTGGCGTGGAACATGGGTGAGTGGCGTGAGTTTGCGCGGCTCAAGCACTACAGTGCACATTACAGACTGATGCTTCTGTCCACGTTCTTTGTGACCATTGTGTTTGACCTCACGCTGGCGGTGCAGCTTGGTTTGGTCTTGGCGTTTGTGCTGTTTATCAAGCGGCAAAGCGACATCTTTCAAGTGCGTATAACGCCCGCTTCTGACAAGCGACTTGATGTGCATGTGTACGGAAGTTTGTTTTTTGGCGCAGTGGGCAAGCTAGACGCGTTGGGCGACTGGGCTAGGCAGTGCCCGCCTGGCAGCGAGGTACACATCAACACGCAACGCATGATTGCGCTAGACACCACAGGTCTAGACAACCTCAAAGACATTGCCAACACACTGCATAAAAATTCGGCGACATTGCACCTGCATTTGCTGCAAGCACAGCCCTTGTCGCTGCTGCAACGCAGTGGCTTTTTAAAGCTGTTGGCGAGCTTCGACGCAGAACCTTAACGCATCAATGCGTAGGCCGATGTGTGCGTTATTGGTTGCGCATATGGTCTGCCGTTTGAAAAAAAGACTGTTCCAAGCGCTTGCGAAGCACTTGCGGCACATCGGTATCCACCATGGCCTGCGTCATACAAGCCACCCATTGGTCGCGCTCTTGTATGCCAATAGAAAATGGCAAATGGCGCGCACGCAACATGGGGTGGCCAAACTTTTCAGCGTAGTAGTTGGGCCCACCCAACCAGCCACACAAAAAGTAAAACAAACGCTCGCGCGCGTTGTCTAGGCTGTCGCCGTGTGATGAGCGCAAGGCCGTGTAGCCAGGCTCCAGATCCATGAGGTCATAAAACCGATTGACCATGTCTTTCACCTTGGTCTCACCGCCCATCCACTCAAACGGCGTGACGGGTTGACCTTGGACATTCTTAGGGGGCTGCTCTTGTATATTCATAGTGTTTTATTGTGCTTGGGCTTGACAGCAGGCGACGATCAAGCATTCAGACTTAACAAGGTGGGTTACTCCAAGCGCTGACGCAAGGTTTGCCACGCCGGGGTGTTGAGCACTTCACGCAACCCCCACCAACCTGCCAACAATGCCAAACCAGCACCGCACAGGGCGCCCACCACAGGCACCCACAACGGTGGGTACCAATTGAACTCAAACACCTGCTTGGCCAATACCCAGCCCAACACCATGGCAGCGCTACTGGCCATGGCACCCGCCAACAAGCCCACACCGGCCAACTCGGCACGCTGCACTTGGCGCAGCAATGCAGAGCGTGCACCCACAGCCCTAAGGATGGCGTACTCGCGGGCACGCTCTGCACGGGTGTGGGTGATGGCCGCAAACAACACCACCAAGCCTGCCACAACGCTGAAGCCAAACAAAAACTCAATGGCGCGAATAACTTGGTCCAAAATGCGCTGCACCTGTGCCAATGTGGTGGCCGTGTTGATGTTGGTCACGTTGGGAAAGTTGCGCACCAATTGGTTGTCAAACGAGCGCACTATGCCATCAGGCCCGACCGCGCTGGTCTCGGGCGCTCTGAATGCGCTGATGTAGGTGATGGGCATATCGGGCATCTCAGCTACAGGGAACAGGGCGAAGAAATTCACCCGCATACTGGCCCAGTCCACGCGGCGCAAGTCGCTAATGCGGGCACTCACCACGTCACCAGCCACATCAAAACCCATGGTGTCACCCACCTTCAGGCCTAGGTCATTGGCCAAGCCTTCTTCCACACTGATGGTGCCGGCCTCGCCGGCTGTCCAGTCACCGTCAACAATGACGTTTTTCAAAGGCAACTCGGCGCTGTGCGACAAATTGAACTCGCGCTGCACCAAACGCTGCGCGCGTGGGTCTTCGTAAGCATCGCTGCGCACGGCCTCACCATTGATGTTCACCAAACGCCCCCTAAACATGGGGTACCAGTCGTAATCCGTCACACCAGCTTGGCGCAATTGATCTTGAAAAGCTTGCGCTTGGTCAGGCTGAATGTTGATAACAAACCGCGTGGGCGCATCAGCTGGCGTGGCATCGCGCCAGCTGGCTATCAGGTCTGTACGCAACAAGACCAACAGTGCCAGCGCCAACAAGCCCACGGCCAACGAGCTGACCTGCACCACGGCCAAACCAGGGCGTGCCACCAACTGGCGCGTCGCCAAAATAAGCCACCTTGGGGCGGTGTCTTCACGCACGCTGAAGCGCAGCGCTCTGAGCGCCAGCCAACTCACACCAGCAAACAACACAATAGAAATGGCAAAGCCACCCACCGCAGCGGCGCCCATCACAAGGTCACGGCTCACCACCAGCAGCAAGGCACAAAAGCCCAACAAACCTGCAGCCCACACCCACACCGAGGCAGGGCGCAAATCGCCAGTCTCGCGGCGCATCACACGCAGAGGCGGCACTTTTGAAAGCTGCAATATGGGCGCCACACCAAAGGCTGTCATCAAACTCAAACCCACGCCAAGGCCGGTCACCACTGGCCACAACGAGGCGGCGGGCAGCTCGGTTTTAACCAGCTCAGCCAGCAACCAAACAAACACCCAGTGCACGCCCCAACCCAAGACCACACCAAGCAACGCGGCCAACAGCCCCACGGCGTAAAACTCCACCATAAAACTGCGTGCGATGGTGCGCTGCGACAAACCCAACACGCGCAACATGGCGCAGGTGTCCAGCTGGCTGGCCGCAAAGCCGCGCGCCCCAATGGCCACAGCCACGGCACACAGCAAGGCCGTCAGCATGGCCACCAAGTTCAAAAACTTTTCTGCCCGAGCCAAGGTTTGGGTGGTCTCTGGACGGCCCTCTTCCAAACTGTCTAGCCGCAAACCTCTGGCAGCCATATCGGCGGGTGCTTCGCCATCACTAGATTTGTCAATCAAAGCTTGCACGCTGTCGGTAAATTGGCGCACCGCGTCAGCTTCACCTGCTACAGAAAAACTGTAATTCACGCGGCTTGCTGGCTGCACCAAGCCGGTGGCTTCAATGTCTTGCGCATTGATCATCAAGCGCGGCGAAAAACTCATAAAGCCACCGCCCCTGTCTGACTCCAGCGTGATGACTTGCGTCATTTTCAGCTCAGTGGTGCCCAACAAGATGGAGTCGCCGACTGTGATATTTAAAGACTCCAGCAGCGAAGCATCCGCCCACGCTTGACCAACAGGTGGACCGCCTGAAACAGCCCTGTCTGTGCTTAACAACGCTTCAGTTGTGCCGTCGGCCACTCGCAAATTGCCGCGCAGTGGGTAGCGTTGGTCGGTGGTTTTGAGTGACACCAGCCTGGCCTCACCGCCAAAAGCATCCGGCGCACGCGCCATGGTGGGAAACCGAATAGACGTGCTGGTGGCTAGCCCACTGGCCACAGCCAAATCCAATATGGCTTGTGGCGGCTGTTCATCGCTGCGCACCACCGCATCGCCGCCCAACAAGGCACCCGCATCACGCGCCAAGCCACCTTGCAAACGGTCGGCAAAAAAACCCACTGCTGTCAGCGCAGCCACCGCCAAAGCCACCGCCACCACCATCAACCGCCACCGCCCCGCACGCCAGTTGCGCGAGCCGTTGTGCCACGCCATGGTCCATATAGACACAGGTGATGTTGTGGGCGGAGGTTGTGGCGTCGTAACTGTCATAGCTTTAAGCGTATCTCAAATGGCAAGCCCTCAGACTGTCTGTGGGTGCACGTTCGGCGCAACGGTACCTCAATACAGACTGTGGACGCTGGTGTGATGTTGGGTTTC
>Ga0209702_10000888_pt1 | contig 61279 bp, 51 predicted proteins | sample FRY01_FD_187210 | JGI IMG/M metagenome (GOLD analysis project Ga0209702, IMG submission 187210) | Freshwater microbial communities from Lake Fryxell liftoff mats and glacier meltwater in Antarctica - FRY-01 (SPAdes) (version 2) | ecosystem: Environmental > Aquatic > Freshwater > Ice > Glacier...
CGAGTGTCAGCGTCAGTGCGATCGCACGATCTTCAGCCACACCGGCAAACATCGCCACAGACTGTCGGGCAATCGCTGCGATGCAGACAGAATCTCGGGCAACGGTGTGCGTCTCGCTGACGGTTTTGGCTAACAATAAAAGGTCGTTTGTAAGCTTAGAAAGCCGACGCGTTTCTTCCAAGACATCGCCCAGCGATTCGCGGTAGTCGTCGGGGCTACGATCCTGTGCAAGCGCCACTTCGAGCGAGCTCTGCATAGCCGAGAGCGGCCCCCTCAATTCATGGGCGGCGTCGGCCACAAACTGCTGCTGTCGCTCGACGTGCCCAGCGACCTGATCGAGCAATCGGTTGATCGTGAGCGAGAGGCGATCGAGTTCGTCGCGAGTGCCGTGCACCTCTAATCGATCCCCCAGTCGCGTTGGCTTAAGGCCTTCCGCTCGCAAAAGAATTTCGGCCACAGGTCGCGTCGCGCGGACCGCCAGCCAGTAGCCTGCAATCGGCGTCAAGAGCAAGAGCATTAGGCCGACAAGGATCAAGAGCTGAGTCAGATCGTTAATATCTTCTTCGAGATAAGCTGTCGCTATGCCGATCCGGATGTGGAAGGGTTCGTTGTTTGGATCGGTGATCCGCCGGCGGGCAAAGCGGTGCGCGCCGACCTGAACGAGATTCTCGACCTTCGCTTGGTCCACGGGCCACTCGAGGACCCGGCTGGGACAGCTCTCGCTTTTCCAGAGCGTCGTTCCTTTGCCATCGATCAGTTGCGTGAACCAGCCCCGTTCTTTGTGCCCTGTTGCTTTGCGACGCAATTCAGCAATGACAGCATCTGTGTTGGAATGCAAATCGCGTAGCGCAATCGCCATTTCATTCACTTCCCCACGCAGCACGATATCAGCTTCACGGTAGAGGGCCGTTCGCGTGCCGATGCGCACAATGTACAGCGATGCCAAGCTCGCCAGCAGAACGACCGCTGTGTTCCAGAGCGTGAGTCGAACCCGCAGGGTTGCCCACGGGATTCGCCTAAGGAGACGTGAGGGCATAGCCGCGACCCCGGATCGTATGAATCAGCGAATCATCGCGGCCTTTGTCGATCTTTCCCCGCAGTCGATTGATGTGTACCTCGATGACGTTGGTTGGCCCCTCCCAGTTGAATCCCCAGACATGCTCGCAGAGCATCTTGCGAGTCACAACTTGGCCTTTGAATCGCATCAGCAGCTCCAGCATATTAAACTCTGTCGGCGTCAGGTCGATGACGCGTCCAGCCATTGAAAGCCGTTTTGTACTCAGGCTCAGTTGCAATTCGCCAGCATCAAGCTCCATTGTCGGCTTGTGTGTCGTGCGACGGTGCACGGCCTCGATCCGCGCCAGCAATTCGTCAATCGCAAACGGCTTGACAAGATAATCGTCGGCCCCAGCCTCAAAGCCATCAAGTTTATCAGGCACAGCGCCGTCAGCACGATGACAGGCGTGCGCACGCCCGCTGCTCGGGCGGCTTTGAGCACTTCGATGCCGTTGACTTTGGGGAGCATCAAGTCGAGCACGACCAGATCGCTGGATCGCAGCGTTTGAGCTGTAAGAGCCAACTCTCCATCTGGCACCCATGTGCACTGGAACCCTGCCTCGCAAATAGCCGTGCGAACAGACTTGGCAATGATCGGATCATCTTCGATAATTGAGATGTGCATTGTGAGCTTTCATGCGCCTATGTTCAGTGAGGTTGCCCAAATTAAATGGCTCGATTGGGTTGCGCAGCAGTTGTGAATCGAAACCCGCCAGAGTCTGCCGTGGACGGTGACACAATCCTACTAAAATCAGCACCCCCTGCAAAATACAGGCAATAGCTTAAAAATACGAAAGTTCATGGAATTGGGGGTCGCGAATCTGTGCGGCTGTATTACGATCCGGAATGCGACAGGCATGTTTTTTAGTCTTGTCTGTGTTCTCGCTATCTCCCCGTTATCAACTGTGAGCCCACGAATGATATCTGCTACGCTCGAAGCGTCTTGCCTGATCAGCCCTGTTTTGTTTGCCCTGAGTAGTTCGGAGGAATTGTCGCGAATCATCGCGTCTCTTGAACGAAATCTACTGACGCCAATTCCGCTCTGCTTTATGCTCGGAGTTATTTGCAAACTGATTCATGGTGGGATCAAGATCCCTAAAGAGCTCTATCTCTCAATCGCGATCTTCTTATTGATGTCGATCGGATTCATCGGCGGTCATGAACTCGCCAACGAGTATCGAGAACACGGCATCGGCACGGTTTGGAAGCCGGCGATCGTGACGCTCTTTCTTGGGTGCGTAACGCCGATTATCTGCTACGGAGTGCTCAAGTATCTGGGACGAATGTCGATTGCCGATTCCGCCGGCATTGCTGCCCACTACGGTAGCACCTCGGCTGTGACTTACGCCGTTGCGAACTCGTTTGTCGAGCACTCTCATCATCCAGCCAACAGTTTTTTGCCCACGCTGGTCACGATTCTAGAATGCCCCGGCATTGCCGTGGCCCTTGTGATAGGTGCCTGGCTTTCCGGGAAGGAGCAAGCCAAAAAGGCGCTCGCAACCGGTGTTCCGGTGCGCGAAAGCAGGTTGAGGGAAGCCCTCTATGAAGTTATCACTGGTCAATCAATTATGCTCATGGCAGGATTGCTTGTGATTGGTTTTATCGCGACAAGCTTTCTCAGTGAATCTGAAGGCAAGCCGTTTGATCCTATTTATGAGTTCTTTAATACGAAGGGGATGATTTTTAAGGGCGCGCTCTGTATTTTTCTGTTGGAGATGGGGTTGGTGGCTGGCGAGCGATTGTCGGATCTCTGGAAGGTTGGTCCATTTCTGCTCGGGTTTGGCATCCTCATGCCGCTTGCAAACGGATTTCTAGGAGCGTACTTTGGTCACATGGCGGGCTTAAATCTAGGTGGTTGCACGGTTTTTGCTGCCATCGTTGCAAGTGCTTCCTACATTGCGGCACCGCCTGCGGTTCGGCTCACATTGCCAGAAGCAAATCCGACCTATTCGATTACAGCAGCACTGGCAATCACATTTCCATTTAACATTGCCTTGGGCATACCTATCTATTATGAGATGGCCAAGTGGCTCGGAGCGACCTGAATCACGGGTGCAACCTCTCTTCTCACAGCCAATATCCGCTAGAGCCAACACAGTCCGTTTCAAAACATTTACACGAGGCGCTTTTCATGCAACTTTATCCGCTTAAGCTTGTCACGGTCGTGGGTGAGTCGATCGTCATGCACGACATCGCCATGCAAGGCTTAAAGCTCGGTTCCAGCGGCTACACTTTGGCTGAGGTGATCGGCGAAGGGGCTCGCAGTGCCCGCAATGTGAGTCTTACAGGCGAAGCCAAAACAATGAAGCTGGAATTCATTGTGTCGATGGATGTCGCCGAGAAGATATTACTTCATGTATCCAGAGATTATTTCGAGCATTACGCAATCATTGCTTGGATGTCAGATGTGCAGGTCGTACGCGGCCAGCAATATTACCCAGATCACAAGTGATAAGGAATGCAATGGCGGTCACTTTCCGGCATGTCACTCCCATTCAATCGTAGCCGGTGGTTTCGAGGAGATGTCGTACACCACGCGGTTGATGCCACGCACCTCATTGATCACGCGGCTGGAGATTCTGGCCAGCACATCGTAGGGCAAATGGCTCCAGTCGGCGGTCATGAAGTCTTCGGTTTCGACCGCCCGCACGGCGAGTACATCGTCGTAGGTGCGAGCATCTCCCATCACTCCCACGCTCTGGACAGGCAAGAGCACGGCAAATGCCTGTGAGGTTTTGCGCATCAAGCCGGCCCGCTCAATCTCCTCGAGCACAATCGCATCGGCTTCTCGAAGCGTGTTGAGCCGGGGCTTTGTCACCTCACCCAAGCAGCGGACAGCAAGGCCCGGGCCTGGAAAGGGATGCCGCCAGACAATCCGTTCGGGGAGTCCTAATTGCAGGCCGAGTTGCCGAACTTCATCCTTGAAGAGATCGCGGAGCGGCTCGATCAGTTCAAACTCCAGATCGTCGGGCAGTCCGCCTACATTATGGTGCAGTTTGATCGTGGCGGCCGGCCCGTCAGTTGCCGCACCGCTTTCGATCACATCTGGGTAGAGCGTGCCCTGTGCTAGAAACTTGGCCCCAGAGATTTTGGCTGCCTCAGCGGAAAAGCAATCGACAAAGGCCTTTCCAATCCGCTTCCGCTTTTCTTGTGGCTCTGTAATGCCGGCTAGAACCTCAAGGAATTGATCCTCCGCCGGCACGACATGGAGATCGCTTTTGAAGTGGGTCTGAAATTCATCGATCACGGCCACGGCCTCATTTTTTCGCAGCAGGCCGTTATCCACCAGGATGCAGGAGAGCTGGCTGCCGATCGCCCGGCTGAGCAGGGCCGCTACGACCGCCGAGTCGACGCCGCCAGAAAGGCCGCAGATAACCCGATCGCTGCCGATTCGTTGCCGCAGTTCTTCAATTACGCTGCTTGCAAAATCTTCCAGCCGCCATGAGCCTGAGCAGCCACAAGTCGCGCGCAGAAAATTTGCCAGCATCAAGCTGCCAGCGGGCGTGTGGGTGACTTCGGGATGAAACTGCAGGCCATAGACAGGGAGCGTTTTATGACGCACCGCTGCCAGCGGGCAGGTGGCCGTGCGGGCCAGTGGAATAAAGTCAGCCGAGACCTGATCGACTTGATCGCCGTGGCTCATCCAGACTTCTGTATGCGTCGGCACACCCGCAAAGATTGAATCAGTGGCGACGACTTCGCAGCTCGCTCGCCCATATTCCCGAGCCTGCGCCTGGCCGACCCGGCCGCCAAGGGCATCGCAGGCCAGTTGCATGCCATAGCAAATACCCAGAATCGGGATGCCAAGCTGAAAGAGTGTTGGGTCGCAGCGGGGCGAAGAGTTTTCGTAAACGCTCGAAGGCCCACCGGAAAGAATGATCCCTCGGGGCGACAGTTCTTGAATTCGAGTGGCAGTGATGTCGTGCCGGACGATTTCACAGTAGACATGCTGTTCGCGCACTCGCCGGGCGATGAGTTGGGCATACTGCGATCCAAAGTCGAGCACGATCACGCGCTCGGCCTGTTGGATGTGGCCGAGGGCATTACCCTTGGCGGCTGCGACTTTATTTCTGGCCGGAGGTTTGGCAGGGATTACGGATGAGGGACGATTGGTGGGCGCAGTCGGCATAAGACACGGTTCAATGGCGGGAATGGAAAAGCCCGACAGTATAGAAAGCTTGGCCCTTTCCTGCGATCCATGTCGTGGATTTGGCCTCTCGATGGCCAATTATTCTATAGTGCCGTCAGAATTGGGTTTTGTTTTCTTATTTTCTAGGACTTCACCATGCTCGCGCTTTTGACCAATGATGACGGAATCTTTGCCCCTGGCTTGGCCGCCATGGAACGCGCTCTCAAGCGGCTGGCTGATGTCAGCGTGGTGGCCCCCGCCACTGAGCAGAGCGGCGTAGGCCATGCCATCACTTTTTTAAGCCCGCTGACAGCGAAAGAAATTTTCGCCGGCAACCGCAGGTGGGGCTGGGCTGTCGACGGCAGTCCTGCCGATGCAGTGAAGCTGGGGATCGCAGAGTTTTGTCCGCGTCGTCCCGATCTGGTCGTCAGCGGCATCAATAGCGGACTCAATGCCGGGATCAATGTGCTCTATTCCGGCACAGTGGCCGCCGCGATCGAAGGGGCTTTTTTTGGAATCACGAGCATTGCCGTGTCGCTTGAGTATGACGAACATGCCGACTACGACCGCGCTGCGGAGATCGCTATCGATGTGATTGCGGCGATCTTGGCCCGCACTCCTCTCGCTGGCAGCCTCTTTAATATCAATATTCCGACGAATGCTTTGCGTGGAGAGGCCCATCTCCGCATTGTGCCGATGAGCTTGGCCCGCTACGGCGAGGCTTTTGAACGCCGTACCGATCCTCGTGGCAGACCCTATTACTGGGCCACCAATGATCCGCCTCCCCCCCCTTCTCCACATGAGTCGGATGTGATGGCACTGGCTGCGGGGGCCGTCACGTTGACGCCGCTCAACTACGATCTCACGCATCGGGCAAGTCTGGCGGCGCTCGCGGATGGAACATGGACGATTGGTCCTAGGAGGCTCTCGAGCTAAGGTAGGCGCTGCGGCATCGCCTTAGAACCCCTTCACCTTCAAGACTTTGAGTCCTAAGTAGCCAACCATGACTAAGCCGATCACCACGACCAGCCAAAACCCCAGCGGTAGGCCAAGCGGTTTCAGTTGGCCCAGCTTTTTAAAATGTTGCAAAAACAGCGAGAGTTGGCCTGCCAAATGTTGCAAAAACAGCGAGGGTTTGCCTGTCGAGGAAGAGCTTGGCGGCGAGCTGTTTTTGCGGTCAGTGGGCCGATTTTTCTGGCTCGATGTACTGCCAGCACGACGGAGTCTCTCTTTGTCAGTAACCCCCATGAGTTTCTGAGTCGATCGGGCCCCGCTCGATGGCGGCGGCGTGAAGGAGAGCGATGAAAGATCAGAATGTGCGCCTGAGTCGCTCTGGCCTCTGCCCGGCGAACCGCCCGGCCGCACATTGCTGCCAGAACTGCTGCCAGAACCACTGCGCATCACAGGGCCGAACGAACTGGGAAGGCGTGCAATGCTTCCGGAAGAACCGGGCAGGTTGGACTCAGACGGCCCTGGAGTACCTCGCCGCTGCACAGGGCGACGCTCTGGATTCGCATTCTGCTGGACCGTGCCGGCAGTTGTCTGGAGCCAGGCCAACAGCGTATCGGAGACCTCTCCTGCCGACTGCGGCCGAGCGTCCGGGTGTTTTTCCAACATTCTAAAATAGAGCGAAACGATGGCAGCAGGAACCTCAGGGCGCATTTCAAGGAGATCCGGTGGTGGCTCGTTCATATGGGCCCGGATGCGTTCAGCCAGCGTTTTGTTTGCCGCAAACGGTGCCTTTCCCACCAGCAGGTAGTAGAGCGCACACCCCAGCGAGTAGATGTCGGACCTTGCGTCGGCCAAGTGGCTGTCCCTAGCCTGTTCTGGGGCGAGGTAGTCAACGGTGCCAAGCGTCTTCTCGTCGTGCTCTCGCGTTAGCGAGGCCTCGTCGTCAGCGTTTGCAGCCAGTGCTAGGCCCAGATCGAGAATTTTTACCGTGCCCCGGCCCCGTTTATCAAGAACAAGAATCAGATTGGCCGGCTTGATGTCCCGATGCACAAGGCCTTCTTCGTGTGCATACTGGAGGCCGAGAGCGGCTTGACGGATATAATCAACGGCATCGCGCACAGGGAGCGGTCCATCCTGCTTGACCTTCAAATGCAGATCAATGCCATCGATATGTTCCATCACGATAAAGTGAATTGCATCGACGCTGTCGAGATCAAAGGCCCTGGCGATATTGGGGTGGCTGAGCCTCGCAGAGGCCTGCGCTTCGCGTTCGAATCGTGCCAGATGGGAAGTCTTATCAACGTTTTTGAGCGGTAGCACTTTAATGGCCACGGTCTGATGAAGCGTTGTATTCTCGGCCAAGTAAACGCTGCTCATACCACCTGCACCAAGCAACCGCAGCAACTTGTATTTGCCGAGCCAGTAGCCCTTGTGCCTGCCCTTTTGAAGCTGTTCAATTTGCCATGCCGTGAGTAGTTTTTCATCGACGAATAATTGCAGGAGTTCACTCGGAACGGGTCCCTCAGCCTCCTTCCAGGGTTCGATCGCTTTGTCGAGTCGTTCGGCGAGCACCAAGCCGCTCTTGCGGAGAACGCGGAGAAAATCATCAATAGACTGCACGGTTTCGCCCATAAAACTAAATGAGTAAGAAGAGGATTATTCGATCTTTAGTCTGGATCGTACAGAAAACATGAAAGTTGTGCTCTATTCTCGGTTGGGCTGCCACCTCTGCCAGCAGGCTGAGGAAATGCTGCTGTTTCACTGCCCGACTGCGTTGGTCATCGACATCGATCAATCGGCTGATCTCCAGCGGGCGTATGGCCTGCGGGTGCCGATGCTTCTGCTTGCGGGAAAGATTGTCATGGAGGGAAAGTTTCGGGAACCTGACTTGATCGAGTGCCTTGCCCGAGCATTCAAGTTGCCGGGTCACGAGAGCTAAGAAGTCAAATGGGTGTGGATGCGACTCGTACGACATAACAATGGCAGGCTGCGGCAGGCAAGTCACCCACATTAAATGCCCAGATTGAGGCCTCGCCGATCGAGAACCTCGATGAGGCAAGCCGCCGATGTAAAGAGCTCTGCATCCCAGCCGGCCGCCCTAGCGCCGGCAACGTGAGACTCTAGATCGTCGCAGAAAAAAATTGTTTCCGGGGGCACGCCGGTCAGTTCAGCAGCCAGGTCGTAGATTGCTCGCTCCGGCTTGAGTAGCCCAACTTCATGGCTGAGCACCGTCACAGCAGCGTGACCGGGCATCAGGGCATACTTCTTTTTGAGCAAGTGCTGCCAGTGGATCTCGCAGGTGTTGGAGAGAATGCCGATCGGACAACGGGCCCGTTCCAGCCCTGCGATCACAGGCAGCATGTCAACTCGCAGCGTAAACATATCACTGGCCGCGTGAGCTAAACGAGTGGGATCGGATCTGGTCTGCGTGCAGCGAGAAAACTCCTCGTGAAACTCGCACCAGTCGATCTGCCCCCGTTCCATTCTCTGCTGGAGATCGCTGCCGGTCAGGAACGCTTGAATGACAGCAGGTTCTGCCCCGCTTTCGGCGGCCATCTGGCGGACGGCACGCTCGCGGTCAAACGAGACAATCACGTTGCCCAGATCAAGAAAGACGAATTCCGGACGCATGCTGATGGAGCACCTTTCAAACAGTGGACGGGAACACTATTCTGCAAAAATTGTCTACCAACAAAACCTGGGAATAAAACCGATGGCCAACCTCAACCGCTACAGCTCCCGGATCACGCAACCACGATCGCAGGGGGCCTCACAGGCCATGCTTCTGGGCACAGGCCTCCAGCCAGCCGATCTCGATAAGCCGCAGATCGGGATCGCTAGCATGTGGTACGAGGGGAATACCTGCAACATGCACCTCGATAAACTCGCCGCCAAGGTTCGCGAAGGCGTTCTTGCCGCAGGCATGGTCGGCATGCGATTTAATACGATCGGCGTCAGCGACGGTATCTCAATGGGCACAGATGGCATGAGCTATTCGTTGCCGTCGCGAGACATCATTGCCGATTCAATCGAGACTGTCATGCAGGCGCAGTGGTACGACGCCCTTGTCGCGATACCCGGCTGCGATAAAAATATGCCGGGGAGCTTGATAGCGATGGGCCGACTCAACCGCCCCTCGCTGATGGTCTACGGAGGCACGATCAAGCCGGGGCATCTGGCCGATGGTGCAGCCATCGACATCGTCTCGGCGTTTCAATGCTTCGGCGAATATGTCGCTGGCCGCATCGACGATGCACGACGCTCTGAAATCGTTCGACACGCTTGTCCCGGCGCCGGTGCCTGCGGCGGCATGTACACCGCCAACACAATGGCCACGGCCATCGAGGCCATGGGAATGTCGCTGCCCGACAGCGCATCGATTCCAGCGGAAGACCCCGCCAAGCTAGCCGAATGCCTGCGGGCTGGGGCAGCTGTCCGCCATCTGCTTGAACTGGACCTCAAACCCCGCGACATCATGACGCGTCGCGCGTTTGAAAATGCCATGGTGGTGATCATGGCGACTGGCGGATCAACCAACGCTGTGCTCCACCTGATCGCCATGGCCCGCAGTGTGGCGGTGGCCCTTGAGCCGGCTGATTTCCAGGCGGTGTCACGGCGAGTGCCCTTCCTGGCAGACCTCAAGCCAAGCGGCAAGTTTGTTCAGGAGGATCTTCACACGATCGGTGGCACCAGCGGCCTGATGAAGTATCTGCTCGACAAGGGACTGCTTGACGGAGACTGCATGACTGTCACCGGCAAGACGCTCGCTGAGAATCTGGCCACAAGCAAGGGGCTCACTCCAGGCCAGAAAATTATTCATCCGGTGGAAAGCCCGATCAAAGCCACTGGCCACATCACGATTCTGCATGGCAATCTGGCGCCCGGCAGCGCGGTGGCCAAGATCACCGGCAAAGAGGGTTCTCGATTCAGTGGCCCCGCTCGCGTTTTTGACAGCGAAGAAGCAATGCTCTCAGCACTCGAACTCGGTGCCATTCGCCGCGGCGATGTGGTGGTGATTCGTTACGAGGGTCCCAAAGGGGGGCCGGGCATGCCAGAGATGCTGACGCCGACATCCGCACTTGTAGGAGCGGGGCTTGGCGCCGACGTGGCCCTGATCACCGACGGCCGATTTTCTGGAGGCTCGCATGGATTCATCGTTGGCCATGTTGTGCCGGAGGCGCAGGAAGGCGGCCCGATCGCACTGCTGCAAGACGGCGATCCGATTGTCATTGACGCCGACACAGCGAGGATTGATGCGGAGGTTTCAGACGACGAGTTTCACCGTCGTCGGGGCGAGTGGAAAGCCCCGCCACTCAAAGCCACCCGTGGCGTTCTAGCAAAATACATTCGAATGGTGGCCCCCGCATCCGCCGGTTGCGTGACAGACGAATCGTAGACAGCGACTCACCTTGTGTGTCCGACACCCCGTCTTGCCGATGGCGTTCAGCGAGGCATTGGCAGTGATTCCACGGGAACTGGCGGCCCGGGTACGATGACGGCGCCGGAGGGAAGCTGTTCGGGTTGAAGAGGCGCTCCAAAGACCGGGCCTCGTGGAGGCTGTGAGACCGTCGGCAATCCGTTGACCATCGGAGCTGCGATGTCGGGTGGTTGGTAGTATGGCTCGGCTTGAGGCAGTGGCGCGATGCCCAGTTTGGCCAACACTTTTCCCAACATCTTTTGCTCCAGCAGCGGATCGCGGCCGAGTGGAATCCAGCCGATATTGGGGGTTGGATTGGCGACCGGTCGGGGCTGATCACCGACCTGCTGGCCGAGCGTCGGCAGCGGCGTGCCGTAGCGATAGAGTGAGTCGTCGTTACGGAACGAGGCCCCGCCTGCCGTCGCCTTCATTGGACGAGGCATGTTTTCAAGTTCCTTGAGCACAACGGCTTCAATGCGCCAGCCACCTGGATCGGGTTGCAGCCGCATCGAACCCGACCGGCGAATCGACTGCAGTGTGCTTTCCAACCGTTGCTGAAAGCCGACCGAATCGCCCCGCCATGGTTCCAGAAGTGTGGCTCCTGTTTGCGGATAGGTGTCGATCAAGCCTTCTGTGGGAATCCCATTGGAAAAGACCACGCGCTGCTCAGTCTGGACTTTAAAATAGTCGTCCACGACATCAACCATTTTCGACCAGATGAGTTCTGCATCGAGCGGTGGAATCACGACGGAGTTTTTGGGGGCCGGCGGCGGAGCAGGCACGACCGGACCAGATGGACCGACGATTGACCCAGGCGGCAGTGGTGAGAAGGGATCGAGTTGTTGGGCAGGGGCCGGCAGAGGTGCCTGCGCACGCGACTCGGCACTATTGAGGATGGCCGCTAGAAGCACCGGGAGAGTGAAGAGGCGATGCATGCGAGAGGACCTCGGAGATCCGCTCCGGGCGAAGGTGGCAGCGGTAGGGGATCGTCCTGAATTCCCCGCATCGGTTCAAGGTCAATTTGAGCCAAGTTCGCGCTTCTTACCAGGCACTTTTTGCCGGCAAGAATCAGCATAGCTTCATATTCATGCTCGTCTCTCTCGGCTGCGAAGCGTTTTTTTAGAACAATATTCTCCCGTAACACAGGCCAGTCGTGATAGAGTGCCGGAGCTAGTAAACCACTTCGCTTGCTCGAGAATTGTTACGGCGGCATCATTTTCCATGAACCCATCAGCACGACTTTTGCCGCAGCACCCTGCCTCAGAACACCTGCGCGTGGTGATCGTGGGGCCTAGCAATTTGGTCCATGTCGATGCAGAGGCTGCAAGGATTGAGTCGCTCTTGGTGGGCCGAGGCCATAGCGTCTCCCTGCAACGCGTGCTGCAAGGCGACGGCTGCGGCGTGCAGACTGATCTGGTTGTCGTGCTCGGCGGGGATGGCTCGATTTTGCGCACGGCGAGATGGATGGGTTACCAGCAGGTGCCTGTGCTTGGCGTGAACCTCGGCAGGCTGGGCTTCCTAGCCGATTTCCGTAGGGACGAAGTGGCAGACGCCTTCGACGAGATTGCTGCCGGCCGTTTTCGCTTTGTCGATCACCTAATGTTTGAGTGCGAACTTATTCGGGATGGAAAGTCAATTCATCGCCAAATCGGTTTGAATGAGACATCGATAGTCGCCGGCTCGCCATTCTCCGTGATAGAGATCTGCCTGCATGTCGATGGCAAGTTGGCCACGACGTACCGTGGCGATGGTCTGATCGTCAGTACGCCCGTCGGCTCGACCGCCTACAATCTTTCTGCTGGTGGGCCTATCGTACGCAAGGATATCGACGCTTTCATCTTCACGCCACTCAATCCACACACGCTCACCAATCGCACCGTCATCGATTCGGCGGCCCGCGAATACGAATTGCTTCTTTCTGATCCCAATCCAGGATCTGCCTGTGTTGTCGATGGCCAGGTGGTCGCTCGTTTGGTTGCAGGAGATCGCATACGGGTGCGTAGAGCGGCGGCTCGATTCACGCTGATTGAGACCCGCCAGCACGGCTACTACCGCACTCTGCGAGAGAAATTAGCGTGGGGGGGCGTTTTTCCAAGCATCGCTCCCAGAGTGGCAGTTGAAAAACATCTCGGAGACAATGCATGAAAGCAATGCACCACTTTCCGAACGGCTTGGGGCAGCAAGCGTTAGTCCACCGCAGCAGAGCGTGTGCAGTGCATCGGCAGATGTTGGCGTCGGGGTTCATCACGAGTGTATTGTTGCTCGGCGGCGTGCGGGGCACGGAGCCGAGCCTCGAGCCAGCCGAATCGGCACCATTTTCCACCCTGCCTGTACGACTTGAGTATCGCTTTCAGAAGGGGGAGCGTATCAACATGGATGTTGCCCACCGCGCTTTGACAGAGACAACAATTGCTGGCACAACGCAGTCGACGGACACGGCGACCGATTCCACGAAGACGTGGTCGGTTGTGGCCGTTGATTCACAAGGGCGGGCTACGCTCGAACACTCAGTCGATGGCGTGACGATGACCTCCCGTACCAGCGATCGGGGGCAGGTGCGCTGGAATAGTCGCGACGATGATCCTGCTCCACCCGGCTACGAGAGCGTCAAGCAGAGCTTGGGCGTGCCGCTCTCGCGACTGGTGGTTGATCGCAGCGGTCGGGTGATCGAGCGGCAAAATCTCCGCCCCAGCCCGCCATCCAATACGGGCGATCTTGTTGTCGTGCCGCTGCCCGATGAGGCTGTGGTGATCGGCGCTGAATGGACCGTGCCCCAGGAAGTGGTTGTCGAGGTGCCCAACGGCCCCCGCAAGGCTGTGCGAACGCGATTGCGATACCAACTCGAGAGCATTCGCGACGGCGTGGCCACGATTCGAGTCGATACCACAGTGCTGACGCCGCTGGATGATCCGCGGCTTGAATCGCGGTTGCTCGAACGGATTTGGGACGGCACGATCCTCTTTGATATTGAGCGAGGCCGTGTAGTCCGAAAGACCACAGGCATCGATCGCCGCGTGGTTGGCTTTAGCGGTCCGGAGTCAAGCATGCGATACAAGTCGAGCCTTGAAGAACGGCTGGTTGAGAAGTCTTCGGAGTGACGCGGAACGGCGTCGACCGATCATTTTGTCAACGTGTTTTCTACCGATTCTGGCCAGTCAGTGCACGTTAGCCGGCTCGCAAAACATCTTCTACACGCCGAATCGCATCTTCAACATCCCACCTGGATTCAGCCAGTACAATTTGCGATCGCTGGGAAACCCACTCGCTCACGGTCTTTTGTGCCGAGATCACCGTTGAGTGACTGCGTCGCCCAAAATAGGTGCCGATCTCTGTGAGTGCCGCTGGAGTGTGCTTGCGGGCAAGAAACATTGCCAGCATCCGTGGGTGATTCACTGTCTTGGCTCGACGCGACGACTGCAAACTGCCGGTCTCGATGCCGAAAGCCGAGCAAATGGCTCGCTCGATGTCGGCCAGTCGCATGCTGCGGGTGTTTGAACGAACAAGATCAGAGAGCGCGTTTTCGGCCATGCTGGCGGTTATTGGCAGGCCGAGCATGTGGCTGGTTGCCTCCAGTCGATTCACGGCGCCGGCGAGTTCGCGGGCATGTCGTGTCATATGGGTGGCGATAAATTGAATGACGTCTGCGGGGATCGAAAGACCTCGTTGCAGCGCGATCGTCGATACGATGCCGTGCCGCACATCATAATCCGGCGATAGAAGGGGGGCGTTCATGCCGCCCTTGAGTCGTGCGACAAGATCCGGACCGAGATCCGTGAGGGCATCATTTTCTCGATCGCAGGCGAAAATCAACTGCTTTCCCTGGCGGTGCAACGCATCGACTGTGTGTTGAAGTTCGACGATTGTCGCTCGCTTGCCGATAAAAAATTGCAGGTCGTCAATAGCGAGCACATCTGGGCTGCGGCATGTGCGGCGAAACCCGGGCAATCCGCTGCCGTGCAAGGCTTGCAAAAAGCTGGTTGTGAATTGCTCTGCCGAGAGGAAAAGAACCGATCTGCTTGGGTGCAGTTGCCGGATATGCGCGCACATTGCTTCGATCAGGTGGGTCTTGCCGACACCACTTGGACCATGCAGCACCAAGGGCGACATCTCGCCGGGCCTTGCGCTGGCTAGTTCCACTGCCGCAAATGCCATGCGATTGCTGGGGCCAACCACAAACGCTTCAAGGCCCGGAACAGATTTCCTCGCGAGCGCACTGCTCGGAGTTGCCTGACTGGCAGAAACGGTCAAAGCACCCTTCGTTTGCTTTTGCACACGAGCACTGCTTTTGGAGACAACTGGGCGGACCGGATCGGGAGGAGCACAAGAGGGTTTTTTCGTCTGCTGAACCTCGTCTGTTTGATCAGGAGCGTTAGGAGTCGCCGATGCCTCCGTGCCGATCGGCTGATCGATTGCTGGCGTCAGCGTTTGCCAGACAACTCGAATCGAGCGGCCACACACCTCGAAAACAGCGGCATCAAAATCGGCCCGAAATCTTTTCCGCAGCCAGTCGGGAGAAAGATCGCCGCCAATGCTGACGATCACGCATGCGTTGTCGCGGGCGTCCTGCTCGGAAAAACTGTCGTCGATGCCTTTATCGGAAGGCACTGGATTGCAATCCTCCGGCAGCGATGGTGATCGCACCAGCGACACATTCACAGCCCCACCAAACCAGACAGCGTATCGTTCATGACCGATGCGTTTGTGAAACGCTTCTGTCACGGAACAGGCCAGCATTTGGTTCGACTCGAGATCACGGCAACGGGGGTCCGAAAGCGGTCCAGCAGTGGCTTGATTTGAACCTGGAAGGGTAAGAATCTGGCTGGCAGATTGAAGCAGAGAAACTGAGTCGTGACATTTTGTTTCAAACACTTCAGTTGCTTTCGCCATGGCTACGTCCTGCACCAGGCAACCGCCCGTTTCCATATCCGGTAAGGTTTCCCCGCATCCATCCGTAGATTGCGATTCCGAAAACCGAGGGTTTGAGGGCGCGAGTATAGGGGTGCTAGCAGTGCTGTCAAACCATGCTCTCGTAACGCATTAAAAAGAGTCTCTCTGGTCGCGCGGAGTCGAGAACGCAAAACGGTCAGACGGCGTTCACCAGAGCAAATTGTGCCGGATGTGTGTCCGGTTTGAGCTGCATTGGGGGCGGTGGAAAACAAGTTAGAAAAGCGAGTCGATTGGGTGTTGTACGCTGAGGGTGGAAATTCTCTATACTTCGGCGACTCGACGCTTCTGAATAGCCATTTTTTCTGCCATCTCCTCAAGTCGAGGGCGTATACACAACAATGATTCAGGTGCTTTTTTCACGGGCGATTTTTGGAATGGCTCTTTGTGGAGTGCCAGCAGTCATGCTGCCTCGCTCTGTTTGGGCCGAAGACAACGTTCAACCGGTGGAATCAGCCCCGTTTCATCCGGGAGAAATATCGATTGGAGAACCACTCGAGGTTCCACTGCAAGTGCTGCCAGAGCGAAAGGAGTCGGTGCCAGAACAAAAACCTTTATCGGAATCGACTCTGGGCCGTAATGTTCGTCCCGCTCTTCGTCCGGCGCAGAGTGCTGGAAGCGGATGGCTGGGGATGTCTGTGGACGACTCACTGATCACGGGTCGATTGGTTATTGTTGAAATTACTAAAAAAAGTCCGGCGGCCCAGTCGGGCATTCAGCTCCAGGATGTGCTGCTAGCTATTGACGGGGCTGCACTGACAAGCTCCGATCAACTCGCTGCGACGCTTGCCTCGCTCGTGCCTGGCCAGGAGGTGAAGGTTTCTGTCGGTCAAGGCGATCGGATCACTGAGGTTGTTCTGACGGCGGCGCTGCGTCCTCGTGAAGCGACCTCTCGGGATTGGCAACCAGCCAGTCAGCCTCAGTCGTTGCAAGAGGCAAAAAAGCCAGAGAATAATCCGCAGAGCCCCACCCTGCCACCTAGTAGGCTCGATCTTATTGCCCCCGCTCTTGCAGTGCAGCCTAAAGAGCAGCGAGGGCGAACGGCGCTCGGCGTGCGCACCATTCCGATAGACTCGGCATCGCAGGCTCTTTTTCGCCTTTCTCAAGCCAGTGGAGCACTCGTCGTTGGTCTTATCCAGGATTTACCGGCATCGAAAGCGGGTGTTCCGCTGGGAAGCGTGATTGTCGCCATCAACAACCAGCCAGTTCGCTCTCCCAGCGAGTTAACGCAACTCGTTGCCAATGGCCCGTTGGGCACGCCTGTATCGCTTGAGTATGTCATGCCAGGGGGCGAAGCTAGGCAGGCTGATGTTCAGCTTCAGTCTTTGGAAGTGTCGCTTGAGCAGTCATTTGTGCCGGAGTCCAAGCCCGCAGTGATTCCAGTCGTACCGCGTCGGATCGCCCAAAAGCAGGCGTTCATGCCAGCAGGCGGCGAAGAGATTTCCACTCCCCGGCCCGCCCTCTTGCTGGCAGAAGAAGTGCGCCGACTGAGGGCTCGTCTTGAACTTCTGGAGCGCAAGCTCGAACGAATTGAAGCGCCCCGTCGTCGCTAAAAGGTAGCCGAGAGGGAAAAAGCTGCGATTGCTTGGTTCGTACGAAGCCCGTTGCGTTCCGCGGAGTCTTACTTATGCAGCAGGGCGTTCGTGGCTTTCGTTGTGCGGTAATAACTTTACTCGAATCAGTTCTGATTCCAGCAAAACGCCCTCTGCTGCCGGCAATGCCGCTGCGGTCCGCGCATTTTTTGCCGGTGTTTTTTGCACCAGACGATCGCCTTCGCGACGCCCGCCTTGAGTGGCCCATGCCTCGGCATCGTCCGAAAGATGCACCAACAGTCGTTCCACTCCACTCCGATGCCACTCGATGCCCTGACGGTCGAGGTCGGGAGGGATGCGAATCGCTCGACTGACAACGCCCCTTGCCCGTGACCAAGGCTTGGGAATGGCAAAGCGATCCCATGTGGACAGCCTCCAGGGGCGCTCGTATCCCACGCCCATCAAGACGATCGGTATGCCCAGAGTGCTCGACAGAAAAATGCAACCGGCTGCTAGTCTGCGACGCGGGCCACGCGGGCCATCGGGAGTAATCGTTAAATTTTCATGCGAGGCGCGTTCGGCTAGCAATCGTAGAGCGACCGAACCTCCTTTAAACGTGCTGCCCCGCACGACACCGTAGCCCATCATTCGGGCAACACGGTCTAGGATATTCGCGTCGTCATGTCGCGAGAGCAGCATTGAAATATTTGAATTTCCCCGCAGATAGAGCGGCAGGAGGATGTTTTCGTGCCAAAACACATAAATCTTGGCGCCTTGATAGTTGGGATCAGCAGGATCGACTGCGGAATCCGCAAAAGCGACGCGGTAGTTCAGCGTATGCATCCACTGTCGAATGCACGCCGTTGCAACGAGCGACCATGCTCCAATGGCAAAGTGTGATTTGAGTTTCACAAACCGAATCCCTTCATTCGTTTATCCCGTCCTTGGGCTTGGCCTGACAATATCTCTGTGATGTCGATTCGATTCAATCGGCAAGCCAGGTGCCTGTAAACACCTCTTCTGCAGGGCCGGTCATGAAAACAGTGCCGCTGTCGGCCCATTCCAAGTGCAGAAATCCTCCAGGCACCTCGGCAGAGATCGTTTTTTTGGTCAGGCCGCAAAGCACACCAGCCACGCAGACCGCCGAGGCGCCTGTGCCGCAGGCCTGAGTGATGCCGCTGCCACGCTCCCACGTTCGCATCTTCACACGATCCAGCGAGCGCACCTCGACAAAGTGCACATTCACTCGCTTTGGAAAAAAGGGATGCGTCTCAATGTGTGGGCCGATTATTTCCAGCGGCACCCCTGCGGTATCGCGGCAGAAAAAAATAACGTGGGGATTGCCCATCGAGACGCAGGTCATGCGAGGATCGAGGCCCACCGCTTCCCACCAGTCTTTTTTGGGCCCAAGTGCCGGACAAGGGGCAGCGATCAGTTCTGCGTCTTGTGCTGCGTCGGTGGCAACCGGAATATCAACGGCTCGCAGCAGTGGTTCGCCCATGTCGACGCGCACCGTGGATTTCCTTAGACCGCTGCGAGTAACCAGCAAGGTGAGCACGCCCCGGCCGGTCTCGATGGTGACTAATCCCGCAACTGCGTAACCGCGAGCCACGACCAAATGGGCCACGCAGCGCACGCCGTTACCGCACATTTCCGACTCGCTGCCGTCGGCATTAAACATGCGCATTCGTGCAGTCGCAATGGCAGACGGTAGCACGAGCACAAGCCCGTCGCCACCAACTCCCCGGTGCCTGTCGGATATCAAAGGCGCCAGCGCACTGGGATCTTGCGGCGTCGGTTCTGTAAAGCAATCGATGTAGACGTAGTCGTTGCCGGCCCCGTGCATCTTGGAAAAGTGTATCGGCAGTTGATTTGGCATGCGTGGGTTGGGGGGCTGGAAGAACGTTTTCACATCTCGCTGACCCAGTGTATCGTTCATCGCAGTCGCTCGCCTTGGGCATCTCGCCGCAGGGCCGCAGCACTTCGCAGCCCATCGGGGCTTCGGCGTTGCGACTGGAGTTTTTGCAGCGCGGCCGAAAGCGTGGGAAAGGCCTCGCTGGTCATTTCTGGATTAGAAATCGTACCATCAACATGGATCAGCATAAACTGGCCGCTGGCACCTCCCAAAACCCGTTTCATCACTGGCAGTTGTGTCTCCGAGTCGCCCATGATCGAACGGAATGTCATGTGCACATTTGAATCGAAATCGACTTCGCCATTTCCCACAAGACTAATGGCATCTCCAGCGAGTTCGATGTTGTCGAGATAAGCATGCGGACCTTCGATGCGAAAGTCGACGAGACTGGAACTGAATGCTTTGCGATCAGGTGCTTTAATCCGTAGCATCTTGAGCAGAGCCACAACAACGGGTAGTTCGTAGATGTCTGCATCTCGGAGACGCACCTGCCCACGTCCCACGAGCGAATGGGTTCCACTTCGCGATCCGCTCACCTCGATGGCCCCAAAAACACGCCCACGGTAGTTGTGCTGAGTGTCCGTTGAGACGCCGCTCGAAGACACGCTCGAATCGCATGCAAGCCGTTCGAGGTTTGCGTCGGCGAGTGATGCCGCCATGGCAAAGGTACCCCCATCCCCCGCTGCTGAAGTGCCGTCAATATAAATTGTTCCTCCGGCCACTCGCGCTGAGAGCCTGTGCGATTGGCTTGAATCGCCATCAGGAGTTGCCGTCATGCCAAATCGTACGCCCCCCGAATCCATCGTGAGCGGGCCTTGCACGGCTGTTATCTGTAAGCCTCGCCACATGGCACTATCGATTGCAACCTCGCCAGAAGCGTTCCACATGCGTCCGTCGCTCTGACCTTTTAAACGCATGCCACCATGCACATGCTCCAGCGCAATTCCGACGTCGAGGGACCCCTGCTCCATGTCCAGTTGCATATCCCAAGCGGCTGCGGGCGGCCCTGGCACGCCTGGATTGAGATGCCCATCAGTTGCAGATTCAGCAGCAGAGGTCGAATAGATATCGAGTGATCCAGACAGAGAAAGCAAGCCTTTTGGCCGGACGGTGGCAATGGCTTGCTGGAGGCCTTCGGGGAGTGCTTGAGTGACATCGTGGTCTGCGCGAAAGCGATCCGCGGAAAGTTGCTTGAAGGAAATATGCCAGCCACCGTCGGAAGAAAATCGGCCAGTGCCCTCGGCCGAGACGGTTGTTCGTGCATGGACACCGCGGACCCCTTCAAAGCGCAAAAGGCCATTTTTCCAGATAAGTCGGCCTCCGAGTCGTTCCAGCCGGTAGGGAAACCAAGCCGGCTCAATCGAAACGGTCTCGGCGTGAGGCGTTGCTTCAATCTCCACTCCTGTCTGTCGGGCTTTCACCTGATGCCGAACGGTGGCGGCGAAGTCGGCGCTGCCCCTTGGGTCGAGGTCGTCCCAGATGCGTTGCACGCCGCGTGGCAGAGCGTCTCGTAACTCCCGTTCCAGAACAACTCGCGTTCCCGTGAGGAGAAGCGTTAATTCACCGTCGTTTTCCCCGTTTGGCACGAGTGATCCGCAACATCGCACAATCCCAGTGTCATTTGATCCGCAGACATCTTTGATGGTCCAGTGGCCCCGATCCATGCGAATGTTTCCCGATACATTCGAAAGCGGGTAAGGAAAGCCTGCATACGATAAACTGCACTTTGTCAAGCGGATCCCCAGTGAGTTGGCATCGCCTGTGGGCATCTCTGGGAATCGCTCGTGACGAAAGACGAAGTCAAATGTTCCGGCGGCATGGAGTGTGCGCAGAATGTCGGCGCTGCGGGCCGGCATCGCAGCCAGCAGCCCGTCATCGATGCGCATGCCGTCGCCGCGGACCTCAATCGAGCCTACCAAGCCTTTGGGTTCCATGCGAAATGCTCCCTCCACCTGAACCGAATGGCTGCCGGCCTGTCCGGTCAGGTGGATCGCCAACGCGCGGCCATCGAGAACGACCGTGCCGACAGTCCGATCAAGTCGATAGGGAAAGCGGTAGTGCGTGAGCGAAACATTTCGGCAACGCATCGAGACCTTTGGATCAATCACCCCATTTCGGCGTACAAGCTGCGATCGCAGATCGACCTCGCCGGCGGGCAATAGTTTGCGCCAGTGGGAGGCAAAGTCGGGGGGCAGAAAGGCCTCCCAATGGCGGCCAACAATCAGTCGTTCAGCCTCGACGAGCAGGTCAAAATCTGACTCAAGCGACCATCCGTCGAGTCTGCCGGAGCCGTGCAAAAGCGTTGAACCAGCGTGCGCCTCAAGGTTTTCAAACTGCAGTCCAGACCGATCTGCTTTAAATGCTGCTGAGACGTCGCTCATCGCAAATGGAATTGATTTGTGTTCAAAGTGTCCCGATTCCAGCCGCCCTGCGACGGCGAAAGTGGCATCTCCCAAAGCCGCCAAATCTCCTGTCGACTGCCAGTCGAGATTGATGCGGCCTCGCAGTCCGGCGATGGAATCGAGTTGCTCATCTCGACGAGCGGCGTTGCCACCCACAGGCAGCATTGCGATCAGTTGCGGCGAGATGTCGAGCGAATCAACCTGCCCACTCAGCTCAAAGGTGCCTACGGTAGGCGAAACACGCCCTTGGAAGCTTGCCTTCTCAAACAGATCTCCGGCCACGGCGCCACGCACCAGCGCGAATGTTGCTCCTGCCTGATCGGTAGCGGCAGGTTGCACATCGACGCCCACTTGCCGCAGGGTCGTGCGCGTCCGCAGGATCGTATCGTCGACTAACAGCGTTGCGTCTTCGACTGTCAGTGGCACGATCGCAACCGTTGTTCGCTTTCGCAAGAGTTTCCTAACATTCCACTCGCCATCGGCGTGACGCACCGCATGCACCACCGGTCGCCGCAGTCGCACTGATGTGATGCGAGGGGTGCCAGAGGCAAGTTCGCTCAAGCTTGTGGTGCACGCCAGTCGAACCTCATCGACCCAGAGAATCTGTCGCCACTGCTGTGGCATGCCTGGGTCGGTGAGTGATACGCCGCGCACAACGATCCCCTCTCCTTCGACAAGACTCGCCCCCTGTACCTGCACGACAAGCGTGGGAAATTCCTGCGACAATCGCGATTCAATTCGGCTACGTACCTGTTCGCCGATGCGACTAGAACCGATAGCAACAGCCGCTATCACGCCAGCCACCGTGACAGGCACGGACCAGCGCACAAGCATCCAGAGTGTGTCGGAGAGCGTGTTCAAGGCATCAGTCAGGAGCAGGAGTTAAAGAGGCTTGTGATGGGCGCAGACCATAAGCCGACGACTGAGACAGGGTCAAGGCTCCCCGCTGCATCTTTGCGGGCTAAAAATATGCCATTTCCGTAACCCTCCTGCCCTTGCTATAGTCCTCAATCCCCCCAGCCCGAAGTCCATTTCCCTCTCTAGAAAAAATGAGACCTTATGAAACCGACGCCTCCAGCCAGTTCACCGACAATAGCCGCTAACTCTCAGCGCCTGCTGTGGGCGGGATTCATGGCAATTCTCGCGGCCGGTGTCGGTTTCTCGATCCGTGCCGGCATTCTTGGTCAGTGGGCGGAGCAGTATGGTTTCACGCAAACAGAACTCGGCACAATCACCGGCGGCGGCTTGACGGGCTTCGGCATCATTATCCTGCTCTCCAGTTTGATTGCCGATCGAATCGGTTTTGGACCGCTCATGTTTGCTGCGTTTGTGATGCACCTTGTCTCGGCGGCTTTAACCCTTGCCACCGGAGCGGCATATGCTGCAGGTGGAAAGCCGCTGGCGTTTCAGTGTCTTTTCTGGGGGATGTTTCTCTTTGCCATTGGCAACGGCATCGCCGAAGCCGTTGTCAATCCACTTGTGGCGACGCTTTTCCCAAAAAATAAAACTCACTACCTCAATATTCTCCACGCCGGTTGGCCGGGTGGCTTGATCATCGGCGGACTCGCAAGTTTTTTTATGGCTGGGAGTGAAGCCATCAAGCCGATTGCTTGGCAGATTCAAATATCACTCTTTCTTCTGCCTGTGGTCCTCTACGGTCTGATGATGATCGGACAGCGGTTTCCAAAGTCTGAGGCCAGCACATCGGGCGTTTCTTATCGCGATATGCTGGGAGAACTCGGGTTGGTGGGGGCCGCTGTGATCTGCGGCCTGCTCGCCCTCTTTTTCAAGAGCGATCTGGGTTGCTCGCCACTGCTGGCCGGTGGCATTGCTGCTGGATTGCTGCTTCTCTTTGGCATGACGACCGGCTTTCGATTTGGCCACCTTCTGTTGGCGGCGCTGCTCGTAGTCCATGCGATGGTCGGCTATGTCGAATTGGGTACCGACTCGTGGATATCAAAGATTACAGGCACGATTATGAACAGCCCAGCGAACGGTCTTTTGCTCTTTGTGTATACCTCGGGATTGATGTTTATCCTGCGATTTTTTGCCGGGCCGATTGTGGAGAAAATATCGCCGCTGGGTCTGCTGGCTGTGTCGGCGATCTTTGGGGCTGCTGGCCTGACTCTGCTGGGCAATGCCGAGGGAGCAGTCATGTGTATTGTGGCAGCCACCGTGTACGGCATCGGCAAGACATTCCTCTGGCCGACGATGCTGGCGGTTGTCAGCGAACAGTTTCCTAAGGGGGGAGCCATTACGATTGGTGCCACCGGTGGTGTCGGCATGCTGGCTGCTGGCTTACTCGGCGGCCCGGGCATTGGTTTTCTCCAAGACCAAAATGCGTCGGCAAATCTGCAAAAAGCCAACCCTGCTGTCTTTGAACAATACAAAGCCCCTAAGGAGAATGAATTTCTCTGGCTTAAGACTGTCGGCCTTGATGGTTCAAAGGTCGGTGTGCTGGGAGACGATGGCAAGGAAGCCCAGCGGGCGCTGGCGTTGCTGGAAAAGGACGGGGCAAAGCCAGAGGCGATTGCATCCCAAAAAGCACTCGTCGCCTGGTGGACAGAAACGGCCAGCAAGTCTGCGGTTGAGGATAAGCCGTTGATTGAGGCTGCCGGTCTTTTCGGTGGTCGCCAAGCCTTAAAGCTAACGGCCCTCGTGCCGGCAGCGATGTTTGCCTGCTACGCTCTGCTGCTCGTGTGGTTTCGCATGCGGGGCGGCTACCAGGCCCGTGGCATGCACCACTAGAGTAGTCCAGAGAAAAACGCAGGCGTCACACGGGCCTCTTCTACTGATGGCGAGTGAGTGCCATCATGTGGTTGCTGTTCCCTATCGCCCGCACGCCGCAGGGGAAGTCGCTGGACTTTCCCTGCGGAGCAACAACAGTACTGAATCGCGGCGAGTCGTGGGCCGACGCCAGCGCCATGGCCGCAAGCGAGGCATAGTGCCGTGCCGTCATGTCGCGCTGGGGCCAATCCTCGCGCCGCCAGAGGGCCACAAAGATTTCAGCGATAAGATGCGGGTCGAGAGAGGCAAGAGAACCCGTGCGCAGTACGATTGAACCATCGGCCTGACGGCTGGCGTGGACTGCAAGCAAGTGCTCGGCAGCGCTGCGGATTGCGGCGGCCACAACCGATGCCTGCTGTCCGAGTCGCTCCAGCGACTGAGTCGCAGCAGGGTAAGGGCCAGCCTCGCAGCGGGGCAGAATCTCGTGACGGAGGAAATTGCGAGCGTAGTGTGTGTCTTGATTGGTCTGGTCTTCGCACCATTGTTGATCTCGAGCAGCAAGATAGCCACGGACGGTTGCTCGGGAAACATTCAGCAGCGGTCGCACCAGCGCCACGCCCGTGCAGAGCTTTCGTGTCCTTGGCATACCGCCCAAGCCCGCCAGGCCGGTGCCTCGCAAGGCGCGGTGCAAGATCGTTTCGGACTGATCGTCGGCGGTGTGTGCGACGGCGACATGTCGTCCACCCGCGTCGCGGGCCGCGTCGGCAAAAAAAGCATAGCGAAGTTGCCTTGCCCGCCCTTCAACGCCTTGACTGCGAGTGTTGCCTGCATCGCAGATGGGCAGTTTGCGCCAGAGAAACGGCAGACCCAGTCGATCAGCCAATGCTGCGACAAACTCGCGGTCGGCACCGGCCTGTTCGCGCATATCGTGCTCAGCGTGCACGACAAAGAGTTTATGACCTGCTGCCTGACCGCGACTTATTTCGCACACGCCCAACAAGAGGGCAACGCTATCGGCACCCCCTGAAACACCAATGGCAAAGGGCGCCGACCAAAACCCATCGGCCGACAGGTTGTCTGCGAGTGTGGCGAGAAAGTTGCGAGCGAGCATTGCTGGTGCTAGATCAAGGGTTTTCATAACAACTGTATTGTGGCAGCTCCCGTCGCAAGGATGAAAGGGGTTGATGATTGTTTTTGCGGCCACAGCAGGTGGCACGGCCTTGGCCGGCTACACCGTTGAAAGTGCTTCTCAGAAAGCTCCCGACCCTTTTGACTTTGTATCATAGAGCGACTGGTGGAGTTGCGTATGGGGCATCAAGAGTCGGCGGGAAACGTAGCTATGTGGTTCGATGTCAACGGTGTTCACTGCACCTGCAATCGTCCCCCCTCTCACTTGAGCAAAGGAAACAAAGCGGATAAAAATCCCCAGAAGGGGAAAATCACCGAATGATTGAGCCCTGGCTTGACGCGAGAGACTTCTCCGAAGTCCTCTTTGAGCGATGCAACCAATCAATGTGGAGAATGCTTGTGAAAAGATTTGTTCTTCTTGCCTTGAGTGTCATCGCTGGAGTGGCGAATTATTCCTCATCGGCGTGCGCTCAAACCTCCGCGCCCTCATCGCACTTTGTCTTTGACGATAACTTTGCCGGCGACATCCTCATCAACGAAGTTCGCGTTCCAAAATCTGGCGAGGCAACGGACTCGCAAGTTGAAAGCACGAAGATTCTGCCGGATGGGCTTTACAGTGAGATCACTACAGAGCGCGGAGTGGTGGTGTGCGAACTATTTTACGACAAGGTGCCAATGACCGTGGTCAACCATGTCGCCTTGGCCGAAGGCGCACTTGGGCCCAAGCCTCGCCAGCCATTTTATGATGGGCTGACATGGTGCCGCGTGGTGCCTGGTTTGGTTGTGCAAGGTGGCGATCCCACGGGAACGGGAAACGGCGACGCAGGTTATTTGTTTCCCGATGAGATCGTGCCGGGGCTCCGTCATGATGGCTTGGGAACGCTGCAAATGGGCAATGACGGCCCCGATACCAACGGATCGCAGTTTTGTCTGATGTTGAGCACACAGCACCGGCTGAACTACCAGCACAATGTTTTTGGCCGCGTGGTCCATGGTTTGGAGGTGCTGCCGAAAATCCAGCAGGGGGACTCCATGCGAGTGAAAATCCTGCGAATCGGGGTGGCCGCGCGGGCTTTCCTTGCGGACGAGGCCATCTTCAACGCCCTCGTTGCCCGCGCGAGCCGCTATGCCGGGCCGCAAGAACCTGGTCCCAATGCCCCCTTCGACGATCCAGACCAGATTCTGCCCATCGAATGGGACCGGGCAAAAAACTTCAACTATAAGCTCGTTAACTTTGAGCGATTCAGCGGAATCAAGCTCGCAGCGCGTGTCTATGCCCAGCCGCCCACTGAGGCTGATGGTGAGAATCTCGATGCGTGGCTTGGGAAAGAGGCCGCCCGCCTCAATGTGGCTCAACGCGGGGCACTCGCCATCTATTTCGCGATGGCGGATCAGTGGCACATTCGCATCGGTACGGAGTCGGTGGACCATTTTCTCCAGACTGATGCGCTCGGCGAAAAGCTAGCTGCCGCCAGCCCAATGAATGAGTCGCTGCAAAAACTGCTCGAAGCTGCCAGTGTACACGCCGCGGAGAGCATCGCAGCGATGACTAAGCGACTGCCCCCGGAAGATCCGATGACTGACGCCCGCCGAATCAAGCTGAAGGCCGACGCTGTTCTCGATGGACTCATTTTCAAACTTGAAAAACGCTAGAGCGAGAGTCGCTCGAGTTTCCCTGCAGCCATCCAACCGAGGTCCATCCGCAATCGTATCGTAGACAGCCCGGTTCGCCACGGGCCAAGCTCTAGCTTTTCAGCAAAAGGTACTTCACTGTGGGGCAAGAGCCCGACCCTTCCAGTGCGTCTCTAAACCCAGCCAGCGACGCACGAGACTCCACCACTGAATGCACAGAAAAATGGCAATCCCCAGCGGGTGGGCAAGGGCGCTTAAGAGGCTTTGGCCAAATCTTCGAGCGGCAAGCAATCGCGGCAAATAAGTTCCCAAAACAGCCAGACCGACAACGGCGATCGTCCATGTCGGCCAGTCCTGATAGTCGGTCATGATTCCCCAAACCATCAAGCCAAGCGGCAGAATCTGGCCTCCGACAAACAAGATTGTAAAAGGCAGGATGGTGGCTGGAGAACCGATTCCCTCCGTCGCATTTTTTGAGAGTCCGGCAAGCACATCGAGGCTGCGCGTATACATCTGGCACTGCGCACTATCAGTGGCATCAAAAATATCAGTTCGCAGGCCGGCACGGCGGTAGGCCCTCGGCAACTTGATTCCATCGTGCAGCGATGCGCGAATGCCAGCGTGACCCCCAGATGCTCGGTAGGCTGTCCGACGGGTGATAAAAAGCTGGCCGCAGCCGGCTGCCATGCTGGCTGCGTTTTCCGATCGCATTCTTGCCAGTGGCAGAAAACCGAGCAAGACAAAGTGGATCAGTGGCAACAGGAGCCAATCCAAGAAAGAGCAGGTCAATTGCCGTGGAAAACCACTGACGAGATCGGCTTGCGACTGTTCTAGAAATGCCACGCTGCGGGCAATTGCGTCGGTCGAGAGCGTGACATCAGCATCCAGAAAGACCCACGCGTCGTAGCGTGCAGCATCAGCCAACTGCGCACAGGCATGTTGCTTACCGCACCAACCGACTGCCAGGGGCTGGCCGTGAAGGAGTCGCACGCGAGAGTCTGCTTGTGACAGTCGCGAGACAATCGCCGCAGTGTCATCGCGGCTGTCATCGTCAAGGATAAGGAGTTCGATGTTGACACCGCGACTTGCCAGCACGGCTTGTGCCATCTGTTCGATCCCCCCTGCCTCATTGCGGGCCGGAACGAGCACAGAGACCTGCGGCAGGCAGTTGCCCGCATCTGGCTGTGGTGCGCGGGTAAAGATGCGCAGATTTGCGATCGTCAACAGTGTTGGAATCGCCGCCAGTGCAAGTGCGATCAGGGCGAGGCAAGAAGTCGCCGACAGATTGAGAACAGCAAGTATGCTCATGGCTGCACTCTGACGATCGATTTTTCTCCTCCGTGAGAAGCGTCAAACGCTTCGCCGCGCCGCCACGCCCCCCAGCGACGAATGAGATCATAGACACCACCCACCCCAACCCGCCCTGCCAACACAGTCGTAAAGGCGCGAGGGTCACGGCTTTTGGCAGCGATCGCCAGACGGTCCTGCGTGGCTTCAAGCGATTGGGACACTATGCGATTCCACTCTTTTGCGTCGCGGTGCGGGTTGTCATTGATTCGGATCGCTGGCCCAAAGGCGGCCAGCGCTTCCGGCGTGCGCTCGTTCCAGAATGGGTATTCAAGGGCAAAGGGAATGACGAGACCATCTGTCGCGCGAGCGACTGCATGGCCCACGCCGGGCCGGATCTGAATCGGCCGCAATCGGGGGTCACAAAACTCTCCTTGCGAAGTGATCCAAAAAATCACATCGCGGCGGTTGTTTGCCGCGCGGGCCATCCGCAGAAATCGGGCGGCACCGGCATAGGTGTTTTCTTTGATCCCGATAAAACCAATCCGTTCAAAAAATTTATATTTACCCAGAGCATCGGCATCGATTGGACCGTAGGCGAGCCTGTCGGGGTAGAGGTATTCGCCGAGGCTCCAAAAGATCAGCGGATCCCACCAGCCGGGATGATTGGTACAGAAAAAAACTGGCTCATTACCGATCTCTGGCGAGTGGCGCCTATCGCCGTCGGGATCGCTGTCATTCTTCAGCAATCGCACGGCGTGGAAGTGGCGACACAGATACCAGCGCACATATCTCATAAACCAACGATTGAGTCGCCGCGAGAACGGCGGCAATTCATCTTCGTGTGGCGCGACCTTCGGGGCCGTGTGATGTTTGGGCATGCTGGAGAATGGAGCCGTTTGTCGAATGGGTCAAACCGCAGAGCAGGCGTCTGCGCCAGATGCTGCCGTGCCTGGCTCTACAAGTTTGTCTTGATCGACGCAGTCGGCCGCGATCCAACCCGACATCAGCACCATCGGCATGCCAGGGCCTGGGTGGGCCGAGCCACCCGCTAAATAAAGCCCTTCGATGTCGGGCGAACGATTGGCGGGCTTGAATGCGCCGAGGAATCGGCCGTGGCTGGCCAGGCCGTAGATCGCACCGTTGAGAACGTGATAACGATCGTGAATATCCTGCGGCGTGAGAGATTTCTCAAAGACAATGTGTTGTTCAAGATCCTTAAGGCCCGCGGTTTGTTCCAGTTTTTCAATGATCCGCTTGCGGTAGGCGGGAAACATTTTCGACCAATCGTGGTGTGGCCTGAGGTAGGGCGTGTGGACCAAAACATAGAGGGATTCGCCACCGGGAGGCGCGACTTCCGGTTCTGTGACAGCCGGAGCGCAGACATAGGCGGTGGGATCGGCCGCTGGTTCTCCGCGACGGTAAATGGACTCAAACTCCTCGTGCGGATCGGCAGAAAAAATAAAATTGTGGTGGATGAGTTGCTCGTACCGCTTGTCGAGGCCGAGGTAGAGAACAATGCCGGAGCAGGCAGGCTCATAGGTGCGCCTGTTTAAGAAGCGGCTTCGCGAAGGTTCTGCCACGAGTTCGCGATGGGTGCGGACGCTATCGGAGTTGCTGATCACGGCGCCGGCGGCAATTGTTTCTCCCTGCTGCGTTTCGACGCCTCGCACGCGTCCTTTTTCCACAATGATTCGCTGCACGGGCGTGCGTGTGCGAATCTCGACACCGAGGTCAACTGCCAAGCTGGCCAGAGCCCGTGGCACAGCACCGGTGCCGCCGCGTGGATACCACACCCCCTCGTGGGCCTGCATGTGAGCGATGCCGCAGAGCACTGCTGGTGAGGCATCAGGAGCGCTGCCAACATACTGTGTAAAATGGTCGAGCATTTGCGCCGCTCGTTCATCACTGACAAACGACCGCACGGTGCCAGCCACACTGTGGCCAGGCCGCATTCCTAGGACCTCCTTCAGGGCCGAAAAGTTCAGGCTCAGGCGGGGATTAAACATGTCCTTCATCCCCCCCACCGATCGCCAGAAGAAGAAATCGTTTGAAAGCCGATGGAGCCTCTCGGAAAGTTGCATAAAGCGAACGTAGCCATCCCCTGCCCCGCTCCCTGGGGCATAGGCATCCAGAGTGGTGCGCATCTGAGCAATATCAGAAACGAGATCGAGGGTTGAGCCATCCGTAAAAAAGCTCCGCCACTGCGGGTCGAGCGGCACGAGGTCGAGAACGCTTTCGAGTTCGCGACCAGCTTCGGCAAAAATCCGCTTCAGCACAGCAGGGATCGTCAAGATCGTCGGACCCATGTCAAATCGAAAACCTTGCTCTGCCAGTACGGCGGCTTTACCACCGACCCAAGCATTCTTTTCGCAGAGCGTGACGGTGTAGCCGCGAGCAGCGAGTGTGCAGGCCGATGCCAGCCCGCCAAGGCCGCCGCCGATCACCACCACACGATTGCTTTCGCGCTGTGCGCCAGCGTGTTTTTCAGACCTGCTCTGCTTGCTCGCCTGAATCATTGCGGTGTCCTCTCACGAAACCTCTTGGCCAGTCTGGCCAACGGCGTCAGTCTTTTGGGGAGTTGTTTTGGGAAGGAAGAGTTCTTGTGGCATGAAAGTGGTTGTATCTCGTTTTTTAGAACTTCTGAGATCGAGGAGTCGCAGGCGCTTGGCTCGGATCTGTCTCACTAGGATGAACCGGCCCCCGCGGGCTCTTCACGGCAAATCGTTTTCGATGGCCCCTGCATGGGAGGCGATCGATGGGATTCAGCTATCTTGATTGGATCGATCCCCAAATCCTTGAGTAACAGTTGCGATGTAATTTTGGCCGAGGAGTAAATGACAGGCAGGCCGCTCCCTGGATGGGTGCCACCGCCAACCAGGTAGGTACTCTCCAAGTCCTCAAACCGATTGTGAGGACGCATGTGGAGCATTTGGCCGAGGTCGTGGGAGAGATTGAAAGTTGCTCCACGATAGATTTCGTAGTCGTCTTGCCAGTCATCCGGCGTGATCATGTGCTCGTAGCGAATTCGATTTCGTACGCCATGGATGCCGAGGCGTTCAAACTGGTCGAGGGCGATCTCGCGGAATCGCGGGGCCTCCCGCCGCCAGTCGACATTGGGGTGGCGGTGGGTCACGGGAATCAGCAGATAGAGCGTGCTCATTCCGGGTGGAGCAAGCGTGGGATCAGTGACGCAGGCGTTTTGAACATACATCGACGGATCGCTGCCGAGCCTGTGTCGCGTTTCAATGTCGGCTAGATTCTCGCGATACTGTTTTGAGAGGTAGATCGAATGGTGCGGGATCGAGTCGTAGCGGCCTTCGATGCCGAGATAGAGCATGAAGGTGGAGCAAGAAAAACGCTTGGAGGCAATGGTGCGGTCACTCCAGCGTCGCCGCAGATGGTCGGGCACCAATCGCGTCATGCTGCGAGCGAAGTCAGCGTTGACCACTGTGGCATCGGCTGCATACTCACGTTGATTGGTGCGTACGGCTTTGACGCGTCGGCCTGCAAACTGCAACGATTCGACCGGTTCTTGGTAGTGAATCTCAACCCCCATCTCCTCGGCGAGGCGGGCCATTGCCGTTGAGACTGCCCCGCAACCACCGATCGGGTGATACACACCATGTTCGTATTCGAGGAACGAGAGAATGGAAAAGAGGCTAGGGCAACGAAACGGCGACATGCCCAGATACTTTGATTGAAATGTGAAAGCCAAGCGAATGCGCTCGTCGGAGAAGAAAGTTCCCAACTCCGCATCGAGGCTCCTCCAGGGCTTGAGCATCGGCATCACTTTCAAGAGATCTGGATTGGCGAGATCAAGCCAACTCTCAAAAGGCTGTTCCAGAAAGGGCGCAAAGCTAGCAAATTTTTTCCGCGTCGCCTCCATGAACCGCGTGAACGACCCGCGATCAAGAGGCGAGAGTCGTGAAACCGCGGCCTCCATCCGGTCCACATCGGGCGTGGCAAGCAATTCGCCACCGGCGCCAAACACAAGACGATACTGTGGGTCGAGTCGCACCATTTCCACTTCCTGCCGCAGGTTGTAGCCGCACGAGGTGAAGATTTCTTCCAGAATACGAGGGTAGAGAAAAAAGGTCGGCCCGAGATCAAACCGGAAACCTTCCGGCGTGGAGATGGTGCTGGTGCGACCACCTGGAACAGCGAGTCGTTCGAGTATGCGCACGCGCACGCCTGACCGCGCTAAGAGCATTGCACAGGCCAAGCCTCCGGGACCAGCACCAATAATATTGACCGTACGCATCATCCACCAAACTTTAGCAACAGGGATCGAAGGAGCAAAAGAGCCGCTGATTTTCGCTCAAACGCGATCGGCTGACCGTACTATAGTGGGCGTCGCCAACCGGTCAAGAAACAGACAGCCAAAAAACAGACACCCAGAACAGACACCCAGAACAGACACCCAGAACAGACACCCAGAACAGACACCCAGAACAGACACCATTGGGCACGACAAGCGGCCCAGAATCCCAGTAGGATCGTGCAGAGTCTGTCGGTCGCGTAAATTCACAGGCCCCTGCAGAACCGCATCAGCGGATTGATCTGAGGAATGAAATCAATATGCCGGCATGCCATAGACGCCACGGACGGGCCGATACCCGCCAAAGATGCCCCGTCGATAGAGCGGCATGGCAGGGGCGTAGTAGGCGGGCGGATAGTAAGCCGTCACTGGTGAGACCACTGCTGGAGCGTAGTAGGCCGTCGTCGGCGCGTAAGAGGCGGTTGCAGGCGAGTAGTACGAGGTGACTGGCATCCCGACGCTCATGGCCGGCTGCGCGTAGACGGGCGGATAGTAGCTGGCCACAGCGACCGCTTGCGGACTATATCCAGCCACAACCGGCGGCGAGAACGCAGTGACGGCGGCGTAGTTGCCCGCTGGCGTGTAGTTGGCGACGTAGGGTTGCGTGTAGGGCATGACTGGCAGAGGACGCAAGGTTTCATAGACGATAACTTGAGCGCTGCTCTGCGAAGCTGCACCGCACATGACGACAATGACGCCGGCTAGCATGATCGATCGGATTCGATCACGCAGGACGAGACCAAAGGCCAGAGAGCCGGAAACATTTGAACGGGTAAAAAACAAGTGGTTCAGAAAAAGAGTCATGGTTTTTAAATGGGGGCTGAAGTTCGGGGCTAAAAAAATTTAAAGTCGAGGATCCAAAAGCGGCCTTGCTCACTTTGAGTCGCACCATTGAGAATACGCTCCCGCCACCCCCTGCTGCAAACAGCCTGTAAAGTCAGCCAATAGGGCTGTGAATATGGGTAAGCCGGCGGGCAACTGGTACCTTGTTTTCAGCCTCAACGGCAGCTTTTTTTCGACGTTGAAGAAACCTCTAGCGAGAACGACACTTGGAACAGCAGTTTTCTGAAACAAGTCCAGTAGGCCATGCGGCTGGTGCTGTGGCGAAAGGCTTTCGCTCTTTGCTGCTCCTCCGGATGCTGACAGTCACCAACGACAACGTGCTGCGGTGGCTGGCAATCGGACTGGGCAAGCGGGCAGTGGCGGGTGCCGGTCCAACCGTCGCGGCAAGCACCGCGCTTGTTTTGACAATGGGCACGGCAGGATTTGTCTTGCCGTTTGTGTTGCTAGCGTGGCTGGCGGGCTATCTGGCCGACCGCTATCCCAAACGGACGGTGATCATTTGGTGCAAGTTTGCCGAGATTCTGATTGTGACTGTGGCTGCAGGCGTCATCGCCTGGGGCGTGCGTTCGGGGGGTGTGTTTGCCAGCTTGCCTGTTGGTCTGTGGTTGTTGCTGGGCAGCGTGATTGTGATCGGTTGCCAAGCGGCGCTCTTGGCGCCGAGCATGCTGGGCACGATTTCTGAAACAGTGCCGCCTGCCAGGCTTTCAAACGCCAACGGTCTGTTTGCCATGGTGACACTCGTGGCAACACTCGTCGGCATGGCGGCTGGCAGTTGGCTGGCCGACAAAACTCCACTGCCAGGCAGTGACGGAATTCTACATTCGGCTCCGAGTTGGGTGCACGCTGTGCCTGCGAGTGTTGTGCTGGTTGGGCTGGCAGTTGCCGGTTGGCTGGCTTCTCTTTGGCTGGTACCGCGCAAGGCTGCCGATCCACAGGCCCCGCCACCGTGGAACGCGCTGGCCCGCACGGGGAGCGACTTGTCAGAGCTGTTTCGCAGCCGAGAGTTATCGGCTGCTGCTGCGGGGATCGTCTTTTTTTGGGGCTTGGCCGCAGTGGCGCAGCTGAATGTTGATCAGTTTGCGACCGAAGCAGGCGCCACATCGCAAAGCCAGATTGTGCCTCTGCTGCTGGCGCTTGTCAGCGGCATTGGGCTAGGCAGTTTGATTGCGGGCAAGGTCTCCACGCAGGGCGTCAATGTAGGGCTTGTTCCCTTTGGTGCTCTGCTGATGGCGGCGGGATCTCTCTGCCTGTGTTTGAGTTCGCCGGCAATTTTTTCTGCTGGCGTCACCAGTGGCTTTGGCTGGTGGTTTGCGGCTGGTTCGCTCGTTCTGCTGGGACTTGGGGCGGGCATTTTTGATGTGCCACTGGAGGCTTATTTTCAAGAGCAGAGCCCGGCGACTCGGCGGGGTTCGCTGTTGGCCACGCTCAATCTACTTGTCTTTGCCGGCATGTTTGCCGCCTCGCTGCTCTACGGATTGTTGCGGACTCCGCTGGGTGATGCGGCGGCACCGCTGCTCTCGGCCCGCAGCATCTTTGGAATCTTTGGAGTCTTCGCGTCGCTGGCAGTTGTCCTAGCCGTCTACGCCGCACCGCGGGCGACCTTGCGTTTCATTGTGGGGTCGATTGTGAACGCCCTTTATCGGTTCCGCATCGCCCGGCCCCACCTGCTGCCAGCCACAGGGCCGGTTGTCATCATTGCCAATCATCTGTCGTGGCTGGATGGATTCATTGTTGTGCTGTCCAGCCAGCGGCCGGTGCGACTGGTGGTTTACGGCCCGAATATTCAAGGCCGATTGATGCGAATGCTGGCAGATCAGTGGCGGTTCATTCTGTTTGAGCCGCGTCCAAAATCGATTGGCCAAGCGCTCAAGGCAATTCAATCGGGCCTTGCCGACGGTGATGTGATCGGCATTTTCTGTGAGGGAGGTATCTCGCGCACCGGCCAAATCATGGGATTTAAGCGTGGACTCGAATGGATTTTAGAACGGGTGGAGGCACCACTGTTGCCCTTGCACATTGATGGCATGTGGGGCAGCCTGCTTTCCTTTTCTGAAGGACGATTTTTTACAAAGCGGCCTCGAGGCTGGCGTCGGCCGCTGACGCTCACCTACGGCCCTGCCCTCCCGATCGGGGCGCATCCCGACGAGGCGCGACTGGCCCTGCAGGAAATCACTGCCAGCACGGTGCGCCGCAGGATGCGCGTTGGGCGATCGTCCAGACGGGATATGCTGACGTGGCTGCAAACATTTCGCAGCGAAGTGCTCTTGATTGATGCAACAGGTCGCTCATTCACAGGGAGCGATCTTCTCGTTGCAGGCAAGGGTCAATCATCGAACTTGACGTTCAAGAGCAGCGCCGTTTTACCGGAGGGTTTGGCTGGGGCGTGTGCGGCGGTGCTTGCTGGTCTGCCGCTTGAGCTTGCCAGCGGCCAGCCACTGGCCATGCAGCCAGCGGCGAACGATCTGCGGAGGTCCTTACGCCCCTCTGCTCAAAAGTCTCGCGCGGTTGTGGTTGTTGATCAAGCCACTGGCAAGGGGCTCGACTGGGCTGCGCTCGCTGCAGGCGCGGAGGCTTTTGATGGAGCCTGTTTGGTCCATCGCACAGATCGACTGCTCTCGTCGCTGGCGCCGGGCGATCCGCTCTATGTTCAGCTGGGTCTTTTAGGTGGAGCCTTGCTGGGAATCCGCACGCTTGTGGCCGATTGGCACCTCTCAGCGCGAGCGATAGGGGATACGATTGTGAGCCAAGGCATCACGCTCTGGCTGGCCCGCAGCGAACAGGTGTTGGCGCTTTCCCGCGAGTCGCTGGATCAGAACGCTCCCCTGTTCGGTTGGGGCGATACGCTTCAGGCTGTGATCATGCCGATTGAGGATTCAGCGCAGCTTCCGCCAGCGCAAGAAGCAGCCGCTCGATTTCGAGAGGCCTTTGGAATTGAACCGGTTGTAGCTTTTGCACCGCGCGGCTCGGGAGGATTGGTGGCAATGAATACCCCGTCGCTGCGATCGCTGGCCGACCATGAATTAACTCAGAAAAGCGAGTCGGTGGGCCGCGTGCTCAATGGCGTTGTGGTCTGGCCGGAGGCCTGTGCACGCCAGCGATTAAACCGCGAGCCTCTGGAATCAGTCGTCGTGAAAGAAGGCGATGCCCGCACGCTGTTGATTGGCGCGACACTGAGCTTGCCACTCGAAAACATCGACAGTGACCAGCCAGCGGCCTTTTTTCTTGACTCCGCCTGGACCGTTGACAAGGATGGATTTCTGGTCGCTCAAGCGGTCGGCCAGCCGGCGATGCAATAGGTCTTGAACCCGTTCTGCTCGCTGGAGGGCGGGTTTTTTTGGCGAACTTTTACTGCGAACTAGTGACTCGACGGTCGATACAGTATCCTGATGCCTTCCCTGCGCACCCCTAGCTCAATTGGATAGAGCATCGGTCTACGAAACCGAAGGTTGCTGGTTCGAGCCCAGCGGGGTGTATTTGATACAGACTGGCTCCATCAGGCCGGCATGTCGACCATTCGACCGTTGACCCATATCCGTACGGCCTGCTCCCGCGCGAAAGCGGCGGTCTGAGGCGGCATCACCTCGCAGGCTACCAGTGCGATGGCTGGCAGTCCTGCTTTGCTGAGGCAGGCAGCCCGACGAGCGGCTCGAGTCACATCGTCGGCATCGGCCGTGTAGGACACCTCCACCACAAGGTAGGTTGGCTGGCCGGCGACAGTCCCTTTTGCGACCACATCGGCTCTCAAAAAATCTTCAACTTCGGACTGCGTGTGGCAAGGCTCGATTTCATCGAGCAGGTCTGTTGCGCATACAACGCGCCCCTTTCGCAAGAAAAGTCCGAGGTACGCAGGCAAGCGATTGCGAAACTTCATCTCCAAGAGCGTGCCTTCGTGCCTGTCGGTGCGGATCACTAGCTTTTCCACGACGGCAGCCAGCGATCGCATGGCTCCAGCCAATTCTTCGAGTCGAGCTTCGGTTCGCTGTTGAGCAACGGCCAGTTCATCGAGTCGAGCTTCGGTTCGCTGTTGGGCAGCGGCCAGTTCATCGAGTCGAGCTGCGGTTCGCTGTTGGGCGTTGGCCAGTTCGAGAACGCAGACTTCTGTGCGGCCCTGAGCCTCAGCAAGGTTTGCGATGGCCGACTCAAGTCGCGAGACATTCCGATCGCCCGAATCTTTCATGGATTCCGAGAGGATCCGGAGGTCTTCCTTCGTAACTGAATCCTTCATCTCCTCCAGCATGCTGCCGAGCGTCTGCGCCAACGCCTTGGCTGCAGCCTCGCCAAGCGATTCGCGGAACTCTTCATAGATGCGAAAAGTGTTCATGGGCATCTCAAGTCTACAGGAACGAAAAGCCGAAAGAACTCATTCTTGCAGAATAAGTGTACAGAGGTATACTTTTTATGTCAAGCCGCCGGGTTGGGCGGGGTGGCGACCCTGCAGGAAAGAATATCGCCACTTTTGGAGAAGCCCGTAACGCAAAATGTTGAGCGGGCTGTGTGACAAATGCAATCGCCACCAATTGCGACAAAGCCACCGTCGCTTGCAGAGGAGCAGAGGATATGGTCTTGGGCTGAGACTGAATCTCCCGTTAGGCTTACCTGCATGGCAGTTGAATTCCTTACGCCCAAGCGGTCCGATCAGCCTTCGGGCGACGCCCCCCAGCGGGTTGTCGGCTTCGATCCTGGTCTCAATATCACAGGCTACGGCGTGGTTGAGTGCTCAGGTGGTGGAGTGCGACTGGTTGAGGCTGGCACTGTCCGTTCCCGTGGCGATACGCTCGAAGAACGGCTCTTCACAATTCACGCTGGCGTACGCGAGGTCTTGGAAATGTTCAAGCCCTCGGCGATGGCGATCGAACAGCTCTTTGTGCATTCCAGGTTTCCCAAGACGGCGATCTTGATGGGGCATGCCCGAGGCGTGATCTGTCTGGCTGCAGCAGAGGCTGGCCTGGCCGTTCACAACTACCTCCCCACCCGCGTCAAAAGCATGCTCACCGGCAGCGGTCACGCTGGCAAGGAGCAGATTCAAATTGCCGTGCAACGAGAACTCGGACTGGCCAGCCGACCGGAACCGGCCGATGCAGCCGATGCGCTGGCTGTGGCCTTGGCCGACTATCATTTGCGTCTGCGTCCGCTGCATCTGGGCCTGCCGCTCAATCCCTTGGGGAACATCAAAGCGTGATTAAAAAGATTTCCGGCCTGCTTGAGAAAGTCGATTCGACAGCGATTGAACTGGCCGTCGGGCCGGTCGTTCACGAAGTGCTCGTGCCGGAACTGGTGCGACGGGAATTGCAACATAAAGTTGGTCAGACAGTCACGCTCCACACGCTTGAGTTCCTCGAAGGCAATCCCACGCGGGGTAATCTTGTGCCCCGACTGGTCGGTTTTCTGTCGCAGGTCGAGCGAGAGTTTTTTGATTTGATTTTGGAAGTCGACGGTGTCGGTGTGCGCAAGGCCCTGCGAGCGATGGTGCGGGCCGTGGGTGAGATTGCCACCGCGATTGAGGAGCAAGACGCCACGCTGCTGGCAACGCTGCCGGGCATTGGTGCGGCCACAGCCGAACGCATGATCGCCAAACTGCGGCGACGCATGCCAAAATTCGCACTTCTCGTCGCCCGGGAGTCGCCGGGTGAGGCGGGGCCGGGAGCCGATGTGCTGCTGGAAACATTTGAGGTGCTGCGATCGCTGGGCCACTCTGAATCCGACGCGAGGCGGTTGGTCGACAGCTTGAGAGAGGGACGGAAAAAATATCGCGATGTGCAGGAGTCGCTCGAAGCGATCTACCGTCAAATGCACAAGCCTCGCTAAAGGGGCGGCAGCCAGCGCTTTAAAAACAGAATCCTCTGCCTTGCATGCGGAGCAACTTGCGGCAAGAGAGAAACGAGCGTGTCGGGTTTTCCTCGGCTGGGTATAGAATGTCGCTATGACCAATTTTCGCGAACCATCGATTCAGGCTGACGAGGTGCCGCCGGCTGAAGACCGCGTGCTGCGGCCGCAAAGGTTTAGCGAGATGGTCGGTCAGCGGGCCGTGTTTGAGCGGTTGTCGATTGCTGTCGATGCGTCCAGGATTAGAGGCGAGGTGTTAGGTCATATACTGCTCGACGGCCCGCCGGGACTCGGCAAGACGACATTTGCCACCTGCATTCCCCGCGAACTCGGTGCCACTCTGCAGATTGCCAGCGGTGCGGCCCTGAGTGCTCCGAAAGACCTGCTCCCCTATCTGAGCAATGCCTCGGAGGGATCGGTGCTGTTTATCGACGAGATTCATCGACTGCCGATTGCCGTGGAGGAGTTTCTCTATCCAGCGATGGAAGACTTTCGCATCGATATCACGCTCGGTGAAGGCGTCAGCGCCCGCACGATCAACATGCCGCTGCGGCCGTTCACGCTGATCGGAGCCACCACTCGGGTCGGTCTGATCTCCGCGCCGATGCGCGACCGATTTGTGATGCGGGAACATCTCGACTATTACTCGGCAGCCGATCTGGCCGAGATCGTGCGGCGATCCGCGGTCAAGCTCTCGATGCCCATGGACGACGCCACAGCCGATGAAATTGCCCGCCGCAGTCGGGGCACGCCGCGTTTGGCCAACAATCGACTGCGCTGGATTCGGGATTTCTCAACTAGCCGCACCAGCGGCCTGCTCGATGTGGGGATCGCGCGAACGGCGCTAGAGATGCAGGGCATCGACGAACTGGGCCTCGACGGCTTTGATCGCAAATATTTGCAGACGATTCAGCGGGTCTTTAGTGGCGGCCCTGTGGGCCTCGATGCAATCGCTCACACGATGAGCACTGCCCCAGACACACTGGAAGAAGATGTTGAGCCCTATATGCTGCGCTGCGAGCTCGTCGTGCGAACGCCGCGAGGCCGCCTGCTCACCGAGCGAGGCGAGCAACACCTGGGGTCCTTACCCAAGAGTGGCCCACAGGCACGCCTGTTCTAAAAACGGATAGCCCGGTCAACGGCACTTCCACACGTTTAACGCCAACTCCAGATACGAGTTGACAGAAAACCTGAAACCCCCGCCATCGCTGGCGACAACTTCTTACCGGCCGAAAACGCACTCGACACAATTTTCTGGATTGGGCACGAGCGGTTCGGCGGGCAAACCGGTCTCATGACACCGATGTTCAAGGCTCTGATGGTCGCAGCCATAAAAAAGTTATGTCCTTTCAGGTCAGGAACTGGGCATAATACGCGGTCGTAAATCTGGGCCTGGCCAGCGTTTGTGAAATCGCGAGATCCCCCTTCACGAGCCACTGCGTCTGGATCGGCGACGCCCGGCCGCCGAACGTGTCGATCGCGATGCGGTTATAGCCCTTGGCGAATTCCTGCCAGCGTGGGGAGTTGGGGTCGGAGGTGACGGGGTCGAAACTGAACGACACACCAGGCCCGCCGGAATAGATTCCGTAAGGCTTTTGGGCCGCGTCGCCGCGATGCACGAAATAGCAGGCTCAGGCATTGGGTACGAAGCCGGTCCTGGCCTCGAAATCCTTCGTATATCGATACGACATCGTCACGATCTTCTGCAGATTGGGAATGTCATGCTCGTAGTACTGGAAATCAAGTCGTTTTTCATCGGCGTCGGGCCGCCAGTATTCGTTGACAAAATCAGCGCGGGAATGGACCAGATCCCGGACTGCCGGTACAGGCGACCCGCCTCCGTGTTGGATCGACAGTCGCTGCGCCAGCCGATACTGCTCGCTTGCCGGCTGTGATTCGGCCGGCGTCTGGGAGCCTGGCCCGGCCTTGAACCGTTCGATGAACCGGGCCGCCAGATCGTCAAGTTTGATCCCAGCCATCAGGGCGTCGGTCTGCCGCTGTTTGCCGAGCAGGGCGTCGGCGAGTGCCTCGGGCGTGAGAAAGCGGGCCAGGGATACGGTGGTGCGGCAGAGCGTGGCCACCCGCACCTCGACCAAGCACTCCACCACGATGCCCCAAAGGCCATACGAACACTTGAAGGCATATAACGCCGCGGCATTCTCGCCGTCGCTCAAAGTCCGCAACGCCTCAGCCTCGTCGATAAATGTGATGCCGAACCACATGTGCCGAAAAATAGCCCGGCGCGTCGAGCGAGGAGTCTTTCGTGTCGCCGACCGCCACTGAGCCCACCGTGGCCTCGCCGATCTCCGCCTGAAACCCGACCTCGAGTCCGTGGGTCTGGAGCCAGAGGTTCAACTTCTTGAGCCGACAGCCCGCCTGCACCCGGACAACCTCCCGCCCCTTGGCATCGCGCTCGACACCGAGCACCTCGTCGAGCTTTCTCAGGCAGACAAGCGTGCCCCCGTCATTCATGAAAGTCGCCGAAACCGAGAGCATCGCGCCCACCGGATGCACGGGCGTGGGGAAATGCTGCTCGTCGCGAACGATCCCCTGCACGTCGGCATAACTCACTGGCTCGACGTAGACCGCCGGCGTCGTATTGCGGCTGCGGCCCCAGTTCCAATAGCTGCGGGGCGTGGTGTCAATGAGGCCGTGGACGAGTTGCCGCCGGAACTGTGGGCGTCTGGCCTGTGGCCTGCTGGCTGAAGGCTGCGGTCAGGAACGCATTTGGGGCGGTGAACGAGCCGACAGATGCGGAGAGGAAGTGGCGGCGGGAGGGCATAGAGTGGAAGTCCAAGAGATCAAATTGCCAGGCCGACGACCGCACAGTCGGAGGTTTCTCCGGGACCACGAGAATCTCTCGGCCCGCATCCTATCCGTAGAGGGCGTGTGATAAAATGATAAAGAATAGTCCGGTCAACGCCCTTCCGGAACAGTATAAACAGCACAGTTGCCACCGCAGGGAGCATGTTTCCGGATAGAGTTTCGGTCTTCTGTCTCTCAAGAAGCGGGCTTTCTTGACGGTTGCATTGACCGTAGACCAGGTTCGCGGCTAGAGTGTCGGCTTCATTCAACACAGGCCCCACGGTGAACCCATGGCAGTTCCAAAGAGACGGCAGTCGAATCAAAAAACACGGTCGCGACGGGCGCACGATTTTCTCACCCCACGGCAGTTGACGTTCTGCTCCAATTGTGGAAAGTCGGTTCCCACCCATCGCATTTGCGGCAACTGCGGCTTTTATATGGGCCGGGTCGTTATCAAGACTGAGGGCTGAGGTCTTGTGCAGTCTGCGGGCCCAACTGCCGCCACAGTCTCTCAGCGAAGCGGCAGCAGCGATTTCGAGCGAGTCGTTGCCTAGAAGTGCGTTGCTTGGGACGCCGCCAGCCACAGCGATCCTGTTTCCGGGTCAAGGTGCCCAAGTGGTTGGCATGGCTGGCGAATGGTGCGACAGCCATCCTCTGGCGGCAGAATTATTTGCGCGTGCCAAGGTAATTCTGGGTTACGATCTGCTCGGCATTTGTCGATACGGGCCAGCTTCCACGCTCAACACAACGGCTGTCAGCCAACCGGCAATCCTCGTCACGAGCCTTGCGGCACTCGAAGTCTTACGGGCTCGATCCGATCAGGCTGCCGGGGCAGGCGTGCTGGCCAGGGCCACAATGACAGCCGGCCTCTCATTAGGCGAATACACAGCGCTTGTTTTTGCCAATGCAATCGATTTCGATGACGCCGTGCGGTTGGTCGATGCTCGCGGCCGTGCCATGCAAGCCTGTGCCGAGGCGAGGCCCGGGGCAATGCTGGCTGTGCTGGGCCTGGATCGCGGTCGTCTCGAGGCCCTTTGTGAGGAGTCTCGCCAGGCCGATGTGCTCCAGATTGCCAATGTCCTTTGCCCGGGAAACATCGTTGTTTCTGGGTCCAAGGAGGCCTGTCAGCGGCTGGATCTGGCGGCCACGAGGGCAGGAGCCATGAAGTGCATTGCACTTGAAGTGGCCGGAGCGTTTCATACGGAATTCATGCAGGCTGCCGTCGAGAAATTATCAAGTTGCTTGGCAGCCGCCACGATTCGCCCGCCGCGGATTCCGGTGGTAAGCAATGTTGATGCCCTTCCCCACTACGACCCAGATGAGATTCGCGGCCTGCTGGCTCGGCAAGTAGTTGGTGTTGTCGAATGGGAGGCATCCATGGCATATCTGCTTTCCACGGGCGTGCGGAATGTCTGGGAAGTTGGTCCTGGACGCGTGCTTCGCGGGCTGCTCAAGCGGATCGACCGCAGTCTTGTTTGCTCAGGTGTGTTTGACTGATTCACGCGATCCATTCAATTCAATTCTCAAATCAGAACAAAAAAGGAACTTCATTGATGGCAGATGAAAACAAGCCGGCTGCAGGCCAATCAGCTCCAGTGGCGAATCAGAAACGGCTTCGGGTCGATCTGACCGGGCAAGTGGCCGTCGTCACAGGGGCATCGCAAGGCCTCGGGCAAGCCATCGCCCAAACGCTGGCTGCCAATGGTGCCAGCGTGGCGCTCGTCGCCCGCAATGCGCAGAAGTTGGCCGATGTGGCTGCCGCCATTCGCGCTGCCGGTGGACAGGCCGAGGAATTTCCCTGTGATGTTTCCAAAGCAGCCGATGTGACAGCCGTTGTCGAAGCGATTCATGCCAAGCTGGGTCGACTCGACATTCTCGTCAATAATGCCGGCGTTACCCGCGACACGCTGTTGCCGCGAATGAGCGACGAGGAATGGGACGAAGTGCTGGCCACCAATCTGCGAGGGCCATTTTTATTCATGCGGGCCGCCAGCAGACCGATGATGCAGCAACGCTACGGTCGCATCGTCAATGTGGCAAGCGTCTCCGGACTGATCGGCAATCCAGGCCAATCCAACTACTCCGCTTCGAAGGCTGGGCTTGTCGGCCTGACTCGCACCGTTGCCAAGGAACTCGCTGGCCGCAAAATCACTTGCAACGCCGTAGCCCCTGGATTTATCGCCAGCGACATGACCGCAGCCCTCGGCCCCGCCCTACTTGATGAAGTCAAAAAGCGAGTGCCTGCCAAACGGCTCGGCGAGGCCTGGGAGATTGCCGAAGCGGTTCTTTTTCTGGTCGCCCCCTCCTCGGCCTACATCACAGCACAGGTGATTGTGGTGGATGGTGGAATGATTGGATAAAACCTGTGGATAAGCCGAGTTTTGCCGGACTGGACATTCTAGGGCAGCAACAGGTATATCTTCCCCGTCCCTTGCGATGCGTGTTGCCCTTGAGTGTGGTCGCCGTTTCGTGAGTGGGAATACAGAGTGTGGAGCGACGATTGTTCGGAATGGTTCGCGAGCGAAGCGAGTCTGAACAGGTCGTTTTGCAGCTCTTCGGCTCGTTGAGACGAGAACCGAAAACAGACAAGTGTTCGAATAACCTGCCAGGAGGATTCAAGAGTGGCTTCAGTTCTAGAACGAGTGACTGACATCGTGGCGTCCCAGCTAGGGGTCAGCAAAGACCAGATCGCATCCGAAACTTCATTCATCAACGACCTTGGTGCCGACTCGCTCGACACCGTCGAATTGGTGATGGAACTCGAAGAAGAGTTTGAAATCAACATTCCCGACGATGCTGCCGAAAAGATTCAGACCGTCGGGCAGGCGGTTGAGTTTATCGAAAAGCATCAGTCTTGACGGTGCGTTGAATGAAACGACGCGTTGCAGTGACAGGCCTTGGAGTTGTCACGTCTCTTGGCCGGGCGGTCGATCTCTTCTGGGATCGACTGCTGCGCGGCGAGAGCGGCATCGGGCCGATCACACTCTTTGATGTCTCGGGCTACCGCGTGCAGTTTGGCGGGCAGGTGCCTTGGAACCCTGAGGAAGAGAATATCGCCAGCCTCAAGGACATTCGCAGGCTCGATCGTTTCACGCAATTTGCCATGGCTTCGGCAATCGATGCTGTGGCCGATTCGGGGCTCGATTTTTCTAAAGAAGATGCCTACCGCTGTGGGGTTGTGATCGGCTCTGGAATCGGCGGGCTCTCGGAGTTTGAGACGCAGCATGAACGGCTGCTGTCAAAGGGAATCGATAAAGTCTCACCGTTTACGATTCCGAAATTGCTGATCAATTCTGCCAGCGGGCATGTTTCAACGATGTATGGCATCAAGGGCCCCAATTTTTCTGTTGCCACAGCCTGCGCCAGTGCTGCAAACTCGATTGGCAATGCATTACGAGCGATTCAATACGGTGATGCTGATGTGATGGTCACTGGCGGCAGTGAAGCGGCGTTGACGCCGATGGGGCTGGCCGGTTTCCAAAATATGCGAGCCCTTTCTTTTCGCACCGATGCCCCGCAGCAGGCCAGTCGCCCGTTTGACAAGGATCGTGACGGCTTTGTCTTGGCAGAGGGAGCGGGTGTGGTTGTGCTTGAAGAACTTGAGCACGCTCGCAAGCGAGGCGCGAGAATCTATGGTGAATTGATGGGCTATGGTGCCAGTGGCGACGCCGGTCACATCACGCAACCCGACGAAGAAGGCCGCGGCGCCGCCCGGGCAATGGCAATGGCCCTCACCGACGCCGGCCTCAATCCCGATGCCGTGCACTACATCAATGCCCATGGCACGAGCACGCCACTTGGTGACAAGGCAGAAACAATCGCCATCAAGCGAGTCTTTGCTGACCACGCGAAGCGATTGACAATCTCCAGTACCAAGAGCCAGTTGGGGCATACGCTCGGTGCCAGCGGTGGCATCGAGCTGGTGGTCTGCGCGTTGACGATCGCCCGCGGGGTGATCGCGCCGACTGTTAATCTCGATAATCCTGATCCGGACTGCGATCTCGACTACACTCCCAACATCGCCCGGCAGGCAACTGTCGAGATTGCGATGAGCAACAGTTTTGGCTTCGGTGGCCACAATGCTTCGCTGATTCTCAGTCGGCTTCGCTGATCCTCAGTCGTTTGCGGTAGGCAGCAAGGCGAAGCCAGACCCGGAGCGGTGGTGCTCTCGATGCTGCCTGGAGGCTCATGAAGGGTCCGGAAAAAACCCGCCGACCGGCCACAAAGAGGAGCCTCTTTAGCCTTGTGGCACTCGCCGGAGAGTCTCTAGAGTCGCTTCGCTGTTAGAATCTGTTCTTGACCACCCGCCCGCCGGTGCATGTGTCGATGGAACTTTTTTACGAAGATCACAAGCCGTCTGGCATGCTTTGGGCTGCTTGTGTGTGCTGCCTCGTGGCCGTTTTAATGGCGTCGGCTGTCTCGCTCTGGGCGGCCGACGGTGTCGGGGAAATCCCAAGCGATGCCGGGCAGGTCTGGAAGACTTACGACATCAGTCCGTTTGTCCAGCAGGCCGGAGCAGGCAGCCAGAAGCATGTCGTTGATTGGGTGCTTCAGGAGACAGGCTATGCCAGTTGGCATGGCGATACGGTGACTGCTCTGTCGGCCACTCAAAGTGTGCTGCGCTGTTTTCATACGCCTGCCATGCAGGCTCGTGTAGAGGAGATCGTGGCGAGGTTTGTTGAGGATGCCGATTTGCCACATCGCTTTTCAGTGCGAGTCTTTGGGGTAGGAAGTCCGTCGTGGCGATCTGATGCGCACGCGATCCTGCAACCAATTCCGGCGGCAACTCCCGGTGTGCAAGCCTGGATGATGTCGCGTGAAGAGGCTGTCATACTCGTCGCCACGCTGGTGCGTCGCAGCGATTGCCAGCAACTGCCAACTGGGCCGGTGCAGGCAGCCAACGGGTTGCCGGCAATGCTCGCGGGGGGGCGTAAAAAATCATATGTGCAGGATGTGGGGCTGCGCCCCGAAATGGGGCCAGGATGGCAGATGCTGGGGGGTTCATGCGACGAGGGGATAGCCCTCGATGTGCATCCGCTGATGCTGCGGGACGAAGCGGGAGTTGAGGCCGTGGTCCGATTGCGCATCGATCAGGTGGAGCGAATGGTGCCGGTGGTCGTCGGTGGTCCGATCCAAAAAAACTCGCGACTGCAGATTGAAGTGCCACAGATGTCGGCGGTGCGGATTGGAGAGCGGTTTCGCTGGCCGGCGACAAAAGCACTGGTGATTGGTATGGGGTTGGTGCCTTGGCCCATGCCCGGGCAGAATGCTGCGGCGGCAACTCTGCCATCCACTCCTCAGAGGACAGATTTAGTGGTGGTAGTGGAACCCCGGTTACGAAGTGCACAATAATCGTCGGCGGAGTGGCCGCTGGCTGCGATGCGAACAGGCGATCTCTCGAGCATGATCGGGCGACCTCTTGAAAGAAGAAAAACAAAATAGGAAAATCGCTTCATGAGTCTTTCTGAAAATCGTCGCGTCGTCATTACAGGCATGGGTGTTGTTTCGCCGCTAGGGCTTTCGCTGGATGATCTCTGGCGTGGTCTGCTGGCAGGGACCAGTGGAGTTGGTCCGCTCAATGCTTTTCCCTGTGGTGGCATTCCGCTCAAGCACGCTGCCCAAGCCTGGGGATTTAGTGGAGATATCGACAATTTTGGGCCGCTCGATTCAGACCGCAAGAAGGCAATTCGCAAAGGTCTCAAGGTGATGTGTCGCGAAAGCCAAATGGCAGTGGCGGCAGCGCAGCGTGCGATCCACGACTGCGGCATTGGCCCGGAGGAGCATCAGCCAGACCGATTTGGCTGTGTGTTTGGTTCGGACTACATGCTGACATTGCCGGAGGACTTTACCGCCAGTGTGCTCAAGTGTCGGGCTGCCGATGGCACATTCGCTTTCGATGCCTGGGCGTCGAAAGGAATGCCAGCACTCACACCGTTGTGGTTGCTCAAGTATCTGCCCAATATGCCGGCGAGTCACATTGCCATCTTTAATGATCTGCGTGGCCCGAGTAACTCACTGACATTGCGCGAGGCAAGTGGGCATCTTGCGATTGGCGAGGCAACCGTCACGATCCAGCGAGGCGCCGCTGACATGATGCTGGCTGGATCGACAGGCACTCGCGTGCATCCGATGAAGACGGTGCATGCACTGCAAAGTGAAGAGGTGGCGCTCGGAGACGGTGATCCGACTCAGTGGAGTCGTCCGTTTGACAAGCAACGCAAGGGCATGGTGCTCGGTGAAGGATCGGCGGTGCTGATTCTGGAAGAGCTCTCGCACGCGGAGGCGAGGGATGCGAGGATTTACGGCGAGATTCTTGGCCACGCCGCGAGGAATGCGAGCGATTCTAACGGCGTCGGCTTAAAACGACGTGCATTGGGATTGGCCATGCAGCGGGCGCTGGCACTGGCCAAGACAACGCCCGATCGGCTCTCCCACATCCATGCTCACGGCGCAAGCACGGTGGCGGGTGATCGTGATGAAGCGGGAGCGATGCACGATATTCTGGGCGGAGTAGCCCAGTCGATTCCCACTGTGGCAGCCAAAAGCCACTTCGGCAATCTGGGCGGTGGAAGTGGCATGGTCGAATGCATTGCCAGCATTCTGGCGATGCAGCGGGGGGAGCTCTTTCCACTCCTCAACTACCAAACTGCCGATCCGGAGTGTGCCATTCGGGCCGCTCGTTCTGGCGATCCCGCCGGCGACCTCTTTATCTCCTCATCGGTCACTCCGCAGGGTCAGGCTGGCTGTGTGGTTATCGGTGGTTGGCCCACGCGGCCCTAAATGGCATGGCTTCTTGACAGTCGTAGCGTGCTTCCGTACGCTTGGCAGCCTGTTGTCTGATGCTGACTGCGTGGAGACGCTTCCAAGCACCTAAAAGAGGGTGTTTCGGTTCCCTTGTCGATCATGTCGATCATATCGATCATGGCATGTTGGGATTGTGGCGTTGGCTGCGCTGCCAATTGTCATTTTACAACAGGCTTTGTTTGCCAAAACGGCAGGAAAGTTGGACCCAAACAATCAGGTGCTGATCGATATCGCCGGAAGCGGCGACCGAGAACCTCATGAAGCCAGAAGAAATTCTTCGCATCGTCGATGCCATTCATCGCGATAAGAACATTGAAAAAGAGATTGTTTTTCAAGCCATTGAATCGGCGCTTGTGACCGCCCTCACCCGGCAGTATGGCGAGCAGTCGCGGATCACAATCGTGATCAACCGGACAGACGGCAAACTCATCGGCACGCGGGACGACGTTGATATCGACACGCAGGAGCTCTCCGGCCGCATCGGTGCTCAGACTGCCAAACAAGTAATCATTCAGAAAATTCGCGAGGCCGAACGGGATTCTGTCCACGACGAATACGAAGAACAGATCGGTCAAATGGTGTCTGGCGTGGTGACCAGGTGCGAAGGCGCCGCAGCGACTGTCACGCTCGGAACCACGGAGACTATTTTGCCTCGCAGCGAGCAGATACCCGGCGAGTCGTACCATCCAAACGAACGGATTCGTGCCACGATATTTGAAGTTCGGAAAGTTGGCAGTCGCGTCAAAATCATTCTTTCCCGCATCCGCCCGCAGTTGGTGCAGCGGCTCTTTGAGCAGGAAATTCCTGAAATTGCCGACGGAGTGATTGAAATCCGGGCTATTTCTCGCGAGCCTGGCTATCGCAGCAAAGTCGCTGTGATCAGTTCCGACGCGAGAGTTGACTGCGTCGGTGCATGCGTGGGCGTGCGTGGCAACAGAATCAAGAACATCGTCGAGGAGCTGGGTGGCGAGCGGATCGACATCGTACGCTGGAGCGACGACTTGCAAGTGCTTGTGCCGAATGCTCTTCAGCCGGCTGAGGTGGACGAAGTGATTCTCTGCCAGATGCTGGGCCGGGGAATTGTGCTTGTCCGGGAGGACCAGCTGTCGCTGGCCATCGGCCGTCGCGGGCAGAATGTTCGGTTGGCAAGTAAGCTCTGTGGCTGGGACATCGAAATCATGACCCGCGAGGAACTCGACCAACAGATTGAACGGGCCGTCTCCGGCTACTCCTCGATCGAGGGCCTAGATGAGTCCTTAGCTGAAAAGCTCGTGGGCGAAGGCTTTCTTTCCTACGATGATTTGTCAGTGATCGAGCCGGATGATTTGATGGAAATCGGAGGACTGACTGCCGAAACCGTTGATGCAATTGTGGTCGAAGCTGAAAAGCGGGCCTCAGTGGCTGAGGTGGCTGCGGCCGATGAACGGCGCAAGCAACGCGAGCAGGATCGGATTACCAAGGCAACAGCGGATGCCGACGCGGCCGATGCCTTGGCGGTAGAGAATGTGCTTTCTGAGGCAGTCGTGGCGGATGAGGTGGCTGTTGAGAATAGTGTTGGTGCGCCTCCGGGCGACGCGTGATGGTCACGCTGGCGGATGTTTCGAATCTTTTGTGTGGACAAGTGCCTGAAGAAGGTTTGCGTTTCGGTTGCCGAAGACGCTCGGCTGGAAGAGGTTTGAGTGGCAGTTCGCATCTATACGCTGGCAAAAGAATTGAAAATCGACAGCAAAGAGCTGGTCGATATCTGCACGCGCGCGGGAATCCAAGATAAAGGCTCGGCGCTGGCGAGCATGACCGATGAAGAGGTCGTGAAACTCAAGGATTTTATCGCCGGAAAATCCCGTCAACCCGAACGCTCGGCGACGCAGGCCGGATCAACTGGATCATCGGCTGTGGCCAAGGCAGCGAGTCCTGTTGCCCCGCGAGTTCCCGGGACACTCAAACGCGAAGATTATATTGCCCCGGCTGGAGTGGCTGTTCGCGACAAGCCTTTAGATCTACCGGTTCGACCGCTTGCCAAGCCAACGGTTGCCAGTGGGGCGGATCGTGAAGCGAAGCCCACGCTCCGGACCCCGGATGCCTTGCCGCTGACTCCAAATGCGCCCCCAGCGAGTCCTGTTGCGAGTGGTCCCGTTGCTCGATCGAGTGCGCCCCGGCCAAGTGGGCTAGGCGGTAAGCCCGCTCCGCGACCAGCATTTAAATTGTCCCCCTTGCCAACGGTTGCGCGATCGTCGCTGGCCCGCGGGCCGCAAGAACCAGTGGCCCAAAAACCAGATGTTAAATTGCCTCTCGACGCCATTCGCAGTGCCAAGGCTGGTGGGACAAAGCCCTTGGCAGATCACATGCGCAAGCACGAGCAGCGACAGGCAGACGCCGGGAAATCGCGGTCTGCTGGGGGCCCACCATTGCGTGGTGGCACGCGCGGTAGTGGCGGCATGGCACCTGTTCCCCCGCCGATGGAACCGGGAGTTCGTCCCCGTCGTGCACCGCCTAAGCCGCAGGCCGGCAAAATCCTCAATGAGCCGTTGGGTGGCCGCGAGTCGCGGCAATTAAATCGGAAGCGAGTGCCTGGGGCTGGTGGGCTCGACGATGACGATGGTGCCTCGCGTCGTCGTCGTTCGTTCAGGCCTCGCAAAGGCTCTTCGCTCTCGACAGCCGCGCCTCGGAAAACGAATGCCACGATTCAGGTGCCCTGTACGGTGCGTGCTTTCTCCGAAGCAATCGGACTGTCGGCGAGTGCGGTGTTGAAAAAGTTGCTCGAGTTTGGCATGCAGACCATGCCCAACATGGGAGCCATGATCGGCCGCGAAACTGTTGAATTACTGGCCGTCGAACTGGGAGTAGAGCTCGACATCAAAACAGCTGAAGATCTGGAAAAGGAGCTGCTGGCTGGCTTCGATGCGGTGGATGAAGATCCGACGCTCCAGTCGTCGAGGGCGCCGGTCGTCACGTTTCTTGGCCATGTCGATCATGGCAAGACATCGCTGCTTGACAGGATTGTTGGCATCGATGTTGCTTCGCGCGAGAGCGGCGGCATCACGCAGCACATTCGTGCCTACACAGTCAAGCGAAACGACAAGGCGATTACATTTGTCGATACGCCTGGGCATGAGGCCTTTACGCAAATGCGTGCCCGTGGGGCCAATGTCACCGACTGCGCTGTTGTGGTTGTGGCGGCCGACGATGGCATCATGCCGCAGACCGAGGAAGCGATCAGTCATGCGAAAGCGGCCGGTGTTCCCATTGTTGTCTGCATCAATAAAATTGACTTGCCTGGGATCGATGTGCAGCGAATCTATCAACAAATGACAGTCAACCAACTCCTGCCGACTGAGTGGGGTGGCGAAACGGAAGTCGTGAAAACCAGCGCTCTCACCGGCGAGGGCGTCGACCATCTCTTGGATACCCTGCTGACTATCGCCGAACTGCACGACCTCCGTGCCAATGCCGATCGCAACGCCGCTGGTGTCTGCCTCGATGCGTCTATTCACGAAGGCCGCGGCGTGATGGCGTGTCTGCTTGTACAGAAGGGTACGCTGCGAGTTGGCGATGCGATTGTCTGCGGTGAGGCAAGCGGCAAGGTCAAGTCGATGCTAGGCACATTGGGCAAGCGGAAGGTTACTGAAGCAAGCCCATCAGAACCAGTTTTTGTCAGCGGTCTGGATATTGCGCCGGGCGCTGGAGATCGCTTTCAGGTGGTCGACTCGATCGAACTGGCCCGCGAGGTGGCGATCAAACGCAGCGACCTCCGCCGTCACAGCAGCCTGCTGAGCGCTCCTGTGCATGTGACGCTTGAGAATCTGCTCGATCGCTTAGGAGCTCAAAAGACGCCCACGCTCAACCTCATCATTCGGGCCGATGTGCGAGGCTCGATCGAGGCGATTCAAAAGGAATTGACAAAGCTGGAGCATCCCGAAGTCAAAATTCGCATCTTGCAGGCGACGGTTGGTGGCATTTCAGAAGCCGATGTGCAACTTGCCGACGCCTCCGATGCTGTGATCATTGGATTTAATGTCGTGCCGGATGAGCGGGCGCGGGTCTTGGCGGATGCCCGCGGCGTGCAAGTGCGACGCTACCAAATCATCTACCAAATTACCGACGATTTGCGGAAGGCGCTGGAAGGAATGCTGGCACCAGAGAAGCGAGAGGCCGAACTTGGTCGCGCTGTCGTGCAGCGGATCTATGCGATCAGCCGGATCGGAGTCATTGCCGGTTGTCGCGTGATCGCCGGCGTCATTGCTCGCAATGGACGGATGCGCGTGATACGCGACAGCCGTATCGTCGGTGCGTATTCAATCGAGTCGCTCAAACGCGAAAAAGACGATGCCCGTGAGGTGCGCGACGGCCTCGAATGTGGAATTAAGCTCGCCAATTTTAATGACATCAAGGAGGGCGACATCTTCGAGTGCTATCGAATTGAAGAAGTCGCGCGGACGCTTTCGTGAGCACACGACGACTTCTCAAGGCTGCTGAGGCTGTGCGAGAGGTGGTCAGCATGGCCATCTTAACGCAGGTGCGCGATCCACGCGTGCAGGGTGTCACCGTTACGAGCGTGGAGATGGACCCCGACATGCGCTCGGCGACAGTGCATGTTTCCGTGATGGGAAATCCTACTCAGGAGCAACTGGCCCTGCGAGGGCTAGCCAGCAGCGCAGGATTTCTTCAGGCGCAGATCGCCGATAAAATCGAAACACGCTACATCCCGAGACTTAAATTTGAACTCGATAACGGCGTCAAGCGATCGATTGAAATTGCCCGCATGCTCGAGGCAGTCTTGCCAGCAAAAACTGATTTGCCTGCGGCTCACGAGGAAGTAGTGTTAGCGAAGAGAGAAAAAGACTCAGAGGAGAACCCATGACAACATCCAAGCCCACTTCCAGCCGATCGCAGCCAAATCGCCAGCAATTGGTGGCAAAAATGCACAAGGTGCTCAAATCGCACTACAAGTCGATCGCTCCGAATACAAGCCGGTCTATGCTCGAGCAGGTTCTCTTTGCCTGTTGCTTAGAGAATGCGTCTTACAATGTTGCTGAGAAGGCGCTGGCCAAACTCAGCGAAAGTTACTTTGACTTAAACGAAATTCGCGTCACAACTGTGGCGGAACTGGCTGAATCTCTTGCCGAGCTGCCCGATCCGTCACGAGCGGCACTGTCATTGCGGCGCGTCCTTCAAGGCGTGTTTGAATCGACCTATAGCTTTTCGCTCGAACATGCCAAGAAGCATTCGATTGCCCATGGCATTAAAACGCTTGAGCATTTGCACGGCATCCCGCGATTTGTTGTGGCTTATGTTACATCGACTGCGTTGGGTGGGCATTTCGTGCCGCTCGATTTGGGTGCGATGTCGACGCTCTATCTGGCGGGCATTCTCACGCAGCAGGAGTACGATGCACAAAAAATGGTTGGGCTTGAGCGTTTTGTATCGAAAAAAGCAGGACAGGAATTTTCTTCGCTGCTCCATCAATTTGGTGTTGATTGCCTGCGCAATGTCCATGGCGTGACGGTCAAGAAAATTCTTCAGTCGATCAATCCGGCAGTTAAAGATCGCTTCCCAAAACGGGGCGAATCCTTGGCCGCTCCCAATCCTCCGGCTCCCGTGCCTGGCAAAGAGAATCAGAAGGCGATTGATGCAGCGCAAGCGGCAGCCGACGTGCATCGTCCAGCCGGGCCGCAGGCCGCCGCCCGTCCAGCTGGGAAAACTCCTCTGCCTCCGCCCGGTTCTGGACCCAAACGCACAGCCGATGGGACTGCGATTCCTGGTACAAAATCAGGACCCAAGCCGTTTGTTGTCAAGCCAAATGTAGGCAAACCGATGACGATTAAACTACCAGTGGCGCCGCTGCCGCTGGAGAAGGCTGGAGCGGCAAAAGCGAAGACCACAGGCAAGGCTGCTCAACCAACGGGTAAAGCAGTGCCAACAGCCAAGTCGGGGGCAGCAAAAAAGAATTTGCAGAAAAGTCCTGCCGAAAAAAATAAACCACCCCATAAATCGGTGGCGAAGTCGCAGGGCTCATTGGCAGTGAAGGGTAAGTCGGCAGGAAAAAATCATTCGTTGCAATTGGCCAAGCGAAAGCCTCGCTAAGGCGATTGAACGCATTCTTAAAGTCGTAGCGATCACTGGGAGGATCCATGGCAGGCCATTCACATTGGGCGAATATCTCCCGTAAAAAGTCCGTCATTGACGCCAAGCGAGGCAAGCTCTGGAGTAAGCTAGCCAAGGCGATCATCGTTGCTGCCAAGCACGGCGGAGCCGATCCAGATGCCAATCTTCGGCTGCGGTATGCGATCGATGCAGCTAAAGCTGTAAGCATGCCCAAGGAAAATATCCAACGAGCGATTAAGACGGGGATTGGCGAACTCAAAGGCGGCAATCTGGATGAATCGCTCTACGAGGGCTATGCCGTTGGAGGCGTGGCGGTGCTCTGTGAGATTCTCACGGACAATAAGAATCGTACTGCCCCGGAGATCCGCAAAATCTTTGAAGTCTGTGATGGAAAACTCGGGGCCACCGGATGCGTTGCCTATCTCTTTCACCGCAAGGGAATGGTGCGTGTGTTGCAGGCGGCCTGTAGCGAAGATCGCTTGCTGGAACTGACAGTAGAGGCCGGCGCCGAGGATGTCTCGCTGGGGGGCGATCGCTGGGAAGTGATTTGCGAGCCGCAGGCGATGACGGGAGTGATTGTTGCGATCCAGAATGCCGGACTGGCGGTTGATTCCAATGAAATCGTAAGGATTCCGACATCCACGGTCGATGTGGATGATGTTGAAATGGCACGCAAAGTTCTTGCGCTTGTGGAGCGACTCGACGACCACGACGACGTACAGAGTGTATCGGCAAACTTTAATATCCCCGACGAAGCGCTGGCACAGTTGGATTCGTGAGAAAAGATTCACGCCGACTCATTTTATGCTGGGGCGTGCATTTTGGGATAAAGGAGTGGGAGAGAAGGCGTCGGATAACGATGGCGATCGCAGGCTTACGGTCCGGCTTGCGGCTCTGATTGCTGGCTCTTGGAGTGTTCGACTTGTGGCCAGTAGGTGTCGAAATCGAACGCGGGACTGTTGTCGAGATCGTGGCATTCAAGGCAGTTGTTGGTGGCCTTCAACTTTCCTGCGGGAGTGTCGATCGACACCACTAATTCGTTTCGCAGACGGTCTCTCTCAATCACGCTGGCACGCACATCTCCGCGTTCCACTGCCGCGTGCGAGGCAGCTGGCCCGTGGCAATTTTCGCAGCCTTGGTGGGCCAGGTGGGGCGTGGTTAATGTGCCAGCAAAACCACCTTCAAAAGGTTCGAATCTCTGCGGAGCCCAGCCAACGACATGGCAGGACAGGCATTCAGGATCGCCATCCCGACGAGGAACCTGTTCCTCAAGCGTTGTCAAAGCGCTGGCGTGCGGTGTCTCCTTCCAGATGTCAAACGCTTGCTTGTGACAGTCGGCGCAAGCAGCGCTGCCAGCAAAGCGACGGCCGCTGGGGTGACGGAGTGGCACAATGCCCAGCCCAGTCAGCCCCAGCGATTCAAGTTGACTTTGGTAATTGCCCAAAAGTTGAATCATATCGGACGATTCACCCCAACGAGCATCCAGCGGTACTCGCTGCGATCGCATGACTGCTGCGGGATCGGCAAAAAAGCCGATGGCCACAGCAAACATTCCCTTGTGTCCGAGTTCTACAAGATGGGCCTTAGGGAGCGTGCCAAGCTGCGCCGGGGGTTCATCTGCACCGCCGGCAGTGGCAACGATATCAAACTGCGGGTAGGCAAGAGAGATCGCCTTGGTTTCTTCGGGGGAGCCAAAGCAAAGCAGGATCTGGTGGTCGCAGTTTGCTTTTGTGAGTTCTGCCGCCACGCTCTCCAGCGCCTTCAATGCGGGGATGACTTCAACGGCATCGTTACGAATCTGCGCTGTTTCTTGCTCTGCAAGGACGCTTGTGATGCCAATGCGCAAGCCCCCGATTTCCACAATTCGCAGCCTGGGCGTGATTTTGGCATCGAGTCCCAGCAGGCCGACATTTGCACTCACAAAAGGCGTGGGCTGATCGCCAACTGCTGCTACCGCAGCCACAAGTTCTTCTGCTGGGAGCCGTAGATCTCCTGAACCGAAACCAACAGCGCCGTATCCCATGCTGCGGAGTCCGTCGGCAATGGATTGAAATTTGACCTCGGACTGGCGGCCGAAGCGGCGCACTTGTCCACCCAGATCGACAGCCAAAAGGGGCCAGCCAGCAGCTTGCACAGCCTGCAGGAAATTCTTACGACGGCTTAAGCCACCTTTTTGGTTTTCTTTCCCTGTACAGCCGCAGGGCTCAATGTAGCCGTCTAATTCACCGGTCAGGACGATCAGTGCTTGCGGCTTTTTCCAGCCCTCAAAGATGCTGCCATTGCGCTGGCGAAATGTTTCTACTAATTCGTCACTGGCATCGCCTCCACGGCTGGGCACGGTCGTCTTGGTTTCGGCGGCAGTCAAAGCTCGGAGACTATCCCCGATCGAGCCAGCGAGAAGAACGAGCGCGATGCGAGCGACAATAGCAACAGTGCGAAGTCGATGGTTCATAGTCAGTGGTGAACGGGCCGATTCTGGTGTTAGGGTCCGATAGCGACGCAGACTAAAATCGTAAGTGTGGGGGACTCGGGGAGACCTGTTTCAAGAACGATTCGTCCTGCGGGCGCTTGCGGCGAACCAAGGTGATTGGCTGTTGGAGAACCGGGTGGAATGGTGATCGTTAACGGAATGCGCACAACGGCACCGCTGCCGACCGGTTTGGCTTCTCCAACGAGGATTTCAAGCGATGGCGGCACCACCTCTCGAACGATCGGACGCACAGCCTCTCGGTGTGGCCCCTTGGCCGTCAGAAAGAGTTGGGTGTTCAGTCCCATGCGACTGGAAACTGTTCCCAAGGCTAGGACTTGACGAGAGGAATCCCATGCCGAACCCGCCAATGCAAGATCACCGCTGACGCTTCCTTCAAGAGGCAGCTCTATGGTCACTTCCTCGGGGATTCGAAGCACGATTTGAATCACCTGTTTGATCGGGCCAATCGGTAGGCCCGGCTGGACTTTGAGCGTGAGCAGAATGCCCCCTGTTGCGCCCGGTTCAGATCCGATGTCGGCAGGGTCGAGCGGCGAACTCAAAAGCGAGAAAAACTGGAGGGCTTGGGTATCTTGGAGGGAGGTTGTTGTGACAACTGGAGGCTCCGCACCAAATGTGAATATTTTTACGGTAGCCTCGGTGCTCGTGCCGGTTGAGAGTTTTGAAAGCACGATCGATTCCGGGAACGCCTTCCATGTCGGCACGACTATCCCCTCCACCATAAAGGCAATCTCTGGTCGCCGTGGATCGTTGGTCAGAATCGTTGCTTGCTGCCGAAAGGGGCCGCCAACGCCTTTTCCTCGCCACTGCACCTTGATCTTTGTTGAGCTTCCGGGTTCGACCGTTTTGGTGCGTCCTGGTGAACCGCCTTCGCTCGCCTCAAAGTCGCTCACCGTGCATGTGCAACTCGTAGCACCGCGAGTGAGCACCAGAGGCGCTATTCCCGAGTTCCCAACTACAAATTCGTGAAAGCCTGTTGCGCCGACACCAACACTTCCAAAGTCATGCACAATGTCGGATGCATTGACTGCCGGCAGAGGCCCATCCTTTAAGCCAATCGCGCCTGGAGCGAAGTCGCCGATCCGAAAAGGGCGTGCGAGTGATTCCAGCATGGCCGTACCACTACCCAGGATCGCTCCCACAAGAAGCGCAAAAGCCGCGACGGTCCAGACGCTTGGTGTGCGGAGTGTCATTGCGTTTCTAAAGCCTCAAACTGGATATCGCGTATCTGCGGCAACAAACAGGAGGAGTGCCGGCAGGATGAAGTGTAGCGAAGCAGTCTGAAATTGCGGAGGAGGAGTCTTGATCGCTCCGAAAAAATGAAGCGGCAATGCTTCACTACCGAGATCCATCGAGGGCATCTTCAGCGGTCATGGCAAGCGCCATCTCTTCAGTGAAACGGTCAAAACGGCCTATAAAATCGACCATCTGCGACCATTGTGGAACGCCGACTGCTGTGGCTGCCAAGCTCCCGACATTTTCGAACACACTCTCGTTGATTTCCTCAAACAGCGGCCATTCAGCAATCGTTTTCGGCACGGCGAAGTCGCGGGTGTTTTCCCAGCGGGCTTTGAACATCACAAAACTAACGCCTGCCGTCACGACCAGACCGGCCGTCGCCAGAAGAAATTGCCGCTGCCATTTGCGGTATGAATGATGATCGACGGGCGTCAGCAGTTGTCGTTCGCTCAGATTCTTCAGCATCCGCTCATGCAGCGTGGCGGAAAAAAAAGGACGCTGATGAATTGCCTCACGGCGGAGTTGTCGCCGGAGAGTGTCGAAAAGCAGATCCGAATGGGGTTTTCTCAATTGGAGTTGGGGGTTGGATAGATCCGGATGAATTCTGCAGAACCATTGGCTAAACATGTGGCACCTCATGAATGCGTAGCCGTTGCTCGGCATCGGTTGTATCCTCTGTCAAATGCTCGAAGTCTCGAGGCATCTGCTCGTCCATGCAGTCGCGGAGTAGAGGTAGAAGTTTCTTGCGAGATCGAAACAGCATGACCTTTACCGATGATAGCGATCGCTCCAGCACTTGAGCAATGTCGCAAAGCGGCATCTCCTCAACAGAGGCAAGCCAAAGCGCCGTGAACTGCTCTTCGGACAGAGTGTCGGCAGCCACTTTCCAGAGAAGTTGGCCTTGCTCAACTGCAATCGCCGTCTCCAGCGGCGAGGCGTCGGATCCGACCAGCAGCAAGCCACGGCTGTCATTGCTAGCCGGTAGTCGCTTGAGTCGCAGATGGTTGAGGCATGTCCTTCGAGCAATCGTGAAGAGCCATGTGGAGAATGCCCAACGCGAGTCATAACGGTGGAGATTTTGAAAGGCGCGGAGAAATGCTTCTTGGGCCACATCTTCGGCGTCCCAGAATCCTCCTCGACAGCCGCTTTGTCGCTGAAACTGCTGCAAAAAATGGACAATAGGAACTTGGTAACGACGCATCAAACTGGAAAAACTCTCCACGCATCCAGATCGGGCGGCTTCGGCCAGCACGGCGTCGGTAGGTTCCTTGACAAAGTCTGTAAAAGATCTGTTGGCCAACACTTTTTTCTCGCTCATTCCCACGCTCACGGCCAACAGCTCTAAAAAAGACGTGCCTAAAACTCGTCATCGCCAAGGGGTCGCTCGGCATTCTTTCCACCCGAATGCTCTTTGTTGAGGGGGGAGTGTTTACCGCCTGAACACTCTTTGCAACCGTCTTTCCCGCAGGATTTGCAGCCGGCTCCTGTTTGTTTGTCATCCATGCGCCGCTTGCTGCCCCATTCCTTTCGCCTCTGTTCCCACTTGCTGGCCGCTGTTTCCATCACCTGCCAAACATCGTCAGCGGCAGCGTCCCAGCGGATCGTGCACGCCTTCGCATCGGTCTTAATCTCAATCGCGTTGACAAGGCCCATGGCCTTCTGATCGTCGCCGTACTTGAGCGAGGCCAAAGATGTAAAGCCCTTGACGACATCTTTGACTTGCTCAGCGGCAGTTGCAGTTTTCATCTGCAGAGTAGCGCGATAAAATATTTCCCCAGCGTTCTCTCCAAGGGCAACTCGAAAAGCGCTGCCCTCCTTGAGCACTGGACAGCAAGTCTTGGGATCGACCACCGAAGCCCGTGCAATCAAAATCGAACCGGGGCGAATCCGGCCCGCCAGCATCGAATCAGAATCCTGGACGCTTTTGGCCGATCCATCGAGCACGTCAAGGGCTGCCTTGACAACGGCTTGTGTGCGGGCAAAGACCATAATATTGTCCTTGAAAAAGGCTCCCACGGCTGGCCCGGAACAGTCGCGGCTCCAGCCCTTGTGCGTCCAACTGTGAAGTTCATACGATCCGTGCGCAATTTTTGCATGGTTGGGAGCGCGTTCCACCATCTGGGTGAGAAATTCGCGATTGGCATCGGCGTGCACGATCATGACAGCATTTCGTTTGTCGGTATCGAGGCCATAGACGGTGGTATCGTGAAGATCCTTGCGAGGATCCATCCCCGCCATGCCCGAGACCATCCCCAGCATTTGTTTTGCCTGCGGGTGCATCTTTACGGCCGCTGCATAGGCCCGCTGCATCACTGTCGATTCCCTCGCAGTGTCCATGTCAAAATGAATCATCCACTTGGCATCGGCTGCCACACGGGCTTGTTCAAATGGCGCGGCATCAATCACCGCACAACAAGCCAACGACACTATTGCAGATGACAGTCCCACTCGCGAGATGAGCCGCATAAGAGTTCTCCACAGAAAAAGTAAACCTGACAAAAAAGAAGAGTTGCACACGATAAGGAATGTAGGTGGCACACGCAGTCAACCCTAGTTCTACACGCCTCGACATCTGTGGGTTACACGCTGGGGAGCTCTGTATCGAAAGTAGCCGTCCATTCTGCGAAAAGAGGTGATGCGTTGAACAGCGATATTTTGTAGAAGACCGGCATGAGAGCGAAGCGTGACAAGGATGTCGAACGTGAACGGCTGGAGGCCGAGAATGCGGGGCTTC
>Ga0209702_10000889_pt1 | contig 61222 bp, 40 predicted proteins | sample FRY01_FD_187210 | JGI IMG/M metagenome (GOLD analysis project Ga0209702, IMG submission 187210) | Freshwater microbial communities from Lake Fryxell liftoff mats and glacier meltwater in Antarctica - FRY-01 (SPAdes) (version 2) | ecosystem: Environmental > Aquatic > Freshwater > Ice > Glacier...
TAAGAACTATCAAAGTTTTCCTTTGCTGGTTCTGTTGTCTGTCCACGATGTCGTTTCTTAAACTTGCCCATAACAATTGGCTATGTGCAATTGCACATATCCCCATTATACCCGCAAAACCTAATCGTTTGTAATTCAATATTAAATCCGTTTTCAACCGTTTAACATTCAAACAAGGCATTTCAAAAGTGGAATAATTCATTGCATTTTTCTAGGGTTAAATATATAAATTTCAATTAAACATCCAATAAATCCAGTGGACTTTTTAATTGATTTATGCCTTTTGTCGTTGCGTGCGTGTTAACCTCGGTCGTTTTGCTCGATTTATGACCCAGTAAAGTTTGAATATATCGTAAATCTGTACCAGCTTCCAGCAAGTGTGTTGCAAAACTATGTCTCAGCTTATGAGGTCTAATATGTTTTTTAATTCAGCTATGTTAGCTGTCTTTTTTATGATTTTTTGTACACTAATACTGCTATGTGCTTGTCCATCAGGAGATTCAAATAACCGCGTTTTGGGCTTGTATTGTTTAAAATATACTTTGAAACCCAATCAATACTTTGGCGAGGGCATTTTTTTACGACACAAACTTATACCCCACTCCCTTTACAGTTTTAATAGAAGTTTCACCAATTTTTTCCCTAAGCTTTCTGATGTGAACATCAATTGTTCTATCGCCAACTATTACGTCGCTGCCCCAAACACGGTCTAGAATTACCTGTCGTTCAAAAACATAATTGGGTTTTTCGGACAGCAGTGCCAACAACTCAAATTCCTTTCTTGGTAATACAACTTCTTTGCCATCTACCCACACCACATAGCGCTCGCGGTCTATACTTATGCCGGGCTCCATAGAAAGATTTATTTCGCTTTTTCTACGCAATAAAGATTTCACTTTACTCACCAAAACACGCGGCGAAATAGGTTTTGACAAATAATCATCTGCGCCAGACTCTAAGCCAGCAACTTGACTGTAATCTTCATTCCTCGCCGATAAAAAACAAACCACAATAGCATTGTTTTTTGGATTGCTTCTAATATTATGACATACTTCCACGCCATCCATTCCGGGCATCATCATGTCTAGTATGACCAAATCTGGTTTGAACGAATCAATCTTTTTCAGTCCTTCTAATCCATCGGCAGCAGTGTCAATTTCATGCCCATCTTTCGTTAAATTGTATCGAATTATTTCGCGTACGTCTGGCTCGTCATCGATGATTAAAATCTTGGGCATTCGGATTCAATTTTTTACGAAACTACGAATTTTCTATCATTTTTTTTATTTCTTGTTGCCTTGATCGATTTTGGTTAAACGGAAATCCTATTTCTCGACATTTTCCGACGGATTAAATTACAACAACTGAACCTTTCAACGTTTTCATTTTTTTTCTTGTTTATTTAGATTTTTGAACTACTTTTGTGTCTAGTAGTAGGTTAGGTTGATTTGAACGAGAGTATAAAGCGCAAGTTTTGACTCTCGTTCAGTCTTTTTTAGGAGGTTCATTTTTGTAAATCATGACAACTTTTTCTGACAACTTTTCGGCACGCGTGTTTTCAATTGCCGACTCTCAATCCTTTGAAAAATTGGCTTTGGAGTTGTTCGATTTCCAATACAATCATGTTCAAGTTTATCAACATTATTGCGATTTATTGGGCCGACCTAAACCTCAAACGCTCTATGAAATCCCGTTTCTTCCAATAGAATCCTTTAAACACCATGACGTATCTGCAAACGTAGCTGCGCCAAGTGAAAGTGATTTGTTGTTTTTGAGCAGTGGTACAACGCAGATGCAAAGGGCCAAACACCGGGTGCTGTCACCCGCAATTTATCATCATAGTGCATTAACAACTTTTCAAACCACCTTTGGGAGTTTAGAGAATTTAGTGATTTGTGCTTTGCTGCCGAATTATATACAACAAGGCAATTCGAGTTTGGTGTATATGGTAGATCTACTCATTGGTGAAACTAAAGATGTTAATTCTGGTTTTTTCTTGGAGGATACCCAATCTATGATGAAGAGTATAAGAAAGGCCAAGGAAACAGGTAAAAATGTAGTGCTTTTTGGCGTCTCTTATGCGCTGTTAGATTTGGCTGAGCAGCAAGTCGATTTGTCAGGAGTCGTAGTAATTGAAACTGGAGGGATGAAGGGCCGCCGGAGAGAAATGCTCAAAGAAGAATTGCATCAATGCTTGAAAACTGGCTTGAATGTAAACGATATATATTCGGAATATGGAATGACCGAACTGCTCTCGCAATGTTATTGTAAAAATAATGAGCCTTTTTTTGCTCCGCCTTGGATGAAAATTTTGCTGCGCGATGAACGCGATCCATTAAGTTTTCTTGAGGAAAATTCCACGAAAACAGGTGGGATTTCAGTGATTGATTTAGCTAATGTGTTCAGTTGTTCTTTCATCAATACTCAAGATTTGGGTAGATTTAAAGGAGCTGGATTCCACTTGCTCGGCAGGTTCGATTACGCCGATATTCGAGGGTGTAATCAATTGGCACTTTAGCATTTCGTTATTTTTTTGATGTTTTATCGTTCATATCTTCATAACTTTATACTTTTACCTATACATTATGGCAAACGAACTAACAAATCGCGAATCTTTAGCTGAAGTGATTCGATGGATGAATAACAGGGGATGGAGCCCAGGCACATCAACCAATTATTCATTTTTGCACCCCGAATGGTCGGATATTATTGTGGTTTCTATATCGGGAATCGATAAGTCTGTTTTTTCCAGTGAGGATTTTATGCACATAGATTTGGAGGGTTTGCCTACCGAATCCTATTCAGATTATAAGCCCTCTGCAGAAGCATTGATTCATACTAGCATCTATAGAAATTTCCCTGAAACTAAATTCATTTTACATACACATTCTAAAGCAGCTACTATGCTGTCGAATATATTTGCCGAAGAGAAGTTTTTGAATTTAAGTGGATACGAAGTGCTCAAGGGCCTGCCAAATATCGCAACTCATGATGCAAGTATACAAATCCCTATCTTTCCAAACGACCAAGATATGCCGCGGTTTAGTGAGATGCTTGACTCGAACGTAAACCTTTTAATTCATCATGCGTTTTTGATTGAAAAGCATGGCTTGTATGTTTGGGGCGATAGTTTGTTTGAAGCCAAAAGACATTTGGACATTTATGAATTTTTGTTGGATATTGAATTAACATTGAACTATATCAAATAATGGCAGTTTTATTTATTCCCGAAACCAATATCAGCTTATCTCACCCAAATGAAATAAGACGCTATCTCAATGAACGAGGTGTTTTTTTTGCCCAATGGCAAGCCTCTGTTGTCTTTGAAGATAGTGCTACCCAAGAAGAAATACTGGAAGCGTATAGCCACGAATTAGAGCCCTATATGCAATCCAATGGTTATCGCGTTGCTGATGTAATTTCCATCAATTCGATAACACCGAACTATGAACAAATCCGCGCCAAATTTCTTTCAGAACATACGCACAGCGAGGATGAGGTAAGGTTTTTTGTCGACGGACAAGGCTATTTTTGGTTCAACTTAGAGAATGACCAACCTATATTCAATGTGCTTTGCCAGGCTGGAGATTTAATTTCCGTTCCCGCTGGCACAAAACATTGGTTTGATGCAGGAGAAATCAATCCTTTTGTGAAGGCCATTCGTGTTTTTATTGATCAATCAGGATGGGTGCCAGAATACACCAATTCTCGTATCGAACAGCAATATTTATAATCACTTGAGTATGATTAAATGTATACTAACTGATATTGAGGGAACGACAAGTTCTGTCTCCTTTGTTTATGATGTGCTCTTTCCTTATTTTAGAGCGCATATCGATGAAGCCAAGGATTTAAGTCCGCACCTTTTGAATCCAATAATTATAGCCACCAAAGAGCAGGCTGCAAAGGAAGATTTGACGGTAACAACCACCGGAGAATGTCTGGCTCTTCTCAAAGCATGGAGCAATGAAGATAGGAAATTTGCCCCGCTAAAAATACTTCAAGGTTATATTTGGAAGAAAGGTTATGAGGAAGGCAAAATAAAAGGTCATGTATATGAAGATGTGCTTGATGCTCTCGATATTTGGTTTGAAAAGGGCCTAACTTTGGCTGTGTACAGCTCGGGTTCTGTACAAGCGCAGAAACTAATATTTGGCTTTAGTGAACACGGCGACTTAACGCCTTATTTCTCAAGTTATTTTGATACGAAAATGGGAGGAAAACGTGAGTCTCGATCCTATGAGCTTATAGCGCAAGAGTTGAACTTTAACCCATTTGAAATTCTGTTTTTATCTGATACTCCAGATGAATTGCGCGCTGCACGCGAAGCTGGCATGGAGGTTGTACAGTTGGTGCGCGAAGGCACGAAGCCTTCTTCTCATTTCGACAATGTTGATGATTTTTCTCAAATTACATTATAATATTCATGGACAATTCATTCCGTACCATTTGGGTAAAAGACGCACAAACTATCGAAGTTATTGATCAACGATTTTTGCCACATGAATTTGTTGTGCGGCAGTTGCGCACTTGCAACGACATCGTCGATGCCATTAAACAAATGGTTGTTCGCGGAGCTCCTTTAATCGGCGCTACTGCAAGCTATGGAGTTTATTTGGCTCTTCTTGAAATTAAAAATGGAACGAAACAGGCTGATTATATAAATACCGCCTTTGAAGATTTGAGAAACTCCAGACCAACGGCAGTAAATTTATTTTGGGCTTTAGACAGAATGAAAAAGTCCTTGCTTCCTATCGATTCTTTAGAAGAGCAGATTGAGGCAGCTTTCAATGAGGCCTGCTCCATCGTTGAAGACGATATTGAAATTTGTCGTATGATTGGAGTACATGGTTTGCCATTGATAGAAGAAATATGGGAGCGAAAAGGGCGAAAAACTGTGAACATCCTAACCCATTGCAATGCCGGTATGCTTGGCTGTATTCAATGGGGAACAATCACTTCACCAATTTATCAGGCCCAAGCAAAGGGCATCGACGTTCATGTTTGGGTCGATGAAACACGCCCAAGAAACCAAGGCGCCAATTTGACCTGTTTCGAGCTCACCAAACATGACGTGAAACATACCTTAATCACAGATAACAATGGTGGTCATCTCATGCAGCACGACTTTGTAGATCTTGTTTTGGTGGGCACCGACCGCACAACCAGACAAGGTGATGTGGCCAATAAAATTGGAACATACCTCAAGGCTTTGGCGGCTTTTGATAACAAGATTCCTTTTTATGTGGCCCTGCCCTCAACTACAATTGACTGGAACATTAACTGCGGCTTAAATGAAATTCCAATAGAAGAGCGCGACCAAAATGAAGTGCGAATGGTCTATGGGAAAACAAGTTCTGGAACGATGGAGCACGTTTTGATTTGCCCAGAAACAACAAAAGCGGTAAATCATGGTTTTGATGTTACTCCATCTAGATTAATTTCCGGTTTTATCACTGAACGGGGTATTTGTAGTGCGAATGAATCCGGTCTTACATCGCTGTTTCCAGAACAAGGGTAGGATAACGATTAGTTAAAACGCAATGTTCAAGCCGAAATTCAGAATATTGAGCGTTGAACTTTCGCTATTTTTGAATATCGGCGTGAAGTAATAACCCGCATAAAGACCTATGTTTTTGAAGCCTAATCGTGCAAAAGCACCATAACGAAATTTGTTTACATCAGCGTAGTTGTATTCTTTGTATCGCAAATCGCCATCTGTCCAATGCTCAAAAACTCGCATTCTCCAACCAATAACACCGCCAAGTGTGAAACGAATCATTCTGTCGGCACCATCATGTCGAAATCTTAATTCTAAAGGAAGTTCAAAGAAGTTGGTGGTAAACTTATATTTATCACGAGATACCTCTTCAGGGAGCGCCTCCAATTGTGTAGCGGAAAGTGAATCCACAATATTCAAATAACCATTATTTCTGAAATTATTAAACGCAAATCGAAATCCGTAAGCAAATGAAAAGTCAGATACGCCAAAAGCTTTGTCTGACATAAAACCTAAATTTAAACCTATCGAATTCCACTTGGCATCAGTGCCATTGATGTCGCCTAAAAATTGATTGTGTGTGATGTCTAAAGAAAAATTTTCGGTAAAGATTTCGGCATCTCTAAAGTCCTCCATGGCGCTTTCAAGATCACTAATAGTTTGCCCTTGAGAAAAATTGGGAATAGAAATAAAAATTGATAAAGCGAAGAGTATTGTGCGCAGTGTTGTAGTCATTTCAAATTTATTTTGATGTACGAATGTACTGATTTAGGTAATTCATTATTCTGAAATGTTAAAAAAAATAACTTGAATCAGTCAATCAAGTCATAAGCCAAACTGCTTGCGCCAATTCTGAAAAGTGTGGGGGTGAGCCATTCGTCACCCAATATACTTTTTACAAGGTCTACATAAATTAGCGCGTCTGCTAAGGTTCTAACACCACCGCTAACTTTTATGCCAATCTTTTTACCCGTTGTGAGGTGATGTTTTTTGATTGCTTCACACATAGCTTGTATGGCTTCAGGACTTGCGCCACGCTCAATTTTCCCCGTAGAGGATTTGATGAAGTCAGCACCTGCTTCAATGGCTAATTCCGACGCGAGTTTGATGTTTTCAGGCGTTTTTAACTCCCCAGTTTCAAGTATGGTTTTTAAAATTACGCCGTCAGCAGCTTTTCGTAAGTTGATTAATTCTTCCTTTACCAAATCAAATCGTTTTTCGAAAAATAGCCCGCGATTTATAACGATATCAATCTCATCTGCGCCATTTTTAACTGCTTCTTCAATTTCCAATACTTTTACCGAAAGGGGCTGCTGACCATGAGGGAAAGCGCCAGCAACAACAGCAGTATGCATGGAAGTGCCAACGAGCTTACTTTTTACCTGTTGTGCAAAATTTGAAAACACACAGATTGCAGCAACAGAATACCCTCGCTTATTTTGATCGATAGCAAAATCAACGAGGGTATCAATGGTATAGTTATTGTCTGTTGGATTCAAAGAAGTCAAATCCAGAAAGGAAAAAAGATCCTTTTTATTAGACATGGCGTTTGATTATTTAACCAACTCCATGAAAATACGTAAACCAATTTTTGGTGATATAAATTCTCCATCTCCTCCAAGTGATGCAATGCGCAATGGAGAAAAATCCAAATCAAATACGATGCCCGATTGAATTTTGTTCTCTAAATATTGTACACTGATTGGCGCTTCGAAATTCATTTCCATATCTCTAACTTTTAGCACCCCCTTTATAGTCTCCTGATTTCCTCCTGTAATTGTTACTTTCGCAATTGGATATTTGGCTGTTTCAAAAAAGTTCTCACTCTTCAGGTCATTCACTAGTTTTAAAGTGGCGTCTTTGCTAACTACCGACTCTTCACTAATACTATTCATATCGATTTCAAACGCTCCACCAATAATGTTTTTGTTCTCGAAAAGAAGATTTCCTTTGATGAACTTTACAGTTCCATTATGACTTCCAACAACTTCATTGTTTTTGATTTTTTCTCCAAACCAGCGGATTTGAGAAGTTTCCACATTCAATTTATACTCTTCACCAGTTGATTTTGCAGTTTTGTCTTCTGCTTCTTCAGATGAGTTATTGCAGGCAACTAAAGATAAAAGACTTAGGCCAAAAAGATAAAATGGAATTCTTTTCATTGTAATAGATTTTAACAAATTAATTTGTTGCAAAAATATGATTATTTCAACTAAAAGTTGAAATAATCATATTTTTTACAAAACAAACTAGTGGGGGTTAGAAAATTTTGGGTTGTTTATGAAGTTCGGATCGTTTAATGTAAGCAAGAATGCCAAAAGATACGATTTTTCTTCCTCCGTCATTTGAACACCACCCAACGAAACAAATTCCATGTTGGTGTCTACTGTAGAACTCCATACAAGACCGTGACTGTAGTGATTAATAACTTCATCAAGTGTCGCAAATCTTCCATCGTGCATGTAGGGTGCAGAGTACCCTATGTTTCGAAGCGTTGGCACTTTAAATCGCCCATTATCGTTCGGATTATTGGTTACATTCATTCTTCCTGGGTCTGAGAAAGTTGCATCCAAGCCATTGTTGGAATAAATTTGCACTTGCATTAATGGACCGTTGTGGCAATGCATGCAATCTGCACCATTTAAACTCATGAATAAATCATATCCAGCCAATTCCTCTGGGGTGATTTGTTGAAACAGAAAAGTTTCATTGGCTGTAAGTTGAATTCCGTTTGCAAATTTATAAATCAAATCAAATTTTGACTCGGCAGAAACCATGGTTCGTATAAATTGTGCAATTGCCTTAGATGCTTTCATAGAATCAACCCCAACCTCTCCAAATGCCTCGAAGAACATTTCTGGATACTTGTGATGCTGGCGTAACCTGGTTTCAACTTGAGCCCATGTATTGTCCATTTCTAAAGGGTCGAGCACTGGATGAAATATTTGTTCTTCCAAAATAGACACTCGGCCATCCCAAAAGAAAAACTGCTGCCAACCCATGTTAATCAAGGCCATGGATTGCCTTGTTCCTGTCAAACCATCAATACCAACGCTCACTATATTCGGATCAGAAAAAGCATTGACTTGGTGATGACAACTAGCACAGGATACCGTATTGTCACGACTTAATATTTTATCGTAAAATAAATGTCGCCCCAATTCAACGCCTTCTACGGTCAGGGGATTATCCGCTGGAATTGGCATTTGAGGGAAATGAGCGGGTATTTCTAACACGTACGGCGTTGGCTGCATGTCGTTTGATTTGTCCTTTCTGCAAGAAAGTACAAATAATAGTGCTACCAATCCAATGTAGCCCAAGTGTTTAAATTTATTGATTGCGGAAAGCATAGGCAAAATTTGTGGCGATTTTTTCGTTCAATTCAGCTTTATCAGGTGAAGAGTGTGTAAATGGCTCCGAAACTAGATTTATCGTGCCTCCTGGGCCATCTAAAAAATCATCCAAGTGCAGGAAAACAGTCATTTGGTAGTGGAAATCGGCAATTTTAGTCCAAGTGATATTTTCAAATGAAAAAAGTTCACGATAATCATTTAACCCTATGTGATAGGTAAATATTTCGGTTAAATTTTCTGCATCAGGATTAGCGCTATAAACACCCTCTATCTTGTAGAAAATATATCCTGGGTTCCAACCCCAATGCATGTCGTTTATGTTCGTCAAATATAATGGGCTTGTTGAAGCGAAAGATATTGGATCTGCGTTATTCCAAGGCTCAACAACGCCAATGGCTCCAGTCAATTGAAGGAATTCTGACGGCATGCCCTTACCTGAAAAAAGAGTGTTTCCGTTGAGCGACAAATCCATTTTAGAAGCATCCAACAATGTTTTGTTACCGTTTTTAATTTGAGTGAGTAAAACTTTAAGTTCCTTAAGTTGAAAAGGATACCCTTCTGGTGTGTATAACCTTTGGTCCAAGTCAACGTAAGCTCCGTTATAAACCAATTGGAATTTTGCTTCCAACAAGGTTTCAGGGTCTGGTGTATCTGGCTGCTCTGGCTTGCATGAAAGCAAAGTTGAACATGTAAGGAAAAATCCTAAGATCTTGAAAGCATAGCTATAAGTTCGAATATTCGTCATAATTCATAGTTTAACATGCAAATATAAGATTTGTTTGTCTTTTTACTGATTTAGGGTTTAGTTTTTTAAAATATTCAACAGTTATTCTTGAAGTGCTGACTATTTCGCTAAATGTTGACGCTCTATTTTAGGATATTCTTATTTTTGCTCAAAATTACGAATTTGGGTTTAATAATTTTTAAAGGTATTTTAACAGGAATTATCTTGAGTTTCATGATAGGACCTGTCTTTTTTATGCTAATTGAAACGAGCATAGTTAAAGGAATACGTGCTGCAATGGCCTTTGATTTTGGCGTTATTTTATCAGACATCTTGTTTGTTGGGGTTGTTTATTTTTTCCTAAGTGAGGTTGCCGCTGCAATTGCTGAAAACAGGAATATATTGACCATTATTGGAGGGGTTATATTAATCGTTTTTGGTGTTTCAAATATTTTGAAGAAACAACAAGGAAAATTGAATACAGATTTTATTAGCTTGGTGCATCAACCAAGAGATTATGGAATTTTGATTCTAAAAGGTTTTTTCTTAAATTTCCTAAATCCAATGGTTTTATTTTATTGGTTTGCCGTATTGACCATTGATACGGAAAGTGTTGCATCTGGAGGGATACAAGCCTTCTCTTTCATTTCAGTTATTTTAATTACTTATTTCTCAATTGATGTTCTTAAAATTGTCGGCGCCAAAAAGCTTCGGGTATTTATTACTCCAAATTTATTGAAGCGCTTGAATTTGATCTTGGGAGGAATATTAATCTTATTCGGGGTGGTGTTAATCATTCGCGGAATTGTAACAAATTAGCAATTTATTGTTATCTATACCTATGAATAGTAAAATCACGGTTCTATTTTGTTTCCTAACTTTTTTAAGTTTTTTTCATGCTCAAGAAATCTTAAAGGAAAACTTGAGCAAACCTGTTTTGACCTTTTGGGATTACGAAAATAAAAAGATTCAAAGTGAAGGTAGCTACTTTGTCGACTATCGTGGGATTTCAACAGAAAAACACGGCGAATGGAAGTATTTTGATAAATACGGCAACCTTGAGGAGGTTCAAAATTATTATAGAAATAAACTGCATGGTGCTGTTTGGCAATTTTATAGCAAGGACATACCCAAGTCTGAAGGGTATTTCAAAATGGGCTTACAAGACAGTGTTTTCCGCTCTTGGCACGACAATGGCAAGCTTATGATTGAAGGTAATTACAGAAGCGATTTGCCTTTTGCAACATGGGATTATTTTTACGATTCTGGCGACACCATGCTCATTGAAAAATATCTCGACACCATTCCCCTCGTTTGGGCGTATTATGAACCCAATAAAAAAGCAACTGTCGTAAATGGCAATGGCTACATGCACACTTTTTATAGCAATGGAAACCCCAAAACAGCTTATTTTTATGTCAACGGATATAAGCATGGACCATTTGTTGAACACCATGTTTCGGGGCATAAAGAAGTAGAAGGTCAATATGAATACGGTTTGAAATCAGGTAATTGGACGCACCGCTATTATACAGGCCAATTGTTTAAAGTTGTGAGCTACAATAAAGATTCGCTGCACGGCTTGTACACGAATTACTATGATAACGAACAAATTCGAGTAACTGGCACATATAGTAATGGGTTTAAAGACAGCACTTGGACTTGGTTTACCAATACTGGAGTAGTCGACATGTCAGGTGAATTTTTACGAGATTTACAAAACGGGGATTGGATTTTTAATTACCCCAATGGGCAATGCAGTTACAAAGGTACATTTGATATGGGTAAACGCTCTAGGGTTTGGGTCTATTTTTATCCCGATGGCTCAAAACATAGACAAGGCACTTTTTCTAATGATGTAGAAGACGGACGTTGGCAAACTTGGTATGAAAGCGGCAAACTACTTATGGATGGCGTTTATGCAATGGGAAAAGAAGATGGTCAATGGCTTAATTATTGGGAAAGCGGAAAAATTAAAAATTCAGGTCATTTCAAGGAGGGAATTCTTCATGGCAAATGGGAGTCGTATTTTCCAAACGGTATCATGAATATCGGTGGAGCCTATAAAGATGGTTTGAAAAGCGGTGCATGGATTGACTTTTATTCTAATGGTAAAGCCAGAGAATTGGTCACATACAAAGTCATTGTCAAAAAATCAAAACTAAATAAGAATAAAATACAAGAGAGTCTTCGCAATGGAAAATATGAGGCTTATTCGTCAAAAGATTATAAGCTTACCGAGGAGGGAATGTTTAAGAATGGAAAGAAGCATGGCTTATGGATTGCTTATCATCCTGGTGGCAGACTCCCTGCCGTGACAAGCGAATATAAGGAGGGTAGATTGCATGGTTTTGTGCGTGAATATGATTTCAAAGGCGGAAAAGTTTTGCGTTCTGAAACGCAATACAAAGATGGCGTGAAGCACGGTAAAATGACGATTTTCGACAAACGCGGCAAAAAAGTTGCAGAGAAATATTTTGACAACGGCACTGAGGTCAAACAGGTAGATATGCCTCCTGGTCCGTCAAAGAGGAGAAATTAAGGTCGAAAAAAAATCTTGATTTATTCGAATACTGGGCAAATCGTAGCACCCCTTTTTTGTGTTTTGCAGGTACTAATACTCAAAGTTATTTCATGTGTGTGACCCATTCCGCCGCGCAGTTGATTTAAAATCCAGTCAAATGAATAACCCACTTTGAAATAGCCAAAAACCTTAAAACGCGCCAAAAACAAAAGCGATTCTTGATTGCGAAAACCAACACCTAGATAGAGATCTTGCTTGTAATCGAAGATGGTGTAAAGGTCTAAAGCCATTGGGGTGCGTTGTGCAAACCTGGTATTGACCATTGGACTAAACGTCCAATCACTTTTCCCCAAAGAAAATAATGCGCCAGAGTTAAAATTGGCATGAAATACTTTACGAGCACTTAATCCGATGGGGTAGTCCAAAGGAACAAAATTTTGTAGCGCCATGGCAAAAAACATGCGCTTTGTGTTATATTTTGCACCAAAAACAAAGTCTGGTGACATAAACGAGTATCGCGAACTTTGAATAACTGGATCGCTGTAAAGGGGATTTAAATTGGAATTGTCAAAGGAAATGTTATCCACCCCGAAGTAAGTGCCGAACGAGAGAAAATGTTCGTTTTTGAAAGGTAAATGAATGGCGTATGCTAGGTGAAATCTATTGTGCTGAAAAGGACCAATTCTGTCATTTTCATATTTCACCGAGTAGCCATGAAAAACGCTAAGTTTGTCTTTTCTTGGCTTTCCCAATCTGCCCGTAACTGCAAGCGCTGTTGACTTTGGTGCATCTGAAATACCCACCCATTGAAAGCGATGCACACTTCTCATTTCTGTGCATTGCGTGTTTCCAGCAAAGGCAGGGTTGATCAATATCTGATTAAAAGGTTGTTGCGTAAAGTGCGTAAGTTGTTGAGCTCGCGCCATTCCAAAAACAAGAATTATATTTATGCCAACGACGTATTTCATTGAATAATAGTTACAGAACCCTTGATTATTTGACTTTCTGGGCTACTCCGATTTAGCGTAATCACATAATAATACGTGGTTGTAGGCAATATTTTCCCCTTAAATGTTCCATTCCAAAACTTCAATGGATTGTAATTTACCGATTCATACACTTTTTGACCACTTCTGTCGTATACCAAAACATAAATCTCTTCAAAATTTTGAGTTCCAAGAATCTCCCAATTGTCGTTAATCCCATCGCCGTTGGGAGAAAAAACATTCGGGATAACCAATTCTGAAATTACAGAAATAGTCACTTCATCCACTATTTTACAAATCCCATTACTCCCAGTAAGATAGTAGGTAGTGGTCAACTCTGGCGATGCAATAGGGTTTAAAATATCAGGATTATTTATTCCTGCGGGAGGTGACCAAAAAAAAGTGGCTGCATTTGTACTTCCAACCAATTGAGTACTTTCTCCTTGCAATAGGGTCACATCCGAGCCAGCATTCACAAAAAAGTCATTCACGGTGATATTCACCGCATTGCTCTCAACTGAAACAGGGCAATCAACATAACATGAGGAGAGCGCATAAAATGTATCGCCAGTGACCACTTCGTCCGTTGTTATCGAATTGATGGTAGTACTCACCCAAAACACACCATTTTTATACCAATCCAATTGTTCAAATTCTGGACATAAAGTTATGTCTGCGATTAGTGTTAAAGGTTGACCTATACAGATTTCCAAAGATTCTGCGCCAATACTCATTGAGGCCGGGTTTCTAGCAACACCAATTCCAGTAAGCTGGATATCGAAACTCGCTTCACTTGGCTCAAGATCGGTTATGTCGTTTTGAGATCCTGAAAAAACAACATAATACGTGGTGTTCGGCTCAAGAGCAGGTATCAATTCAGCTATATTAGTGTTGATGTCTGTTACACAATGAATCAATTCGTAAGCCTGTGAAAAACAATTCACATCTGTTTTTATTACTGCTAAATTGATGCTATTGTTGCCGTTGACCACCGAGGCGTCAAATTGAATATTTTGAATATTGAGATTCACATCTCCTCCTAAACCATAGGTGTTGAATGTAAACCAAGAAGTGTTGATTGGCGTGAAACAAAAATTAAAATCATCCTGACAAGACAAACACGTTAGTATGGTGGTGTTCGAATTGCTTACTGTTTGCCATTCATTTGGGCAAAGTTGTCCAGCATTACCACAATCATCGCTTGAAATTTGGCCCCTCAGAACAGTTGTGAAAAGAATAGAAATTAGCAACGCAAATCTCATAATTTTGGGCTTTTGTGATGTGTCAAAATTAGTAAAAAAATATTAATGTTTGATTATATTTGCCCCGCCTTAAAAAAGTGGCACAATGTATGCATATGCATTTTTAAATTTTTAAACTGAATATCATGAATCGAATTTTACTTTTTCTCGTTGCTGTTTTGATAAGCGGAACAACTTTGGCGCAGAATTCACGCTTCAGCGCTTACGATAGGCATTCTAATTGGTTCTTCGGGCTAAATTATGGTGCTGCTTGGCATACCTCAAATGTGGGTTATGATTTTGCCAGCGCTGGAGGATTTGTTTTGGGCAAATCGTATGGCTATCGCTTAGGTAGTCCAATTTCTATCGATTTACGCGGGCGCTTCCTATTTGGTACATGGTATGGCTTAGATAGAAGTTTATCTTATGTGAGTCCAACTGATAATCTTCTCAATGGTACCCCAAATGCAGCTCTTGACTATTATTCAGCGGATTCAAGTGTATTCAGAAATTTCAGAAACAACCAAATTGAATTCAATTTAGAATTGGTTCTTCACTTAAATAAATTGCGCGAAGCAACTGGTTGGGATTTCTATGCCTTTACTGGTCTTGGAGTTACTAAGTGGAAATCTGAAGCAAATTATTTGAATGAGGCAAATTTCGATAATTCAATTTATGACTACTCATTTTGGGGTGGCGATTTTTCCGCATCTAGCGCTATTTCGAATTTGGATGATTCTTATGAAACTTCTTTGCAAGGCAGTGAGAGCACAAATATAAATTGGATGCCACACGTAGGTTTTGGTATTGGATATCAAATTGCGCCAAGAGTTACTTTTGGTATCGAGCATAAAACCACTTTTACAAGAACAGATTTGTGGGATGGTTTGAACTATAACGGTCAAGGCCAAGCTACGGGTCAAAATGATTTGTATCACTATACAGGATTGTATTTGAAGTGGTACTTGCGCGGGTCACATAGAACTCCACCTCCGCCGCCAATGGTTAATCAACCTCCGCCTTGTTTTGCTCCAACTGTGGCATTTACCGACCCGATTTACAGTCACCAAACAAGTGTAACACAAACCATTTTTGTTACCGCTGATATACGCAATGTAACCAACCGCAATCAAATTACAATGCGGGTGAATGGGCAGTACAACTCCAATTATTCATTCAACACAAACTCTGGTCTTTTCAATTCTCAGATAATGTTAAACCCTGGTCAAAATTTGATAGAAATTGTAGCTTCTAACAACTGTGGTTCGGCTACGGATACCAGAATTATCATTTTCCAACAACCAGTAATTCCAAACAATCCGGCTCCTTTAATGCCTCCTCCAATTGTCTCAATTACCAATCCTGCATTGACTCCGCATCAAGTTGAAAATTCAACCTACAATTTGCAAGCCCAAGTGTTAAATGTTGTCAGTGCTTCCCAAATCCAAGTCATGGTGAACGGGATGATTTTCTCAGGATTCAATTACAACACGCAAAACAATCAATTGAATGCCAACTTGAATTTGGTGGAAGGAAACAATACTATTGTTGTTTCTGCATCAAACCAAGTAGGCAGCGACTCTGAACAAGTGGTAATTGTTTACTCCAGACCACAGCAGTTGCCACCTCCAATCGTTCAGTTTGTCACACCAACTACAACAACGATACAAGTGAGTCAGCCAACTACTCAAATTACAACCAATGTATTCAACGTCACTGGCAAACAAAACATCACTGTAAGTGTGAACGGTCAATCGCTTCAATCGACTGGATTCACCTTCAATAACAATTCATCATTGGTGTCATTCACAACGCCACTTATGGTTGGAGCAAATACGATTCAAGTTTCAGCGTCTAACACCGTTGGCTTTGATACAGAAAGCATCACCGTGATTTATGCTCTGGCGGTACCTCAAACGCCACCAGTAGTTACTTTTATTGATCCAGCATTCAATCCTTTTAGTACGATTGTGGCTTCTCATAATGTATCCGCTGTTGTTCAACATGTTACTAATTCATCTCAAATTCAGGTTTGGGTGAATAATGCACAAGTAAACAATTTTAGCTTCAACACTTCTTCGAACCTCGTTCAATTTACAACTGGTTTGCAAGTAGGGTCAAATACTATTCGAATCAACGGAACCAATAACGCTGGTTTTGATGAGGAAACGACTACAATAGATTATATTCCTCACAATCCAGTAATGCTTCCTGTTGTGATTATCAATAGCCCAATTGGAAATCCTGCGCTGGTTACGCAAAACAGCTCGCCAGTTAACGCAACGGTGTTGAACGTGGAGACCGCAGCACAAATCCAAGTGTTGGTGAATAATCAAAGCATCAGTAATTTTGTTTTCAATGCAAATACGCATCAAGTGGATTTTGTAGCAAATTTGAATCCAGGGGTAAATACTGTGTTGGTTAAAGGTACAAATAGCGCTGGACAAGCACAGGCTACACAGCAAATTAACTTTAAACTACCTGCTCAGTTGAATCCGCCAGTAGTTACTTTCATCAATCCTGCTGTTGCAGGCCAGACGGTGAATATGTCTTCCTTCACCATGCTTGCGACTGTTACCAATGTATCTTCCAAAGATCAGGTTCAAGTGTTGTTCAATGGTCAGTCAGTTGCAGGAAATCTTTGGACGTTCGATTTGAATACTTTGACTGTTTCTTTCCAGACATCGTTGATTCAAGGACTGAATTTGTTCACCGTTACGGGTTCTAATTTGGCAGGTATAGATAGTAAAACATTGAATGTTAGCTATCAGCAGCCAGCGGCACCATGCAATCCACCTACTGCAACATTGAACGTGCCTACTTCATTGAACAGCAACGTTCAAAACGAGACAGTTTCTTTCGAAGCAACTTTGACAAACATCACAGCAAATAACCAAATCACGGTATTCCTCAACGGCAATGTTGTTCAAGGTTGGACCTTTAATACGGCTAGTAACAAACTTACAGGGTCATTCAATTTAGGTGCTGGAAATAATGTTGCTGAGATTTTGGTGAACAACGGTTGCAACAAACAACGTATTACTTTCTTATATGTCTATGAGCAAGCTGCTCCATGCCATGCACCGGTAATTAACCGAATCATACCAGAAAATGCGCAGGTTCAAACGCAAGAATCAAGTATTACCGTAAGCGCATCTACGCAATACATCAATAATGCCGCTGAGGTTACATTCTACTTGAATGGTGTATCTAAGCCTTTTACTTTTGATGCAGCTACGCAAGTATTAACGGCATCGGCTCAATTAGAATCTGGTTCCAACGTAATGCGTTTTGAATCTATTAATGATTGCGGTAAAGGAATAGCCCAGTGGACGGTTCAAAAAACGGCCTGCGACAAACCATTGTTGAATTTGACAAGTAATATTGCCAATGGCGCTACTGTTAGTACAACACTTTTCAATTTGAGTGGCACAGTGATGAATGTCAGCAACGCCCAAAGTATTACTGTTACTAGAAATGGTACGCCAATAAACTTTGTGTATCAGCAAGTAAATGGCAGCTTCTCAATGAACACAACTTTGATTGTAGGCAACAATAATTTTGCTGTATCTGCAACCAACTCCTGCGGCACTGAAACCATGTCAATTAAAGTAACCTATCAGCAACCTGTGGTTCCAACACCGCCTATCGTTGAAATTACAAATCCAGAGCAAACACCATACAATACTCAAGAAGCGACAATGATTGTGAGCGCTGAGGTAATGAATGTGACGAGCGAGAATCAAATTCAGGTTACTGTAAATGGGACGAATCAACAGTTCAATTTCAATCCATCATCACATATAGTTACTTTCAACCCAACTTGGATCCAAGGTCAAAACATGGTTCTGGTATCTGCGCAGAATAGTGATGGGAATGCGAGTGATTCTAAAGTTGTAGTGTACACTGAGCCTGTGGTTGTTATTCGCCCAAATGTGATTTACACTAACCCATTGGTGTCTCAATACTACACAGATCAAGAAACTTTTACTTTCACTGGATACATTACCAATTTGACAAGTATTTCGCAAGCTACAGCTAAATTGAATGGTCAAAATCTTGTGAATTTTAATGGAGAAATGATTGATGGACAATTACATTTTACTGTTCCTGTGTCATTCGACAACAACCACGCTGTTTATATTTTGGAGATGAAAGGTCAAAATAGCGCAGGAATTAGTCTTCAAATCCGCGAGGTGCACCATGAAGTGGCCTCTGTAGATGATCCAATCAATTGTTTACCTATTGTTGGAGCAGTTTTTTCACAAGACCACAAATCAGTTTCTGTAAGCAGCACTAAAGAATTGGTGAATGTTGTTTTGAAATTCCACGACAATACAACACAAATGTTCTCTAATTTATCTGGCTTAAGTGGAACCTTCCAAGGTGGTGCTGGCAACGATAAAAAATGCATCTTAGGTGTTTGGATCAAATCTGGTTGCAATGAAAGTACGGATGGACCAAATTATGGTGAATGGATACCTAATACTGCATATCCAGGCACTTGTCAAAGTACACCGTCGTGTGGCGTTCCTGTGAAACCAGGTATGGTGGAATGGCAGTTCTGTATGGTTACGCCAGCAGGAACCTACAATACATCTACTTTAAATGGCAATTCTAATTTCTCTTACCAAGGAAATGCATCTAGCCTATTTTTCGTTCCACAATCGTCTGGCGAGGTATTTGTGAATGGCGTTCCTTATCAAGTTCAGGCAAATGTTTACTACTTGTTTCAAGGAAATATTGAAGTGTTGATGAATAAGCAGGGGAATGATTGGAACATTTGTATGAATGCTTCGGCGATTCCAACTTTTGGTGTTCAGAATAGACCAACGAGCCCATGTGAGCCAACGCCAGGAACAAACACGAACAATGATTCTGATACGACCAATTCACAAATTGGTAGCCCAAATTCCAATTGTATGCCGGTGATTGCGAATGTATTCTCCAACGGAATGAAAACGATTACTGTAACAAGTAATTTGAACCTGAACAACATCGTCTTGAAATTCCATGATAATACAACTCAAGCGTTTAATAACTTGGTGGGCAAAACGAGAACTTTGTCTGGCACAGGTGCAAATGCGGGCAAGTGTATTATCGGTGCTTGGATAAAATCTGGTTGCAACAGTAGCGAAGATGGATCGAATTATGGAGAATATTTTGCAAATGCCCAGTACAATAATGAATGTGCAGCGGTAGCTCCATGTGGACCTTTCTTTAGCTTGAGAAGTTCGTCTTGGGAATTCTGTATGATTACACCAAGCGGAACGGTGAACAGAAATACTTTGTCTAGCAACAGCAACTATACCTATAACGGGGCTGCATCGAGTGTTTATTTTTATGCAATCAGCGGTGGTGGTAATGTTACGGTAAATGGGCAGCCATTTGTTATTCAGGCGAATAGGTATTACCATTTCGCAGGAAACATTCAAGTGAGTGTTACCAAAAATAGTCCTTCTGCTCCAGGCCAATGGATGATTTGTATTACCACAAATGCTGCTCCTGTGAGTGGAACAGGAGATAACAGACCGCCAAGTCCTTGTGAATCAGGAGCAAGAAATGATAATCCAAGCAATCCAAGACCTAACACAACCCCAAAACCTGCTGGTGGAACGCAAGGTGGTCGCACAAACAATGCGCCTGCACCAACTCCTGCACCTGGAACAAATTCAGGTGGTAGAACAAACAACAATGCGGCCTCGCCAACAGGAGGAGGATAATTGAATTAATAAAGAATAACAAAAGCCTCGAGTAATATTGAGGCTTTTTGCTATTCATTCCCCTGTCTTTCTCTATTTTAAAAAGTCAATTTTAGGGTGATCGTAATAGATTTATCAATTCAATATATAATTGATTATCTTTGACTATCAAATTGGAAATCTCTTAATTAAATTTTAAAACACGATTATGAAACTTATTTTGTCTCTTTTATTTGTTGCATTTCTCACGATTTCTATTCAACATTCCCCTCAAGGTAAGGAAAAAGATAAATTTGAATTGAAAGATGATGTATTTTTAGTGAATGGTTCTGCAGTATTCAAATTGGAACACCAAGGCGGTATGGGTTATGATTTTAAATTAAAAACCTTAGACGATAAGGAAGTTGCGTTCTTGAAAATGATGGAGTTTAATGATGATAAGCAAATTTCTAGTTCTAATCCTAAAGGCCGTGTTACTTATTTCGATGTTACTTTCTATGAAAGTGGTTTGAAATGCGAAATCGAAGCTTCTTTTCCAAAGAAATTTGTTGGTAGAGATCTTTATAAGCATGGAATAATTAAAGACAATATGCCTGATGAAGGAGCTATCAAAAATTTTGCATTAATAAATGGCTCGAAATTTTCACCGCGTGCTGCAGGCGGAACAATAATTATTATCAATAACTAATCGCGAATTATTTGATTTCGCTGGAATATTGGTCGTAAATCATTCCATCAACTAAACCTATTTTAGGCACAAATATTTCTTTTGCTTTCATGCTGCGCATTATATGCTTGAATATGCGTAAGGCAGGAACAATAACATCGGCGCGGTCTTCCTTGAGCTGAAATTTGAACATGCGTTTGGTTACAGAAAGTTTGTCTAAACTATCAAACAATTCGTCGAGTTCTCGGTAGGATACCGGCTCATCAATTTGTTTGCCCATAAGTTTGTGGCATTTGTTGATGTTTCCACCCGTACCATATACGCGGTAAGTATATTTTGGATTGGTATTCAATGAAATCCATTCATCAATCTCATCCCAAACCTCAGGGCTTGTTTTTTCTTTTAACAAACGGATGGTGCCCACCTTAAAGGATTTTGAGGCTACCTTTACGCCATTATCAAACAACGTAACTTCAGACGAGCCTCCGCCAACATCAATCACAATATAGGCCACATCTTTGTTGATGTTTAGTAGATTGAACGTTCCGAAAATCAAGCGAGCTTCCTCATCACCATCGATGATGTTTAATTGAATCCCTGTTTCCTGAAAAATCTTTTTCTGTACCTCTAAACCATTACTCGCTTCACGCATGGCACTTGTTGCAAACGCACGTAAACCTCGGACTTTAAAGACCTCAGAGATTAATTTGAATGATTGAACGGTTTTGATGAAATCGACCTGTTTTTCTAATGAAATGATACCGTTTTCAAACACATCATTTCCCAAACGTAAAGGAATACGGGTGTAGGATACTTTTCTAATGAATGTCGCTTTCTCTTCTATCACAACCTCGCCAACTAAAAGTCGTGCAGCATTTGTGCCAATATCTATCGCTCCATAAATCATGGTGTAAAGATACGAGGATTTATAGATTGAGAATATCTATTTGGAATTTATAAGCACAGGTTTCTGAAAAGGAATTGCAGCCCAATCGCAATTCGTCGCTACTCCTTAATTATCGATTTCAAATCACACAATCCAAGCTAGCAGCTATTTGGAGAAGTTCATCTTCTGTGTAAAAGCCTGCATTTACTCCAAACGTTAGACCTATATATATTGCCTCAATCTGAATTTGTAAAGATTCATAGGCTTTGTCGCTGAGCTGTGTATCGGACAGTTTGTCAAATGTTTCACATAAAAGCTCCACGCCTTCGCTCGGCTTAGCTAAATTGAATAAAGGCCTCTGTGCGCCTTCCTTATTTTCTTCTGCTTCTTTGTTTGAGCATGAAGCAAATAGAAAGAAAATTGCTATTAATAGTATAACAAATTTCATCAAAACACAAGTAATTTTGGCTCCAAATAATGCATCATCGCGTATTTGATGCCTTCTCTTCCGAAACCAGAATCTTTTATTCCTCCATACGGCATTTGGTCGGTTCGGAATGTCGTGGCGCGATTCAAAATGACACCTCCTACTTCTAACTTAGCGAAACACTGCTCAACTGCGGTATGCTGCTTTGTGAAAACGGCAGCTTGCAATCCGAACCGCGAGTCATTCACCAAGTCAATGGCTTCATCCAGTTCTGAATAAGGCGCAAGACATACGACTGGACCAAAAACTTCCTCGTCGTAAATTTTCATTCCTTTTCGGGCTGATTGCACAATCGTTGGGTCAAAATAAGATCCTTTTCTTGTACCGCCAAATACAATTTCAGCACCTGCATTTCTGGCTTCTTTTAGCCATTGGTCAATCCGAATGGCATTGGCTTCGTCAATCATGCAAGAGAAATCTGTTTCTGCATTTTCTGGATTTCCATGGTTCATCCTTTGGGTTTGAGCAATGAATTTCTCAATAAAAGTCTTAAAAATACTTTTTTGCACAAATATGCGCTGCGTGTGTATGCAAACTTGGCCGCTGTACGCAAATGCGCCTACAACCAATTGATTCACTGCTTCATCTAAATCTGCATCGTTATGTACAATCGCAGCTGCATTTCCACCTAATTCCAAAACTACTTTTTTCTTTCCTGCTCGATTTTTCATGTCCCAACCAATTTCTGGCGAACCTGTAAAACTAAGCACACTTATGCGTGGGTCGCTTACCAATAGGTCTCCCACTTGTCGCGAACAAGGCAAAACCGAAAGGGCGCCATCGGGCAAACCAATTTCGTGTATCACTTCGGCTAAAAGCAATGCAGTAAGTGGTGTTTTTGAAGATGGTTTTAGTATGATGGGTGACTTTGTAGCGATGGCTGGAGCAATTTTGTGTGCTACAAGGTTTAAAGGAAAGTTGAATGGACTTATGCCAGCTACGATTCCCGAACTGATATACTGAACGCGACCCATGAGTCCTTGTCCTGTAGCTGTAGCACTCAAATCTAAAAGTTCGTGAGGTAGTTTAGTTGATTCGATACCTGCCATGCGAAAAGTCTCAATCGCTCTATTGACTTCAGCAAGTGCATATTTATGGGGTTTTGCACTCTCAGAAATGATAGAGAGCATAAATTCTTGTTGACGTTCATCTATTTTTTCGGCAATTTGAAAAAGGGCTTTCGAAATGTCTGAAGCACCATATTGCTTATAGTGTTCTTGCGCCTCTTTGGCCTTTAGTATGGCTTGCTCAATATGATTTCCATTTGCAACACTCACCAAAGCGATTGATTCCTTGTTGAAAGGATTGAAAATTTCTATGTGGGTATCTGTTCCTTCAAATTTACCTGAAAGATAAAGGGCTTTTGTTGTCATGGTTTTTACAGAAACCAAGACGCAACGATTCCCGCTACGTCAGAAATAGAGAAAAAGGAGTTGCTCATTTGTATTCCAGAGCCAGCGTTTTCTTTGCCTTTAGAATCTGGTTGCGTGCTAGATACAGGTAAGTTGGTCGTTTGAAAAGCTCCCGTAGTGAATTGACCTTTGTTTAGTTCTTCAATCACTCTTTTAAGTTCATTTGGATTTATAGTCAATTCATCATAATACACTTTTGCAATATTTCTTGTGCGTTCATCGTCAAAATCAAATTCAACTTTTGAAACGCCACCAGTATTTCTTAGTGCTTTTCTGATGTCTCCACCACAGCCCATTTCGCAAGTCATTCCTTCCACTTCAATTTCGACAATATGTGTTGCTTCAACCGTTCTAGCAATGTCTTCGTCAGTGATTTCTTTGTGCTCTGCCGAACTGCTCGATTGGCAAGCTACCAAGGTGAAAGTTAAAAGCCAAATAAAAATTCCAAATTTCTTCATGTGTCTGTTTTTGATATTAAGACTGAAATAATGATACAAAGTTACAGAAAAGGTTTCATTTTAAATTTTATATCTCAGAGCACAGCAACATAAAGTCGTGCAATTCATAATTTTTAACAAATGACTGCAATCTTTCGCTACCAGGACCAAACATGGTGACTTCTACATAATCCGACGTATGGTTATCGCTAACCCATCCAACGGAGGTATAGTTTTTTTGTATTTCCGCCAAAGGCATGAAAGGCAATTTATTTGAATTTTTTATATCTTCGTCATTCAGACTGTTGATTTTACTGGTAATCATAATTGCTTCGTCTTTAGTGATAACCATGTTTTGAGCATACGCCAACAATTCAATAAATTCAGAGCTGCTTACGTCTCGTGTAACTTGAGAAAACACCCATTCATTGGTGTGCTTGAAGCGCTGTAAACGGTCAAAATTTTCATCTGCGTTGCTTCCGTACATCAAACCTGGATTGGCATTTCCATGGTCGGTTGTAACAATCACTAAGGTTTCACCATCTTTCTCGGCAAAATCAAGCACAGCAGCTATGGTTTCGTCGAATGCTATTTGGTCATATAGTAATCCTCCCAAATCATTGGCATGGGCAGCCCAATCAACTTTTCCGCCCTCAATTTGCATCACAAAACCATTGGGATTTTTTTTCATTTTATTGATAGCAAACATGGACATTTCCCTAAGCGTAGGAATATTTTTTTTGTGCTCCTCACTATTCAAATGATCAATGGTGTAAGGCAGTGCAGATGGATGAAAAACGCCTAAAATAGGGTTTTCGCTTTGTTCTAATCCAAACAATTCACTTTTCGTTTGTGCAACACCAAATCCCGATTTTTCAAAAGAACCAAAGACATCCTCTCCATCTGAACGAAGATTTTTATCGAAGAATTCTCGTCCGCCACCAAGCATTACGTCAAATTTCGCTTCCAAATATTGTTTGGCGATTTGACCTTGGTTTCTTCTGCTTTCATTGCACACGCTAAATGAAGCTGGTGTGGCATGGGTAATTGGCACCGTGGTTACACAACCTACTGATTTCCCAGCTTTTTTGAATTTTTGCAAAATAGGGGTATGACAAGTGCCGTCTTCCGCTTGGTTGATGCGTCCGTTAAATACTCGTTTTCCCCCACCCCACGCAGATCCTCCTGCAGCTGAGTCGGTTACAAGTGAATTTGCCGAAAATGTTTCCATCATTGCGCGACTTGATCTGCGGTCAATGTTTAAGCTTAACCAAGCACTTTGTTTGCCAAATTGTCTTTTGGAAAGTGTATCCGCCATGGCAAAAGTGCCAGAGCTCATGCCGTCAGAAACCATAAAAATGATGTTTTTAGCGCGCTTGGTTGATGCGCTGGTTTCTACTAGTTTGTTGGTGCTAGCACAAGATTGTATTAGGCTCAATCCGAGAGAACCGAGTGCTGCATTTTTGATTAAATCGCGTCTTTTCATTGTTTAAAATTGAGTTCTAAAATTAGTGGTTTTTTTGAGTCCGTGGCATGATGTGAATGTTAAGATTTATCTTCGAAGAATTTGTTCAATATTTCAGATTAGTGAATTGTGAAAAATAGTTACCTTTGCACTCTAAAATTTAACACGAAATGGCATATTTATTCACTTCAGAATCAGTTTCGGAAGGGCATCCAGATAAGGTTGCCGACCAAATTTCCGATGCCTTGATAGATCAGTTTCTGGCTTTCGACCCATCTTCTAAGGTGGCATGCGAGACGTTAGTTACAACTGGTCAGGTGGTATTGGCTGGAGAAATCAAGACCAATACGTATTTGGATGTACAAAGTATTGCGCGTGACACCATTCGTAAAATTGGATATACGAAATCTGAGTATATGTTTGAGGCAAATTCATGCGGTATCTTATCTGCGCTGCATGAACAGTCTTCGGACATAAATCAAGGTGTTGACCGCTCAAATCCTGAAGATCAGGGTGCCGGTGACCAAGGAATGATGTTTGGTTACGCGACAAAAGAGACTGAAAATTATATGCCTTTGGCTTTAGATTTGTCTCACAAAATTTTGCAAGAATTGGCTCATATTCGCAAGCATGAACCAGAGTTAATTTGCTACTTGCGTCCAGATTCAAAATCTCAGGTAACTATTGAGTATTCTGATGAAAATGTGCCTCAACGTATTGACACTATTGTTGTTTCTACACAACATGATGATTTCGCCGATGATAGTACTATGCTGTCGAAAATCAAATCAGACATCATCAATATTGTGATCTCTCGCGTAAAAAGTAAATTGAAGCCAGAACTTCAGAAGTTGTTTACAGATGATATCACTTATCATATCAACCCAACTGGGAAATTTGTGATTGGTGGTCCTCACGGCGATACTGGCTTAACAGGTCGCAAGATTATTGTTGATACTTATGGAGGTAAAGGTGCACATGGTGGTGGAGCATTTTCTGGTAAAGACCCTTCGAAAGTAGACCGTTCAGCAGCCTATGCCACACGCCACATTGCTAAAAATATGGTCGCTGCAGGTTTGTGTGATGAGGTTTTGGTGCAGGTTTCTTATGCTATTGGAGTTGCTAAGCCATGTGGATTATTCATTGAAACTTATGGAACATCAAAAGTGAATTTGACTAATGGTGAAATCGCTACCAAAATCAATGAGATTTTCGATTTGCGTCCTTACTTTATTGAACAACGTTTGAAATTGCGTAATCCTATTTATTCTGAAACAGCAGCCTATGGTCACATGGGGCGTAAAAATGAAGTTGTTACCAAAACATTCAAAGCGGTTGATGGCACTATCATCACGCGTGAAGTTGAGTTGTTTACATGGGAAAAATTGGACTTTGTGGATCAAATTAAATCCGCATTTGGATTGTAATTTACAAATAATATTAAAGCCAAAAGCGAGTCTTATCGAGGCTCGCTTTTTTTGTTCGAGGTTATTTGATGTTATAAGTATTTACCGGATTAGGTTAACATGACCTATATATTCCTTGTATTCTATGGCATCGTAAAGTAATACTGAAATTTTCCAGATGTACGTTCCATCCAGAGCATTGAGGTTTCGGTAAGTACCATCCCAACCTTCGCCAATTGTTCTTGAGTTGAATACTAAGAGTCCCCATCTATCAAAAATTTGTAGTTCATAGGTCGATTCTACAAATCCTGCCGTTAGGATAGGAACGAATACATTATTCGTCATATCTCCATTTGGCGTAAAGGAGTTAGGTACGTAGATCAAATCCTCTTGTTTTACTTGTACTTGTGTCCAAGCTGTATCTGTGCAGCCAGCTTCATTGGTTGCAATAAGCGTTATTATATAGTTTCCATTCTCATCTGGATAACTGTGAATAGGCTCAAAGGCATTGGTTGTTGTCCCATCACCTAAATCCCAAAAATAGGTGTGTCCATTTAATGATAAGTTCACCAGATTAAATTCATTGTTTGTGCTCAATTGTGCAGGATCAGTAACATAAAATAAGGCTTCTGGTGTTGGGTATGCACAAATAAAATCTGTATAGGTAAGTGAATTTACACATCCTTGAGCAGTTGTAACGGTCATTGTAACATCAAAACATCCTGCGTCCTCATAGTAATGATCAGCAACGATAGGTTCATTAGATGTCTTGCCGTCTCCAAAATTCCATTCAAATGTAGATCCTGGATTTTCAGAGGTATTTGTGAACTGAATAAACGCTGGCAAACAACCCAAATTATCTGATGCTGTGAAGCTGACGTCTGGTGTGCCACCAATAAAGATACTTTGAGTAATGGCGTTGCTACAACCAGTTTCTGTATATGTGCCCGTTAGTGAAATTGCGTAAAGACCTGGCTCATTAAATATATTGGTTGGGAAAAACGCGTTGGATTGGTTGCCATTTCCAAAATCCCATAAGTAGCTTGCTCCTGTTGATGAGCTGTTATTAAAAGTTATTGGCGTATTGCTACACAAAATATTTGGAGCATTGAATGACAAGGCGGGAATTGGATTTACTGTTACTGGTAGTTGTGAAGTGTTTCCAACGCAACCCGTTGTTGTAGAGGTTGCTGTCACATTGTACATTACTATTTCCGTTTGTGAAGGTGATTGGTTCACAAGCATGTTGTTTATAGTACTACTGGTTTGAAGAGCAAGTGATTCTCCAAGAACTGCATCATTATTGTTGGCATACCATGTAAACGTGCTGTTTTCGTTTGCTTCCAGCATAATATCTAGTGTTTCACCTGAACAGATTGTTTCACTCATTGGTGCTACTTGAGGATTAGGGAACACAGCAAAATTTATTGGTATAAAAGGGCTTTGACAATTTGTATTAAAAGCATTGCTCACAACCACGTAATAAACGGCATTTTGCGTATTTGTTCCTATTAAACTGAGCACATCTGAAATGGAGCTTGAAGATGAAATGGTGGTGGTGATTCCATTGATGTTGGGGTTTGGATCACCATACCATTGGAAATCCACAGGAGCATTTGAGGTTAATGTATAATCTAAAGGCACACCATCACATGAGTTGACTAATGTTGGACTGGTAAGAAGTGGCGCTGCATTTACATTCACAAGAATATTTTGAGCAGAGCCAATACAATTCCCAAATATTGAAACAGGCGTTATCGTGTAGGTGACAACTTGAGCGTTTTGAGAATTGTTGACTAAGATATCCGAAATAATTGGCCCCGTTTGAGGAGTCGTGCTGATATTATTTACAAATGGATTCACATTTCCTACCCATTGATATTGACATACAATATTAGATGAAAAAGCAAAATTGATTGGATTTCCACTGCATATTTCTGTGCTGTTTTGGCTAGTTATAACTACTTCAGGAATGACTTGCGTGTTGAAGGAAATAGGATTTCCTACGCAGCCATTTGGAGAGTTAATCGTTGCTGTGTAAGTGTAATTCTGGAGAACATTTGAAATATTGTTGGGCGTATTTACAATAAAATTGAAGGTTTGCGGACCCATTGGAACATTTAAAATGTTTGGATTTGGGCTTGCAGTCCATTCAATGTTTGATGGGATATTAGTGCCGAAGTTGACTACCAAAGGAGAATTATTGCAAACAGTAATGTCTGCAACTGGGTCAAAAATCGGAGTAGGATTTACGGTTATCTCATAATTTTCAACTTGTCCGACACATATTATTCCGTTAGAATTTGTAAACGTTGGGGTGATGGTAACGCTTGTCGTTTCAGTACTATTGCCGTTGTTGATAACATTGAACGCAGGTATGTTATTCGTGAATCCAGAACCTAATCCGATGGCCGCATTGCTCGAAATCCAAGATATTCCATTGCCTGAGGAAACCACATTGATTGAAGGAGCTAAATCACCTGCACAGAATGATAGGTCAGGAAGAGATGTTACAGATACCAACGGTAAAACTTCTATTTGATGGGTTATTGGTTGACCTGAGCAACTGACACCGTTCAATACATAAAAGGGAGCCGCGGTAATCGTGCTTGATAGTATATTTGTTATAGATGAATTAGAACTCACAAAGCTTGGGAGGCTGTTGCCACCACTGCCAACAAGTCCAATTCCTGTATTATTATTATTCCATTGCACTTGAGTAAACAAACCTGTGTAGTCTAATTGGGGCACATTGATTCCACTGCAATAGGTTTCATTTGGCACATTGTCTATGCTCGCCGTTGGAATAACAGTTACAGTAAAAGTACTTGGGGTTCCTATGCACTGAAAACCGCTTCCATTGAAGTAGGGTGTAATAGTGAATGTAGCTGATTGAGGAGCTGCACTGTTGCTCACGCCAATAAATGAAGGAATGATATCGTTTCCAAACAAGCCTGATCCTATACCAGTGTTAGAACTGAACCAATCGTAATTCGTGCCGTTTCCAGAAATAATCACTTCGTTGGTCAATCCATTATTACAAACGGTTTGATTAGAAATCGGATTTGCGGAGGGAGTAGGCAAAACGTTAATTGTAAACTCCATTGTGTCTCCCACGCAAGTATAACCAGGGCCTTGGAAGATTGGCACTACCTCAATTTGCGAAACATTTGCTCCAAATGGGTCGCTTTGAGCAAAGAACGCAGGAATTGTATTAGTTCCTGATGGGGATAATCCAACTGTGATATTATTATTAAACCATTGATACGTGGTTCCAGTTCCTAAAAATCCGACTGGATTAGTGAGCGTTTGTGTACACAATTCCATATTTGGAACTTGATTGACAACCGGGCTCGGGTTCACTTGAATAGAAAAACTTGAAGGAATACCAGCACAAACGTTGCTGCCTACATTCAGGGATGGGGTTACATTGATTACTCCTTGAATGGGTAAGCCAAATGGATTAGTTGCCGAAAAAGAACCAATGTTTCCATTTCCAGTCATTGGTAATCCAATGTTTGGATTGTTGTTCGTCCAAGTGAAGTTATTCCCAGTTCCAGTAAAGCTTATGGGGTTTGTTGTTACCCCATTACACACACTCTGGTTGGGAATGAAATCAACCTGTGGTGTCAAATGAACTAAAATATTGAAGGTGTCGGTCGAACCGCTACATGCAATACCATTGGCAATGTATTGTGGAGTTATAGAAATATCGCTAGAAATAGGCGAGTTGGTGTTGTTCACCGCGGTGAAAGCAGGCAAATTGCCAGTTCCGCTCGTTGGACTTCCGATATTGGCATTAGTCATCGACCAAGTAAAGGCATTCGAGTTTCCAGAGAAAGCAACTTGCGCCACGTTATCGCCATTACAAGCCACAATATCCGCAACTGGATTAGCAATAGGTTCAGGCGCAACAGTGATGCTGAAATTTGTCGGTGAGCCAAAACAGGTTAGTGCGTTTAATGTAAATTCAGGTGTAGAAGTAATTATCGCAGATATGGGATTAGAGCTGTTGTTTGTTGTTACGAAAGTTGGCACGTTTGAATTTCCTGATATAGTCAAACCGATATCCGGGTTACTGTTGGTCCAAACATAGTCTGTAGCAACACCCACAAACGCATCTATTGATAGATTCTCGTTGATACATGAAGTGACATTATTGGGGGTGCTCATTGTCGGTACAGGAATGATAAAAATGGAAAACTCCATAGGTTCGCTCGGACAAGAATTTGCTATTCCTATTACAGTGACCACAGATTCTTCAACGAAATTTGAAGTATTATTTGCAACAAATGCTGGTGATTGCGTAACGCCGTTTGAACCTAATCCAGTAGCGGCATTGTTGTTTGTCCAAGTTAATGTGGTCCCAACTGTTGGTGACGAAAATGAAATAAAGGGCACATTGTTACCAACACAATAGGTCAAATCTATAATTTGGTCGATAAGCGCTGCCGGAGTAACTTGAATGTTAAATGAAGTAGGAAATCCAGAACAAGAGATTCCGTTAAGTTCGTAAATTGGTGTCACAGAAACAGCCGATGTAATGAAATTTGCAGTTCCATTTAAAGCTTCAAAAAAGAGGTTGCCATTTCCAGAATTTGTGAGCCCAATATTTATATTCGAATTTGTCCGCTGAAAATCCGTAGCGGTTCCAGAAAAGTTGATTGTTATATTTGCGAATTCACAAACATCTAAATCAGGAATAGGATTGATATCTGGTGTTGGAATCACATTGACAACAACTGTTAATGGTGCTCGTGAAAGTTACGCTGCTGTTTTGGCACGTCAGAATAATTCCAGCGTTGGCAGCAGGAATCGAACTGAAACTTACAGTTAATTGAGCATATGCACTGTGATATACAAAAAGTAGAAATATTGATAAAAGTAGTGCATAGCGCTTGAGCATGATTTGAATATGATTTTAATCAAATAAGTATTTATTTTAAGTTTCTACCTCAGTAAGTTCACGTGTCCATAATATTCTTGGGTTTCCGTTTCATCTAAAAGTCGGAACCTGATACGCCAGACGTAAGTACCATCTTGCATGACGTTACCTCCGTATGTTCCATTCCATCCGTATTCATCGTTGTAAGATTCGAACATGACTTCTCCCCAACGATTAAAAATCGCTAATTCGTAGGTGTATATGTCATAACCCGAGGTAAATATCGGTTTGAATTCTTCGTTTCGAGTGTTGCCATCAGGAGTAAAAGTATTAGGAACATAGAAAATCAAACGCTCTTTAACTTGAATGGATAAGTATGTCGTGTCGGAACAACCAGCTTCATTTGTGGCAACTAACATTACATTATAAATGTTCCGTTCTATAGGGTAGATGTGACCAGGATGAACGGCATTTGTTGTGAAACCATCACCCAAATCCCAAAAATAGGTCGCGGCATTGATTGACAAATTCTCGAAGATAAATTCATTCACGTCGCCAAACTGTATTGGGTCATTCACTATAAACCCTGCAATGGGAAGCGCGTAAGCACACACCATATCTTCGTAGGTAATTGAATTCGGACATCCGTTTGGCGCTGTTGCTGTTAAAGTAACATCAAAGCATCCTGGCGTATTGTAGAAATGGTCGGTAACACCTTGTTCATTCGATATTACCCCATCACCAAAGTCCCAAGATAAGATTGAACCCAGATTTTCTGCTGTATTCGTAAATTGGAAAAAGGCAGGTAAACACTCCTCCGTAGAAGATGTTACGAAATCAACGGGAGGAGCTTGACCAATACTAACTGGCACGAAAATCACATTCTCACAACCCGTTTGTGGATTTATGCCATAAAAAGAAATGATGTAGTCTCCAGCGTTTTCATAATAAACCGTAGGTGAAAATTCTATGGATTGCTCATTGTTTCCAAAATCCCAAATTACGTTTAAAGGAGTAGTTGAATTGTTTATAATTGGAATTTCGTTGTTGCTACAAAGCAAATTGGCAAAACTAAAATTTAAATAAGGTAAGGGATTTACTATGGCAATATGCTGTTGCATCAATCCTATGCATCCTGAACTAAGTGACGTAGGTATTACGTTATAGGTTACATTCTGAATATTAAAAGTATTGTTGGTCAATGTATTCTGAATGAGATTTGAGTTTTGCATAGTTAAAGTTTCACCACTAATATTAATGTTGTTTACACCTAGCCACTGAAATGAAGACGGCTCAGATGCTTCAAGATTGAAACTTACGGTTTCACCGCTACATATTTCTTGAGTTATTTGATCAACAACGGGTAAAGGGTTAATTGTAACAACCACAGCAATTGAAGGGCTTGTACAATCATTTACCGCAGATGATATTGTAACATAATAGATAACATTTTGAGGTAATCCAGTATTGTTAATCAATACATCAGTGATTACAGATCCTTGTGTTTGAGCCAAAGAAATACCGGTGACATTTGGATTATTGACGCCATACCAATTGAAAATCGCACTTGTATTCGCAACAAAATTGTAGTTTACTGCTTGCCCAGAACAAACGGATGCAGTAGGATTGCTAATTAATGCCGGTGGAGGTGTGATTAAAACAGAGATGATTTGTGTTTCTCCTAAACATACGCCATCTATCGAAGTCGGAATAACCGTATAGATTACTAGTTGCGGAATAGTTGAATTGTTTACTGGTGTATCAGTTATTGCTCCTGAGGTCTGAATGCTTGTGGAAACACCTGTTACGTTTGGATTATTAGTTCCAAACCATTGGAATGTTACTGGTACATTAGCACCCAACACATTTCCTACAGATGTTCCAGTGCATATTTCAAAAGCATTTGGGGTAACCAAGAAAACATCGGGCATAAGATTGACTACGAAATCCGTCGGTAAACTCGAACAACCGTTTGCAATAGAAGTTGCATTTGCCGTGTATGTTATTTGCTGGGGGGCAATGCTGATGTTTTCTAGTGCATTGTTTATAAGTGGCGTATTCTGAAGGGCAGTTGAGGCCCCTATCACATTAGGATTTGAAGATGCAGACCATGTAATATTAGAGGGCACGTTAGTCGTCAAGAATTGAGATACAGTTGCGAAATTACAGATTGTATAGTCCGCAATCGGAGTGAAAACAGGAGAAGGATGAATGGTAATTTCATAAGAATTTGGAGTTCCTAAACAAACTGTGCCAAGTACGTCTGTATAGCTTGGCGTAATTGTGATTAAAGAGGATATTTCTGCCGCACCTAGGTTGATTGCGCTGAAACTCGGAATGGCAAATGTGTTTCCTGAGTTTATTCCAATACTTGGGTCTGAAGAAATCCATGAAACTTCTGTTCCTGTCGATGAAATCAGAACAGCATCTGTAGCTTCATTATTGCAATATTCGACATTTACTATTGGGTTAACGATTGTGGTTGGCAAGATAAAAATATTGTGACTGGTGGATGGGCCAAAACACGTTGTTCCATTCAATTCGTATTCAGGTACTATAGTGATCTGAGCTTGGGCAGGTGCTGAATTTGATTGGTTTGTTCCACTAAATGTTGGGAGGTTGCCCATTCCACTGCCCACTAAACCAGTGGAGATATTGTCATTGGTCCACTGTGTTTCAGTGAAAACACCTGAATATATGATTCCAGGGAAAAGCGCATTGTTGCAAATAGATTCGTCGCCTATAGGGTCAACAATAGGAAGCGGCAATACAGTAATGTTAAAGATTTCATCAAGTCCTTCACAAGAAACATTATTGGTAGTGAAGACTGGAGTTACTGTAAATTGTCCTGATAGTGGTGCTCCTGTCGGATTAATACCATTAAATACTGGAACAATATTCACGCCAGATGCGTTTGCTCCAATAGTTACTAAATTATTTACCCATTCAAAGCTTGTTCCAATTCCTGTTATCACCACCTCGTCGCTTGGACTGCTGATGCATATGGTTTGATCGGCAATCGCATTTGCAGAAGGTGTTGGATTGATAAATACTGAAAGATCATAAGGTAAGCCTGGACAAGCATCATTTGAGCCTACGAATAAAGGAATAATTGTTAATACTGCTTCGTTTGCAATAGTGCCATTATTACTTCCCACAAACGACGGGATAAAGTTTGTGCCATCTGTTCCTAAGCCAATGCTTGTATTGTTGTTTGTCCATGAATATGAAGTAGCTGTTCCAGTGAAGTTGACAACAGGTGTAATCTCTGTATTACAGAAAACCAAGTCAATCATAGGATTAATTGTTGGTGTCGGATTGACTTGAATGTTGAATGTCGAAATCGCACCAATACAGGTTACGTTGTTTATCGTAAAACTTGGTGTTACAGTAATTGTTGCTGATATGGATTGGAGTATCGGATTTGTTGCAATGAAAGATAATATATTACTAGTGTTTGATGCCCCGAGCCCGATATTTACGTTGTCATTTGTCCAATTGTATTGATTCCCTGTGCCGCTGAAAATGACATCATCAGTGGGTGTGCCATTACAAATCTCTTGATTCGCAATTGGGTCAACAACGGGCACTGTAACCACATAAATATTAAAAGTATCGTTTGTTCCAAAACAAGATAAACCGTTATTTGTGAAAATTGGAGAAACAATGACCTCACTTATATTCGTGAGGGGTGATAAATTACTGGAGGTAAAGGCCAAGATATTATTCAAACCGCTGCTGGTTGCTATACCCGTACTTATGTTCGACGTATTCCAAGAATAGCTCGTCCCTGTGCCTGTAAAAGTAATCTGATTTACTAATGTATTATGGCAAACAGTGACGTCGAGAGTTGGAACAACTACTGGGGTTGGATTTACTATAATGTTGAATGATATAGGTGTGCCTAAGCACTCATAACCATCTAACAAATTGATTGGTGTGACGGTGGCAAGTGCTGTTAAAATACTACTTGTGTTATTTGTGGCTGTAAAAGTTGAAAGGGTATTTATTCCATTTAGTGAAGAGCCAATATTGTCTCCGCTTAACACCCAGTTGAAAGAAGTCGCATTCCCTGAAAACAAAACAGCTGGCACGATTCCCGTGTTGCAAATCGTGATATCCGCAACGGGATTTACATTAGGTAAACTGTTAACAGTAATGCTAAGATCTGTTGGTAAACCAGCACAATTTACTCCATTCAAGGTATAGGTAGGTGTTACAATGATGTCCGCAATAATTGGAGTAAGCCCAAGATTTACTCCAGTAAACACGGGGATATTTGTTGTTCCTGACCCGGCGAGTCCAATGGAAGTTTCGTTGTTCGTCCAAGCAAAATCTGTTGACACACCACTAAAATTAATTTGATTGGATTGTTGATTATGACAAACCACTACATCAATTAAAGGATTTACTGTTGGCGTTGGAATTATATTGATGTTGAATAAAATAGGATTGCCAGCACAGTTTAGGCCTGCATTGGAGTATGTTGGCGTAACAGTAACTATTCCTGAATTGACATTTGTTAAATTATTCTGACTTACGAATGAGTTGATACTCGTAACACCGTTTTGGTTCAACCCCAGTCCAATTGATGGATTGTCATTTGTCCAAGAGTAAGTAGATGTGCCGCCATTATTCGAGGTAGTAAATAGAATCGGGTTCACGGCTACTCCATTGCATGAAGTGATGTCATTTACAACGTTTATTTGACCAGAAGGATTGATTAGAATGGAGAAAATGTCGGATATTCCAGAGCAACTCACATTGTTATTCGTGAAGACTGGAGTAACTGTAATAAGTGCACTTAAAGGGTTATTGCTTGTGTTGATCGCGCCAAAAGAAGCAAGTTCTCCTAATCCATTTGCAGCTAGTCCAATGCCCGGGTCGCTATTTTGCCATACGTATGATGTGCCTGTTCCTGTGAAAACCACGGGCACGCTTTGATCCCCGTTGCAAAGAAGCACGCTTGTGTTCGGAGCTATGGTTGGTGTTGGATTTATCGTGATTTCGTAGAAATTCAATGGCCCTGGACATGCGTTACCTACTGTAGTTGTTGCTTGCGCAGAAAATATAGCTGTTATTGGAGCATTCGTCGTTTGCGACAATGTGTATTGCGGAATCAAAGTTGTTCCAGTTGTCACGTTAAATCCAGTTGTGTTTGCTGGAACTGCGGCTAGGCTCCATGCAATCGTTACATTCGGAGTTTGGCTCGAAACAATGATTTCTTGTGTCTGACCACCAGGACAAACAGTTTGGTTATTGAGATTAAACTGAACACTTGGAGACGGATTTACGGTAAGACTAAAATTAACTGTATTTCCAGGACAGCCATTAGCAACCGAAGTAATTACGTAATTTAAAATGTATGGTTGTGTACCACTATTAGTTACGCCAGCACCAGGAATATTTCCAATTCCATTGACAAGGTATCCAGCGATTGAGGCTGGAACTAATCCCGGATTTTGCAAAGTCCAAGTGAAAGCTGTGCCCACAACGCTGGAAACGGGAATTACCGTATTGACCAGCTGACCACCACATATGGTTTGCGGAAGCACAGGATTGATAATTGGGTTTGGGTGAACAGTGATGGTATAGGTGAAGTTATTCCCAGGACAATTATTTGTTGTAGGAGATACCGTAACTATTAGTTGGCCAGAAGTATTTGAAGTGTTCGTTAAATTCAAGGCAGGCAAATTCCCCGTACCGTTGGCAGTAAATCCGCTTATAGTTCCACCTGTATTTTGAATTGTCCAAGCATAGGTAGTTGGAAACCCGGTAACACTAGACGACCAATTGACCGCAGCGGAACTTACTCCAGAACACAAAGTTTGTTGAACCGTAGCGTTGGTTATTGATGCAACTGGTACTACACCAATTGTGAAGTTTAGTGCGGGTCCAAAACAACCACTGTTTGTAGCTATTACAGAAATGGAGCCTTGAAGCAAAGAGTTGTTGCCGTTTTGAGCGTTAAATGAAGTAGTTGATCCAGTACCGTTGGCCGCCAATCCAATCCCAGGTTGGGAGTTTGTCCAAGCAAAAGTTGAGCCCGCTGGAGTGGATGAAAAGTTTATTGGATTTACAAGTGCTCCAACACAAAGGAGTTGATTGCCCACAGGATTTACAACAGGTGAAGGAATAGATGATATTTGAAAGCTCGATGGATTTCCAATACAGGTTAATCCGCTAGCCGTGAACGAAGGTGTTACCTGTACTGTGCTTGTTTCTGTGTTTTGATTCGGATTCTGTGCTGTGAAAGAAATATTGCCAGTTCCAGTAGACCCTAAACCTATTGTTGTGTTGGAATTTGTCCAAGAATAACTAGTAGCCACTCCTGTGAAATTAACATTTACGGGAAGTAATGCACAGACATTAATCAGTGCAATAGGATTTACTGTTGGCGTTGGAATTATATTGATGTTGAATAAAATAGGATTGCCAGCACAGTTTAGGCCTGCATTGGAGTATGTTGGCGTAACAGTAACTATTCCTGAATTGACATTTGTTAAATTATTCTGACTTACGAATGAGTTGATACTCGTAACACCGTTTTGGTTCAACCCCAGTCCAATTGATGGATTGTCATTTGTCCAAGAGTAAGTAGATGTGCCGCCATTATTCGAGGTAGTAAATAGAATCGGGTTCACGGCTACTCCATTGCATGAAGTGATGTCATTTACAACGTTTATTTGACCAGAAGGATTGATTAGAATGGAGAAAATGTCGGATATTCCAGAGCAACTCACATTGTTATTCGTGAAGACTGGAGTAACTGTAATAAGTGCACTTAAAGGGTTATTGCTTGTGTTGATCGCGCCAAAAGAAGCAAGTTCTCCTAATCCATTTGCAGCTAGTCCAATGCCCGGGTCGCTATTTTGCCATACGTATGATGTGCCTGTTCCTGTGAAAACCACGGGCACGCTTTGATCCCCGTTGCAAAGAAGCACGCTTGTGTTCGGAGCTATGGTTGGTGTTGGATTTATCGTGATTTCGTAGAAATTCAATGGCCCTGGACATGCGTTACCTACTGTAGTTGTTGCTTGCGCAGAAAATATAGCTGTTATTGGAGCATTCGTCGTTTGCGACAATGTGTATTGCGGAATCAAAGTTGTTCCAGTTGTCACGTTAAATCCAGTTGTGTTTGCTGGAACTGCGGCTAGGCTCCATGCAATCGTTACATTCGGAGTTTGGCTCGAAACAATGATTTCTTGTGTCTGACCACCAGGACAAACAGTTTGGTTATTGAGATTAAACTGAACACTTGGAGACGGATTTACGGTAAGACTAAAATTAACTGTATTTCCAGGACAGCCATTAGCAACCGAAGTAATTACGTAATTTAAAATGTATGGTTGTGTACCACTATTAGTTACGCCAGCACCAGGAATATTTCCAATTCCATTGACAAGGTATCCAGCGATTGAGGCTGGAACTAATCCCGGATTTTGCAAAGTCCAAGTGAAAGCTGTGCCCACAACGCTGGAAACGGGAATTACCGTATTGACCAGCTGACCACCACATATGGTTTGCGGAAGCACAGGATTGATAATTGGGTTTGGGTGAACAGTGATGGTATAGGTGAAGTTATTCCCAGGACAATTATTTGTTGTAGGAGATACCGTAACTATTAGTTGGCCAGAAGTATTTGAAGTGTTCGTTAAATTCAAGGCAGGCAAATTCCCCGTACCGTTGGCAGTAAATCCGCTTATAGTTCCACCTGTATTTTGAATTGTCCAAGCATAGGTAGTTGGAAACCCGGTAACACTAGACGACCAATTGACCGCAGCGGAACTTACTCCAGAACACAAAGTTTGTTGAACCGTAGCGTTGGTTATTGATGCAACTGGTACTACACCAATTGTGAAGTTTAGTGCGGGTCCAAAACAACCACTGTTTGTAGCTATTACAGAAATGGAGCCTTGAAGCAAAGAGTTGTTGCCGTTTTGAGCGTTAAATGAAGTAGTTGATCCAGTACCGTTGGCCGCCAATCCAATCCCAGGTTGGGAGTTTGTCCAAGCAAAAGTTGAGCCCGCTGGAGTGGATGAAAAGTTTATTGGATTTACAAGTGCTCCAACACAAAGGAGTTGATTGCCCACAGGATTTACAACAGGTGAAGGAATAGATGATATTTGAAAGCTCGATGGATTTCCAATACAGGTTAATCCGCTAGCCGTGAACGAAGGTGTTACCTGTACTGTGCTTGTTTCTGTGTTTTGATTCGGATTCTGTGCTGTGAAAGAAATATTGCCAGTTCCAGTAGACCCTAAACCTATTGTTGTGTTGGAATTTGTCCAAGAATAACTAGTAGCCACTCCTGTGAAATTAACATTTACGGGAAGTAATGCACAGACATTAATCAGTGCAATAGGATTTACTGTTGGCTGGGGAAGAACTGTAACACTTAGTGTAAATGGTGTGCCTATACAATTTAAAGCGGATGGAACAATTGGCGTTATAGTATAGACCATTGTGCTTGGTGCATTTGAGGTGTTTACCAAGGTTTGAGAAATATTTGGACTCGGGAGCCCTACTTGATTAGAGGCACCTAAAATTGAAGCGTTTGGGGTAACAACCCAAGTCATTTGTGTGTTTACAGGCACGATGTTTGGTGCATTGACTGAGGGTTGGTAGTTGATCGTTTGCCCTGAACAAATGACTAACGTAGTATTAACAATACTAGGCGCTGTCTCAACAGTAATTGTAATAGTTCCGCTCGCAGCTGGACATGGATTGCTTCCCGTGGTAGTTGCTGTTATGTTAATTGGGCCATTGTAGTTCGGTGCTGGAGTAAAGTTGCTGTTGATTTGATTGGGCGTTGAAAAGGTGCCATTGGTAGTGCTCCAAATTACACCCGTAAATGTTCCTGATGGATTAGAGCTAACTGGAATCGACGTTCCTTGACAAAGCGTTAAATTAGTGGATATCGTAATATTTGGTGGAGGAGAGACAGTGATAGATGTTGAACTTGTTGCTGCCAAACAACTTCCAATAGGATCGTCTGTAGTTAATGTCAAGGCTATATTTCCTGTGAATCCAGCTGGTGGCGTGTATGTCGAGTTTGCAGCAGTGTTGTCCGAAAATGTTCCGCCTATGTTGGCTTGCCACGTAAGTGATGATGCAGCGCCACCGATTACTCCATTTAAATTCACAGTTCCATCTTGACAAATAGAAGCATAAGACCCAGCATTTGCGGAGGCATTTAATTCGTAAATAATCGTTGTACTTGCAGAAACTTGACCACATTCTGGTGGTGCATTTGTTGTGGTAAATGTGATTTGTAGAGGGCCTGTATAGTTGTTAGGCGGTGTATAATTCGTTATGAGCGCAGTATTATTGGAGAATGAACCTAAATTGGGAACAACTGTCCATAAACCCCCGCTTGCAGCGCCGTTGATTGTGGCCTCAACTTGTATTTGGTTATTCACACATGCGCCGGTTGGAACATTAAGAATTATTTGTGAGTTGGGGTAAACAATGATTGTAGAATTAAAATCAGCTGAACCACATTCGTTGGTAACTAAAACGGTTATGGGGAAAGTGCCAGATTGATTGAAACTTAAAGTTGGTACTTGATCGGTACTTGTGCCAATTGATGCTGGAGGAGCATCAAAGGTCCAATTAAAATCAGTGAATTGTGCATAGCAGTCTTCAACCGTGTTGAGCAAAATAATGTCGTCAAATTCACAAACAGCATAATTTTGAAAGGCAATATTCGGCCCTTGAGAAACGGATATGGTGACTGTATCGTAATCAGCTTCACAGAGCGTTCCCAGGATAGGATTTGTGAGAGTTGATTGCAGATAAATTTCATATATCCCGGGGTTATTAAACAGAAAAACGGGGTCTAGTGAGGTTTCGTTGGTTCCGTTTAAGTAAGTTGGCAAAACGCCCTCTGTTGGGCATGCACCTGGACCTACAGACGCGACACTCCAATTATAAACACCTTCATTTTCTATACAAGAAGGAATGTAGGGTAGATTTGATGTGTTAATTTGTAAAGGTGAACAACCTGAAATTAAATTTGTAGAAAAATCGGCTAAAATTGGAGCAATTATACATATAGAGTCTATAATTGTGTCCGTACCACATGCATTCGCCTGTATCAATTGAACAGCATAGGTGCCAAAATCATTGAACGTAACATTAAGCTCCAAACTTCCATCTTGCCAAAAGAACCATTGCGGGTTAGCGCCATTACCTAATTGACCAGTATTTACCGTATAACCTGTATTCGGCGTGATAGTCCAATACCATTTATTCAAAGGATTACATCCGTTTGGTCCAGTCATCATCCCTAAAAGAGATGTGTTAATTATGTCCACTTCTTCACCAACACAAGCAAATTCAGGCATGTCTATATCAGTTACCGGCATAGCACTAACATAAATAGGGCCTATCGATAAAAAAGATTCTCCACAAAGATTTGTTGCAATGATGGATGCAGCATAGGCATTGTTATAGGTTAAAGGGGCGCCTCCCGGACCAGTAATCGTCGCATTTTGGAAACATGAATGTATGGCAAATTCATACTCCAGATTCACTGGAAAAGGACCTGTTATCTGTGTGGCCGCCCCATTGTTGTCAGAAAAAACATACTCATACGTGGTGCCAGGAATATCATTTGCGTTAAGCGTGAAATTATAGGGCTCAGGGATACAATGTGTGCTTAAATTATTGGTAATACTGATTTGTGGCGCTGTACCAGAATAAACTTGAAAGACTCCAGAACTTACACAGCCATTTGGCCCAACAACGGACATATTAATTGTAAATTGATTGTTCGAGCTAAAATTGTAAATGTGGCTTACTGTACCCACATTACCAGCATAAATATTGTACGTGCCATCACCCCAATTCATGATTATTTGGTGGGTTGAAGGGTATGCACCCACTGTCATATTGTATTGAACATCCCCATTATAGATTCCAAACTGATTCCCGCAATAATAAATGGTTATGTTGTTGTTGATAGTGTCTTGGTTGTAGCCAAAATTGGTCAGAAATGGCACAATTTGAAGTGAGGGTGTTGTGTTGTCAGGACTTACCACAACAGAGACTTGAGAACTCTGTCCATTAATCGTAAGCGTTGCAGTATAGGTGCCAGGAGAGTTATAGTTCACAGCATGAGGACCAATTGTATTGGCACTTGCAGGTGCGCCTCCGGGGAAAGACCACGAAACTGATGCTCCAACAGGAACATTTTGAGAAGTACTTGAAAAAACTATAGACCCTTGTTCGCAAATTGTTACTGTACCAGCTGTTGCAGCAGGGGTAGTGCCAATCGAAACACTCAACTGCGAAAACCCATGGGATACGGAAAGAAGTATTAAGCTAAGAAGTAAAAAAGAGTAAAGTTTTTTCATAGCAGTTTATGGCGGTTTATCAAAAAAGCAATATTATTATCATTCTGCAAGCATACAAATGTAACGAATAGTTTTCAAAAAGGTTGCTATTTTTAATGATATTTTGAAGAGGAAAAAACCAATACTGAAATGTTAAAAGATAAATTATTACCTTCGCAGCAACCTACTAACCAATTTAATGTGAATAATTATGACTTCAACATGGGTGTGTCGAACCGCACCCAAGAAAAAAAAATCGAGCTTCAAAACCATTTGAATTGCTCAAATCTTATCGCCTCACTTTTAGTCGCTCGAGGTGTTGATGATTTCACAAAAGCCAATGATTTTTTTAGACCTGAACTGCAAGACTTGCACGATCCTTTCCTAATGAAAAATATGCAATTGGCCGTTGACAGGTTGATTGCAGCAAAAGACAATGAGGAGAGAATCTTGATTTTTGGGGATTACGATGTAGATGGAACCACGGCTGTTTCTCAAATGATTTTGGCCCTGTCTGAATGGGGTTTCTTTGTTGATTTTTACATCCCAGACAGATATTCAGAAGGGTATGGAGTATCGATAAGAGGCATTGATTATGCTGTTTCTCAAAATTGCCAGCTCTTTGTTGCCTTAGATTGCGGCACAAAAGCAATAGAGAAAATCGCTTATGCCCGCAGCTTAGGTTTAGACGTTATAGTTTGTGACCATCATCAACCAGGCGAAGCACTTCCAGATGCTATTTTGCTCAACCACAAGCAAATCGATTGTCCATATCCATACAAGGAGCTCACAGGATGCGGAATCGGGTTCAAATTGCTTCAAGCCCTAAGTGTTCAGTTGGGTTTAAATGAAGATATCCTATATGATTTACTCGATTTGAATGCTTTATCCATCGGCGCGGATATTGTTCCTGTTACAGGTGAGAATCGAATTTTGGCCTATCATGGCTTGAAACAATTGAACGAAAAACCTTTAAGGCCAGGTTTACGTGCCCTTCTTGAACAAGCCAAAAAATCGCGACCGCTTACACTGAGCAATGTGGTTTTTACAATTGCCCCTAGAATCAATGCGGCAGGTAGAATGGAATCTGGTAAAACGTCTGTTAAATTGTTGATCTCTAAAGACCTACATAAGGCTCGCGAAATCGCTCAGAATATTGAGGCATTTAACTTAGAACGCAGACAATTGGACCAAGGCACAACTGAAGAAATTCTCGAGAACCTGGCCTTTGATGACGGTTTTTTAGAAAGATGCTCAACGGTGGTTTATGGAGATAATTGGAAAAAAGGCGTTATCGGAATTGTAGCCGCTCGTTTGATTGAAAAATATTATCGTCCAACTGTTGTTCTCACTAAGTCAGATGATTTTTTTGCTGTTGGGTCTGTGCGCTCAGTGCACGGCTTCGATGTACATGAGGCATTGACTGCATGTGCTGAGCATTTGGAGCAATTTGGCGGGCATATGTACGCCGCAGGATTAACGCTTAGAATAGACAAAATCGAAGCGTTTAAGTTGGCATTTGAAGCATATGTTTCAACAAACATTCAGGAACATCAAAGGGTGCCGCCTTTGCAAATCGATATGGAAATAGACCTTCCTGACCTTTTTGAAAATGAAGAGTCGGTGAGTCCATTACCTCGATTTATGCGTATTTTGAAACAATTTGAGCCGCATGGACCTGGCAATATGCGTCCAGTGTTTTTTGCTAAAGGATGTTTTTTGAATCCTGATAGCTCGAGAGTTGTTGGTGATAATCATTTGAAAACAGAAATTTATATCCCAGAAAAGTTATTCGCTATTTCTGCCATAGGTTTTAATATGAGCGATAAGTTAGACTTAGCTCTTTCGGGTGTAGCTCTTGATATCGTTTTTGTTTTAGAAGAAAATATTTTTCAAGACAGAAGCAGCTTGCAAGCACAAATTCGTGGTATTTTTGAATCTCATCAAGGACTGTAGGTTTTCTCATGAAGAAAAGGTATTTTTGTCATCTGTCCAATTGAATCATGGAAAACACAAACGAGTTGCCAAAACTTACTCTTGAAGAAATTCGAGTGCTCGGAGCGCTGATTGAAAAATCTAAGACCACACCCGATTACTACCCATTAACGCTGAATTCATTAATTACCGCATGTAACCAAAAGAGTTCACGAAATCCGGTAGTTGAATTTCAGCAAAATACCGTCTTGGAGACCATCGATTCACTAAAGAAAAAAATGCTGCTCGCCAATGTGTTAGGTGATGGACGTACAATTAAATACCGACACACCATTGCAGTAAAGTATGCGCTCGATCCAGCCGAGGTAACTGTCTTGGGTCTTCTTTTTCTCAGAGGGCCAATAACACTTGGGGAAATTAAGAATATGGCCGGACGAATGTATGATTTTGAAGATTTACATGAAGTGCAAACCGTGGTAACGAATCTCATGAATGAGGATTTTCCTTATTTGGCACAGATGGAACGAAGGCCAGGTCAAAAGGAAGCACGCTTTTATCATCTTTTTGCTGATCAACCAGAATTTGAAGAAGAAAGTTCCAAAGTGAATTCTTCTGAAAAAATAAATGATTTGGAAAATAGAATTGTGGTGCTCGAAGAACAAGTTGCCACAATGAAAAAGATTCTTGATGACCTAATGAACTGATTCACATCGGCAGTTGTTTAGACTTTGTGATTTATTGAACTTTTAAAATAACAAAATGAAAAATCTCCTGCTCAGTGCGCTGTGCTTTATTACTTTGAATCATTCAAACTTGCTCGCCCAAGATGTAAATGGGTGGTTGCAAAAAGTGGCCAATCGATACAATCTTTCTTCTGATGATGTGGCAAATTATGAACTTAGTAATACGTATTTCCGCGCTCAAACCAAAATGCATCACCAATATTTACAACAACTTGTGAATGGCTATCCGGTATATAATGCGCTCATCCAACTGCATTTTGATGAAGATAATCAATTGCGTTTTTCCAACAGCACTTTTTTTCGTGATGCTGCTAATAACACAAACACAAATGCTGCAAGTGTATCATTACAAACAGCTTTTGAGCAAGTTTCACAGCAACTCAATTTGAACCTGTCGATTTGCGCCAATTTCAAAACAACAAAACCAAATCGATTTGAGATGCATTGCGATGAACATTTTATGCATCCAGTGAGGGCAAAGTTGGTTTATTTTCCATTGGAGAATGGTCAGCTACGATTGGTTTACGAGTTTTCATTGGAGCCGAGATTTTCGAACGATTCATGGACCATATTTGTTGATGCTGACAATACAGAAATTGTTTATCAACAAAACAGAACCTTGAGTTGTGTTTTTCATAGTCACAATGAGGAAAATATTCTTTCAAATTGTGTTGAGACCCCAGAATCTCATCAAGTAGTGAATGAGAATAGAAATTTGGGTCAGGCTGTTTATAATGCCTTTCCATTGACAGTAGAAAGCCCAATTCATGGAAGTAGAAATTTATTGAATGCTGTAGAATATCCAGATGCATCGCCATATGGTTGGCACGACACGAATGGAGCTCCCGGCGCAGAATATACAATCACACAAGGAAACAATGTACATGCTCATGAGGATACGAGCGATTTAGATATTCCAGGTTATTCACCGGATGGCGGTGTCGACCTAATTTTCGATTTTCCTTATTTCGAAACTGGAGACCCGATTTTAAGTTTGGATGCCTCAATAACTAATTTGTTTGTGTGGAATAACTTTTTACACGACATCACTTATTATTATGGTTTTGATGAGGTAAGTGCAAACTTTCAGCAAACGAACTATACGGGTATCGGTGAAGGCAATGACTTTGTATACGCTCATGCACTTGATGGCAGCGGTAATAACAATGCAAACTTTGGCACACCCGAAGAAGGTTTAAATCCGCGTATGCAAATGTATATATGGAATCATATTGAAGGCGCTCTATTGGAGATTGTTGACCCTGCTATAATTGCTGATTTTTATTCCACAGATTCATCTACTTTTGGTGTTGAACCTCCTTCTATTACCATTAATGCAGATGTTGTTTTGGTGAATGATGGCTCGGCCAATCCTACTCTTGGTTGCGGAACATTAACCAATGGAGCTGATTTGGTTGGTAAAATTGCCTATTTCGACCGAGGCAGCTGTACTTTCGTTCAAAAAGTTCAAAATGCTCAAGCCAGCGGAGCCGTTGCGGTAATTATTGCCAACAACCAACAAGGTGGGCCAATGTCGATGGGTGGAAATGATAATGGCACTTTAACAATTCCAGTATTGAGTATTTCGCAAGATGACGGAGCTTTGATTAAGCAACAACTACTCGCCAATCAAACTGTTAATGCAAATTTTGGAGGCGAATATGAACTGATTACCCACGATTCAAGTTTCGATAATGGCATTATTGCACATGAATATGGTCACGGTATTTCTAATCGACTTACAGGTGGAGGCTTTCAGGTAAGTTGCTTGTTTAATGATGAGCAGATGGGTGAAGGCTGGAGTGATTTTTTTGCATTAATTATTAGTGATACAATCAATAGTCAAGACGTGAATCCAAGGGGTATTGGAAATTTCGCGTCGAACCGAGCGCCAAATGCTTTCGGAATACGCCCTTTTCCATATACAACTGACTTAACCGTAAATGGACTCACTTATCAGGATATTGAGAATTTAAGCATTCCGCACGGTGTTGGTTCTGTATGGTGCACCATGTTGTGGGATTTATATTGGGCTTTGGTAGATGAATATGGACATACGAATGAACTATATGCGTCAGATGGCGGCAACAACAAAGCTATATTTCTAGTTATGGAAGGCATGAGAATACAGTCTTGTAATCCCGGATTTGTGGATGGTCGTGATGCAATTTTAGCCGCAGACGAGTATTTGTATGATGGCGATAATCAGTGCTTGATTTGGGAGGTTTTTGCAAGACGAGGACTTGGATTTAGCGCTTCGCAGGGCAGTAGTGATGTTGTTGGTGATGAGCAAGAGGCTTTCGATATTCCTGTGTTCTGTACAGAACAACCGGGTGTTGGTCTTGGGTCTTTTGACGACGCAGGATTTGTGATTTACCCTAATCCAAGTACTGACCAAGTGCACATCAAATCCTCATATTCAGAAATAATAGAGCAAATTCAAGTTTATGATTTGACAGGAACCTTGATTGCCTCAATAAGTCCTGAAGAAATGCAATTCTCGCTTGATATTCAGTCATGGTCTAACGGACTTTATCTCTTTGAGATTAAGGGTGCTCAAAATACCAGTTACTTTAGACTTATAAAACAATAGCCTTAAATATTTACTCAATGAGTCTTCTTGAGTTACTGTTATTTTTGCATACCGATGTTTTATCAAGTCCATCAGCTTTAGATGATTGAAACTTTCAGAAAATGGCTTATAAAGTGCATTTTTACTTCTTATTTTGTGTCACTCTTCAAATAATTATTGTCTATAAGCGCATGCAAATTTTGTCATTCTAATATATTCATTTTTTTAAAAGCGTGACGTGCGGATTTTTAGAGAAAGCATCTAAAACGTTAATTTTTTGATGGTTGCGTTATCATTAGAATTTCCTTGTTTGCTCAGTGTTTTGACTATACCACCAAATTATACCACCTCTTTATGTTTCTTATGTTCGCAAAGCTCAATTGCACCCTAATATTTTTTTGCGCCTAACTATTTTTGGTTTGTGGGTCGTAAAAATAAGCGCAAAAAAATAGCCGTCTCATTTGAGACGGCTATTTTACTTTTATCTTAAAAAGAATTAATTCTTAATCAATTTTTGTGTCGTTTGAGAGCCGTTTGCTACAAGTGTAACTGTGTACATCCCTTGAGCAACTAAAGCCAAATCAATTGTTGAGTTATAAGTGCCTGCACCAACTAAACCGCTTTCCATAGAGAAAACGACTTTTCCAGAAAGGTCACGAACAACGATTGATACATTTGCTTCTTCTGTTAATGTATAAGAAACATTAGCGTTGTCAGCTGCAGGGTTTGGATAAACCACAACATCTTCAGAAATCAAAGTTTGCCCACCAATGTTTGTGTAGTTTCCGAAGTCCAAACGAACAACAGGAACTTCAACATATTCATTTTCTGCACTAAGCACAACGAATTCAGAACCAGCTTTACCTACTGTTAAACCTGCAACATGAACACCTGAGAATGCAACAGGAACTAGGCTAGTTTCGCTACATGCTGCAATCGCCAAAATAATTTCACCAGCGGCTACTGCTACAGGCTCATCGAAATAACATTGAACCAAGTTGCCGAAGTTTCCAGATGTAACTACGTGTGCTTCAGATATAGCTGCAAATACGAATTCTCCATCTACTACTCTCCATAGTTCAACAAACAATTCATTACCTATGTAACCTCCCTGGTTCGCAGTCGCTACATTAGCAACACCCACAGCTACACGTCCGATTGATGCTGCAACGTTGATTTCAAACTCGCGTCCAATTCCTGGGTCACCTGTTGCAGTTGCCCATCCAAAGAATCCACCTGACATTGATGCAGAAGTACCGTTGTAGTCATCACCGGCCATTACAGAAGGTGTCACAGAGAATGGCATTGTTCTCATTACAGCAGCAGGATTTTGAATTGTTTCATCAGTTTCAAGATCCAAAGAAAAATTATACGTTCCAACCATAGCTGGCACTGTATATCCGTTAGCTGCCAAAATTGACAATGAATCGCTTTGGCTTCCTGCAACGGCAGTTGCAGTACTTTGACCAGACCATGCGCCTTGAGTAACTGAAAGCACTGGAGATAATGACAATGCACCATTGTTAAGAACATCAGCACCAAAGCCCATTTTCAAACCACTGATTACCTGACTTACAGGATAAATTGTATATTTAAATTCAGCAGTACCTAATGAGCTGATAGATTGAGTCATGTTCAAATCATAGTTCCATGTTTCGAATAATTCAACGTCATCAACTGCCCAAAACCAACCCCATTCAGCTTGGTAACGGAAGGCAATCAACACTTGACTTTGACCCCCTGCAATAGATGAAATGTTTAAATTAACAACTTCAGAGTTTGCTGTGTTAATGTTTGTCGTAATTTGAGTTAAAACTGGAATTTCGGTCCAACTAGCTCCATTGTTACCACTCACGCGCACATAATAGGAGGATGCGAAATTACGTGTACAAGTATTGAATTTCAATGTGACATTTGGATTAGCTGAACAGTCGATAGGCTCGCCGTTCCACTCCAAAGTTGCATTCGTTGTAGAGCCATCTCCAGCAGCGTCAGAGTCACACAAAGCATAGCCGTTCGGGCCTGAAGGAAAATTCACCGGAATAAGAGATGCCGTTTGAGTAGCAGTCGGAGGCGCGCTCAAGTTTGTTGTGATTGACCAACCGTGTGGTGGGCTACTAACGTTTGTAAATGCCCAGTTGGCAGGAGTTGAGAAATCATCTGCCCAAATTTGGTCACCTTCTGCACGTGTGCCAGCCATAGCTTGGTTTTCAACGAACACAGGATTTAGTTGATTCTTGCTGTTTTTTGCTTGCTCAGCAGGTAATCTATTACCTACAGATTGTGCAAAAGCAGATGCTCCAATAGCTAAAATCATTGTGAGATTTAATAATACTTTCTTCATGATTACTTAGTTTTTTGTGCAAATATAGTCTTATATCGGTGTTTTTGCAAATTAAAATTCGTTAAAAATTAATGAGTTTAGATATTTTTTAAAAAAAAGTTAGAGAAGTCTTATTAAAAAAGTATCATTTGATTTATAGAATTATTGGATGTTTCTCCTATTTATTATCTAGCTTCTATCCGAAACCACGCTGTTTTATAGTCCTTTTTCAACGTAAATAGAACGAGTGACACACTTTAAAAGATGGCGTAGCATCCTATGCATGCGCGCTTAAAGCATCAATAAAAATAAATAGAACCAGTGCGTTCATTGCGGACAGCTTCTGAGCGCTAGTCGCATAAAACAAAACAAAGCCTTACATTTCTGCAAGGCTTTGTTTTGTTTTGTGGTCCCACCTGGGCTCGAACCAGGGACCACCTGATTATGAGTCAGGTGCTCTAACCAACTGAGCTATAGGACCAAATTTGAATTTCTAAGTAAAAGAAACCCAAATATATTTTAAAAAAAAACGGGCTAAAAAACCCGTTTTGAAAGTTGTCCCACCAGGATTCGAACCTAGACTGACAGTACCAAAAACTGAAGTGCTACCGTTACACCATGGGACAAAATCGAGGGCAAAGATAGTGGTTTTTTTATTTTCAAAGCATTCGACTAAAAAAAATCCATTTTTTTTTACTCCTGAAAAGATGGAAGAATGTGCATATCTGATTATTTGAAACAATTGCAAGGTTTATCAAAACGGAATTTCACTTTCGGAAATCTTTTTTGCAGCAATTCTTGTTCCTCGATTCGAAGCTCAATTCCTTGAAAATCAACTAGTTTCAAAGTGGCGCTTAACTCTAGTGATTCTGGAAGTGTGCTTACCTCAGTATCCCACAGGTCAATTGCTTTGAGATTTGCTAATTCACCCAAACAATAAGGTAAAAAAGCGAGAGGATTTCTATTTAAAACCAAAACCTCGAGCGATTTGAGTTCGCAAAACAACAGGGGTAAAGATTCAAGCTCGTTTTTGCTGACGTCTAAATAGATCAATTTAACAAATGAAGCAATTGAATCTGGAAGCTCGGATAATCTCATACCGCTCAAAGAGAGTGACTGTAAATTTGTGAACTGGTAAATCTCCTTTGGAATTGCTCCAGACTTACTTTTCTTAAGCTTGAGGTGAATCACATCTTGCGAATCCATCAACAAAGCCTCCTCTAAACTTACCCAATTGATGGTAGGCTTAAAAACAGCAGTTGAAATTTGATTATAAGCTGTATGGCTGAAGAGAAAATTGATTAGACCTATTGCGACAAATAATTTCATCGCTTTTAAGTTGCCCCTTGAGCTCGTCAATATGCTCAAAGTACCGCTCCTCTCTGATGTATTGTAATATTTCAATTTGTAGATCATGCTTGTAAATATTCATTTCGAAATCAAAGATATGAATTTCAATCGAAATATTTTGAGCTATGTTTCCCTCAATCGTTGGTCGACTTCCAATATTCATCATTCCAAAGCGCATTGTATCAAGCATTTGGCAGCGTACGAGATATACGCCTTGTTTAGGTATGATTTTGCTGGGACTATTCAAATCAATATTCGCAGTCGGAAAACTTATGGTTCGACCAATTGCTCGGCCATTTATCACTTTTCCATTGAGTTGAAAAGGTTCTCCCAAATACTGGTTGGCAACCTCAATTCTACCTTCGTTGAGCGCATTTCGAATTTTTGTTGAACTCACATGTATGTCGTCAATATCTTGTGCGGGAATCTCATCTACACTAAATTTCATTGTTGCGCTCAACTTTTTGAAATGCTCCAAGCTGCCTTCACGATTGCGCCCAAATTGATGGTCATATCCAATAACAACTGCTCTCATTTTGATTTTTTCGACCAAAAATTCGCGTATGAATGTCTCCGCTGGAGTTGCAGAAAATGCAAGGCTAAAAGGAAAAAGGATAACATTTTTAAGACCAAGCCGCGATAATTTTTGCAGCTTTTCTTCACGTGTTTGAATCAGTGCAAGTGGTTCACTAGGATTAAGTATCATCCTCGGATGAGGATCAAATGTAAACAATACGCTCTCGCCTTGAGATTGCGATGCAAGATGGATGAGGTGACTGATAATTTTTTGATGGCCGATATGTACACCATCAAATGTGCCAATGGTCAAATGGGCATTAGGAATATTTATTTCATCTTCAAAACCGTCAAAAACTTTCACAAAAAATCAATCTTGGACAAAATTACTACATTCATCGAATTTCTATACATTTACAATGCTTTAATCTTTTACTATGAGACTTCTTATCAACAATTCTGAATTTATTGAAACTCAACATGGCGAGGACATTTCCTTGGTGCTCACAAAAGAAGAATCCAATCCACGAGCGTGGTATGTGGGCCTACCGAGTTTTGAACCTGTTAGAGCCAATGGTTTTGTTGGTTCAGTAGCTGAAGGCGGAAATGTCAATTTTAGAGATATTTACTTTAATCCTCATGGACACGGCACGCATACTGAATGTTACGGGCACATTTGTAAAGATTGGGTGAGCGTTAATGATTGTTTGACAGAGTTTTGGTTTCCGGCACTTTTGATTACAGTGGATTCGGTACCTTACGTCAACGAAAAATACAATGAGGTTGACCAATTGATTACCTTGGATAGTTTCAGGAATATTGATTTTAGTGGTTTTTCGGCAGTAGTAATTCGTACGCTGCCAAACGGGATTGGTAAAAAATCAAAAAATTATTCTGCTTCAAATCCTGCTTATTTTGATGCTCGCATCGCTGATTTATTGGTTAAAAACAACATCGAACATTTGTTGGTCGATTTGCCAAGCGTAGATAGAGAAATGGATGATGGTGAGTTGGCCTTTCATCACAGGTTTTGGACTTTTCCGCAAGCCCCGAGAAAGCATGCAACTATTACCGAGTTTGTTTACGTGGATAGTAACATTCCTGACGGAAGATACATGTTGAATTTGCAAATAGCTTCTTTCAACAATGATGCAGCACCTTCAAAACCAATTCTTTATCCAATCGAACGGTTGTAATCGATAAAAATAAACGGTAAATTATTTGATTAAGTCAAAACGCTTGCCATAAAGAAAGCGGGTCTTGTAGTAGGTATCGTTGTAGTCGTCAATGCGTACACCTCTTGATACAGAAGCGTGAATCATCTTAAATCCATTGCTCGTTTTCTGCACTACCATACCAACATGTCCAACTTGAGCCCCACCTGAACGACGTCCGTTAAAGAACACTAAATCTCCTGGGGCAAGTTCATTTAAAGTAACTTTTTCGCCAAGCTTAGCAATTTCCGAAGAAGATCTCGGCAATTGAATATCGAAAGCTGAATAAACATAATTAACAAATCCGCTACAGTCGAATCCAGACTTTGATATTCCACCGTACCTGTAGTGCACGCCTATGCATTCCGTCGCTCTAAACATCATCGAATCAACACGGCAATCCAAGCGCATTTCAGGACTCGAATAATCAAACACAGGCGTTTCATCGGTGTTTTTTACACCGTCTAGGTAGAAATTCATCCCTACCATGTTAAATACCAATGTGAATAATAGTGTGTTCATTGTTTGAAATCGTTTGCAAAAATACATACCTTTGGTTAACAAAAAACAAGCGATGGTCATGGAAGAGCGTTTTTCACAAAACTTTAACAAACTTTACTACTCAATCGGTGAAGTGGCTGATATTTTTGGAGTTAACGCTTCTTTGATACGATTTTGGGAGAAGGAATTTGACGTTATCAAACCCAAAAAGAACGCTAAAGGTGATCGAAAATTTACCCCAAAAGACATTGAAATAATTCATCGAATTCACGGTTTGGTTAAAATTAAGGGTTATACTTTAGAAGGTGCCAAGAAAAACTTGAAGTCAAGAAACAAAAGCACAGAAGAATCCATTGACTCTAAGGTTGACAGTGACGAAATTTTAATGGTTGAAAATGTTTTGTTACATATCAAAAGTGAGTTATTAAAGTTGAAAAGTCGCTAGTAAAGAGTGTGAGTAGTTTTGATAAATTCTTTTTTCGTATTACATTTGGCAACCAAACGCGAAAACCATGAAGAATGCCTATTTCTTAATCTTTGTATTTACCTTCATTTCACTCGATTTAGCAGCACAATTAACTGCCCAATTTTCTCAAACTGTCAATACCAATTGTTTAGGTCAGCCTTGTGATTACGACGGTCCCTCTATTCTTATTAATGAGTTGATGATTTCACCATTGGCTAATGATGGCTCTATTTCTGGCCCTGGTATTGGCTTGGGTCGTGGAGAATGGATTGAATTGTACAATCCAAACCTGTGCGAGCCTGTCGACATATCGTGTTATTATCTGGGCAACTATACTTTTGAAGGTCAAGGCGGAGTGCGATTGCCTGATAATTTAATTGTACCACCTGGCGGATTTGTTTTGGTGCGTGGAGACAATGTTGATCCTGTACCTCCTAATTTGTTGGTGGCAAACGGGGGTAATGTTCTCGAAGTTATCGTTCCGCCAAATGTGACGGATGAAGGGGTTTGTGTAATTGGAGGTGGACAACGTGTTTGGTTTCCTAATTTTGGAGGTTGGTTTGCTTTTTTTGATACCGATGGTGTGGCTCAAGATGCCGTAAGTTGGGGGCCAGGTAATTTTGTAGACTATGCTGGGTCACCTTGTTCTCCAACAACTTCTTCATGTCCAAGTATTGCTGTACTTCCTAGTTATGATAGTATTCCAGTAGATAGAAAATTCTATGCCAGTGCTCTCAATGCGTCGGATCACCTAGGAAATTCTATTCGTAGACTTCCTGATGGAGGTGCTTGGTCTTCAACAGGTGCTCCAACGTATGCAATATGTAATGTATTGCCTTGTGCAACAGTGGGCGAATCGACTTGTACCGGAATAGCTACAATAACAGTTTCAGGTGGTGTGGCACCTTATTCCTTTTTATGGAACGACAGTCAGTTGCAAATGACCCAAACTGCGGTAGGCTTGTGCGCAGGTGTTTATGAAGTGACTGTGACAGATAACAGCGGGAATACACAGGTTTTTGAAGTGACTATGGTAGATTTTGTCCCTACTGTTACGCTTGACGTGGCTGCCGAATATTGTTTGTACGATACCGATGTACCTTTGGTCAACTATTCACCCGCTGCACAAGTGGGCGATTTTTCCGAATTGACGGGCACGGGCGTTACAAATTATGTTTTTAGCCCTGGTGGTGCTGGGGTTGGAACGCACGTTCTGACTTATTCATTTACCGATGAGTTTGGTTGTAGTAATTTCGCCGAAGATGAAATTATAGTGCACCCAATACCTGATGTATCTATCAATGTGGATGGTGAGTATTGCACTTATAATCCAAATGTACTTATTACAAATGTTTCGCCATCTGCTTTGGGTGGCGGTATTGGTGTGGTTACTGGACCTGGGGTTAACGGTTTTGAATTCAATCCAGCGCTTGCGGGCCAAGGAGTTCATGCCATCACTTATACCTATACTTCCATTTATGGTTGCGTAAATTCGGCAACAGACAACATTACGGTTTATCAGGCGCCAAATGTGAGTTTTACCGCAACGCCAATGGTAGGTTTTGAGCCTTTGCCAGTTGATTTTACCAACACATCAATTGGAGCTACAGATTTTTCTTGGAATTTCGGCGATGGAACAATATCCATAGACCCAGCTATTAGTATTTCGCATACTTTCCAAGAATTTGGAAACTATACGGTTACTTTAATTGGCTCTGCGAATGGCTGCGTTGATACTGCATCTGTATTGATCGTGGTAAACATCAATCCGATAACCTATGAAGTGCCGAATGTTTTTTCTCCCAATGGAGATGATGCGAATCCATTTTTTTGGCTAATAAATCCTGTTGGGTTCAATCGTGTTGATGAATTTGAAATCTTGATTATGAATCGATGGGGACAGTTGGTTAGAACTTACACAGATTATGCATTCGGATGGGATGGAAAAGATGAAAGCGGAAATGAGGTGCCCGAAGGTGTTTATTTTTATAAGTTGTATATGACTAGTGAGTTTGGTGAAATTTTCAATGACCATGGTTACGTGCATTTGGTGCGACAATAATTCATTTTACTTGGTTTTTTAGCTATAAATTTACAGTTCCTTTAATTTACGAATTTCGGATTATGTCTCAACTCATACTTGTTCCAACTCCTGTCGGCAATTTAGGAGATATCACTTTAAGAGCGATTGAAACACTTAAGTCTGCGGATTTTATATTTGCTGAAGACACCAGAGTGACCAAAAAATTGCTCAATCATCTTGGTATTGATAAAAAATTACACCCCTTTCATGCGCACAACGAGCACAAATATTTAGATGCAGCGTTGAAGCAAATATCTTCGAGCACAATCTCTGTTCTCTGTTCTGATGCTGGCACACCCGGCATTTCTGACCCAGGTTATTTGTTGGTTAGGGCATGTTTGTCGGCCGAAATTCAGGTGTCATGTCTGCCCGGAGCAACCGCTTTTGTGCCAGCCCTTGTGGCTAGTGGTTTTCCCTGTGACCGATTTGTTTTTGAAGGATTTTTACCGCATAAAAAGGGTCGTCAAACACGATTGGAAATTCTTTCTGTTGAGGATAGAACCACTATATTGTATGAATCTCCTCACCGTTTGAACAAGTGTTTGGCAGAAATAATTAGTTATTTTGGCCATGACAGAGGTGTGTGTGTAGCACGAGAAATCAGTAAATATTTTGAGGAATTTGTTCGCGGCACTGCCGAGGAGGTACTGGCGCATTTTGAAAAGCATCCAGCCAAAGGAGAAATTGTTATTGTGATTGAAGGTGCGCCAAAATTGGAAAAAGTTAAAAGAAACAAATACAAGGATATGGAATAGCTACCTTTGTAGCCCAATTCAATTGAATCGTATGAAAATAAAGTCAGCAGAATTCATTATTTCCAACACGAGGCCAGAAAACTGTCCCGAGCCAGATCGTCCCGAATATGCTTTCATAGGTCGTTCAAATGTTGGGAAATCATCGCTTATCAATATGCTTACTGATCGTTTAAATTTGGCAAAAATATCAGGTACTCCAGGTAAAACGCAGCTTATCAATCATTTTTCTGTTAATGAAACATGGTACTTGGTCGATTTGCCCGGATATGGTTACGCGAAAGCTTCAAAAGGCGAACGAAAAAAATGGGAGGAGTTCATACAAAAATACTTATCGAAACGCGAAAATCTAGTAAACACCTTCGTTTTAATTGACAGCAGATTGGAGCCTCAAAAAATCGATTTGGAATTTATGTCGTGGTGCGGCGAAAAAGGAATTCCTTTTTCTATGGTTTTCACTAAAATTGACAAACTTTCTAGTTCAGCACTTCAAAAGAATATGGCGGTTTACAGAAAAGAAATGTTGAAGTATTGGGAAGAATTGCCGCCAGTTTTTACAACGTCTTCAGAATCTAAATTTGGTAGAGAGAAATTGCTCAACTACATTGAAGTGTGGAATGACAATATAGGGGATCGCTTTAAAAATAAGTAGTTGTTTTGCTTTCATTCGATACTTCTCCTAAAATGCGAAGCACAAAAGATATGTTGAAGTTCCATTTACTTAAGTCCAAATGATTACGCGTCATCGAATTGCCATCAATATTGATGTTTTCGGGCTTTCTGTTGAAGGTCAATTGATCTGCTTTAGCTCCATTGGCGTCTTCAGGTAGAGGTTTGAAGCGCAAGACCAAATCCGCGTTGCTTCCATTAAGGAATAGGGAATAGGCTGCAGAAAAACGCAAGCCGATAACTTTAGAAAGCGAAAAATTTATCGCTGCCACAGGTTCAATAATGTGTTTGTTGAATTCGACATTCAGGTGATAACTGCCATCGGAAACTAAACCAAGATCAGGAAACTGAGTGCCGTCAATCACCATCATTGGTGGTTGTGTAATGTCGTAAGATCGCAAGCGGGTATTGTGCTTCAAGTAATTGTAGTTGATTAAGCCTTCAAACCAAACCAAGGGCCGCCCAGTTTTATAACTAAAGTGTAAAATTTGATTAAATCCCATTCCGAAACCGAGTTGGTAGAAACTAGATTGACTTGTTCTTCTGAAACTAGCAGACATAAGACATTGAATCCCATTAAGATTAAATCCTATCCCAAAATAGTTGCTGAGACTGACAAACGTTGTGCTATCAGCATATAAGGTCCCTGTTAGATCATAAGCTCCTGTTTGGTCCAATACATCATAATTCATTTGATTGAATATGGGATCAAACTGATTCCAATGCCCTCCAATTAGCAAAGTGCCGGCTTTGAAGTAGTTCATGTCGGGTTCTTCAAAGTAAGAGTCTTGCGCAAATGAAGTGCAACAAAATAAACATAGAAACATCAGGAGCAATTTAGTGCGAAGCATGGGATAAATTTGCCCTAAATTTAGTCAATCAAAATTTATATAAGAGTATAAAATTGATTGAAATCAAAAAAAATGTTAAGTTTAAAAAAAATCCCTCCATCAGCTGATGAAGGGATTCTTCTATTCCTAATATTAGTCAGACTATTTTTTTGCAGCTTCAGCTTCTTCTTCTTTCTTCTTAGCTCCACGAGCCATTTTGATAGAAATCACTACTGAATTTGCTGGATCAAGGAAGGTAACGTTTGGAGCAACAACGTGTTTTACACGCACTGCATCACCGATTTCCATCCCTGAAATATCCAAAGTAATGTCTGCTGGTAAATCTTTTGGTAAACCAACCAATTGTAAACGACGATATACTTGTTGCATTTTACCACCACTGATAACACCAGGAGAAACACCTTTTGTTCTTACAGGAAGAGCAACTTTCACCATTTTGTCATCAGACAATTCCAGAAAATCAACGTGTGTGATTCGGTCTGTTAATGGGTTTTGTTGTAATTCTTGGATTACTGCACGCGATTTTTTACCATCGATGTCCAATTCTACTTGGAATACATCTGGAGAATAAACTATTTTGCCTACAGCAAGAGATTCTACTGAGAAATGTGTTTGAACACCATTTCCATAAAGTACACATGGCACTCTACCTGCATTTCTGATTGCCTTAGAATCTTTTTTCCCTACGTTCTCTCTAATAGAACCGCTCAATGAGATTGCTTTCATTTTGTTTGTTTTTAGTTTAAGATATAATAAAATGCGAACTAATTGATTCGTTCGCAACGAGTTTACGAATTACGTCTGCGAATAAATTAGTAGTGGATACTACTCTAATTTTATCGCTTTTTTGCTTAAGTGGAATCGTGTCTGTTACTACCAATTCAGTTAAACCTGATGCTTCAATGCGCTCGTAAGCAGGACCAGACAAAACAGCATGGGTGCAAAATGCACGAACGCTTAATGCTCCTTGCTCTAAGAAGAGATCGGCGGCTTTTGTCAAGGTGCCTGCGGTATCGCACATATCGTCAACTAAAATAACATCTTTACCAGCCACATCACCAATCACAGTCATTTCTGCAATTTCATTGGCGATGCGTCTTTGTTTGTGGCAAAGTGCTAAGCCTGTGTTTAATTTTTTGGCGTATGAATTGGCTCTTTTTGCCCCGCCTGCATCAGGAGCGGCAACAATCAAATTACCATTATTCAATTTGTCCATTTCGTCAAAGAACAAAGTAGAAGCATATAAATGATCTACTGGAACTTCGAAGAAACCTTGTATTTGATCAGCATGAAGGTCCATGGTAATTACACGACTTACTCCGGCTGCTGTCAACATATTGGCAACCAATTTGGCACCAATGGCTACACGTGGTTTGTCTTTACGGTCTTGTCTTGCGAAGCCAAAATAGGGTATAACAGCAATAATTTTTCTTGCAGATGCTCTTTTTGCAGCATCAATCATCAATAACAACTCAAAAAGATTTTCAGTTGGCGGCATGGTTGATTGCACAATAAACACATCTTGACCACGCACTGTTTCCTCAAAAGATGGTTGAAATTCTCCATCAGAAAAATCTGTGACTATCACATTTCCTAGTGCTAAACCATAATGTTTAGCGATGTTTGTTGCAATTTCGCGAGATGCGCGACCAGAAAATATTTTAACAGCGATTTCCACAATTCTTGTTTACAAGGGCTGCAAAAGTAATCATATTTTCATTTAATTTATGGTTTACTGTTAAAATCCTGATGTAAATAATTGATTAGTTGCGAAATACCTGAGTTTAGAGCTGTTAGTATTTCATTGTTTTATAGGATATTTCTAGAAAGTTTAGTCAATGAGATTTATTGATAGTGCTATTTTTTGAATATTACAACTGGGGTATTATTTTCTGCAACATTCATTTTGGTGTACTTTGGGCAAAATCAAGTTGGTTGTAGTGTTGACTTTATTCAACGGTCATAACTTGGGTTTCTGTCATTTTGGAGTTTCTTTTCTTGGAGCAAATCATGATTTTATTCATCTAAAGCAAAAAAGCCATCCGTCATTTGACGGGTGGCTTTCAGTATTAAAAAGTTGGTAAGTGCTTAGTTAGCAACCACCAATCTTCTTGTCAATTGTTGGTTACCAACAGTTACTACAACCATATAAACACCAGACTGCAATTGTGTTGCGTCTACGTTTACATTGTCTGTATTGTTGATAGAACCTGTTTGAATAGAACGACCCATT
>Ga0209702_10000890_pt1 | contig 61202 bp, 69 predicted proteins | sample FRY01_FD_187210 | JGI IMG/M metagenome (GOLD analysis project Ga0209702, IMG submission 187210) | Freshwater microbial communities from Lake Fryxell liftoff mats and glacier meltwater in Antarctica - FRY-01 (SPAdes) (version 2) | ecosystem: Environmental > Aquatic > Freshwater > Ice > Glacier...
CGTTCCTGAATAAGGCGCACTTTGGTGACGGCATCTGTTGTTTTTAACTCTGCAGCAATTACTGCCAGGCGGCGAGTGATTGACTCTGGTGTGCGACGACGACCGCGGCGGGGTTTAGTTGTCTCGACCATTTCGAGGTACTCACGAATTGTGCGACCTTCTGTGCGGCCATCGGCTAGGGCCTTCTTGTGTGAGGCGGACATTTTGGATTTTTTTGCAGTTGCCATAGAGAGTCCTCTTACGATACCTACTACTGATCGGTAGAATTCAAGCGATGTCATCGTTGTACCCCAATACGCCAGCCGGTTTGCCTGAATTGTCACCGGTACTTGCTCGTTTGCGCGACCATATTTTTCAGTATTCGTTGAAAACAGGGGATTTCACCCTGAAATCAGGGCGGAAAAGTACCTGGTTTTTGGATACGAAACAGACAATGTGTCGACCAGATGGCGCACTATTCGTTGCTGATGCTGCCCTTGAAGTAATGCCGATAACGGTGCAAGCCATTGGTGGGCTCACGATGGGAGCAGATCCTGTGGCTTATGGAATTGCAGCGGTGGCAGCAACGCGTGGGCGTGAGTTGCGCAGTTTTAGTGTGCGCAAAGAAGCCAAAGACCATGGTATTACGGGTCGTATCGCTGGGGCATTGCAAGTGGGAGATTTGGTGACGATTACAGAAGACACTGTGACGCGTGGGACAAGCATTTTTGAAGCTGTAGAAGCGGTGAAAGCATTTGGTGCACAACCAATTTTTATTACCGTGATTGTTGACCGTGGTGGTACGTGTGCTGCGATGGCGCGAGAAGCTGGTGTGACATATCACCCACTATTGACTGCACCAGATCTTGGATATGAATTCGGCTCATGACACTCGCAAAACTTTTTGAACTGTCACCGCATGGCAGCGACGTGCTTGTAGGGCAAGGCCACCCATATCCGTGGGGTGGTTTGTACGGCGGGCACATTGTTGCCCAGGCATTGCGGGCAGCAAATAGCACCGTAGAAGAAGGCTTTGTACCGCATTCGTTGCGTGCATATTTCATTCGACGTGGAGATAATTCAGAAACGGTGCGATACGAAGTTGATCGCATTCGCAACGGAAAAAGTTTTGTTACTCGTCGTGTAGTTGCACGCCAGGCCATTGGTGCAATTTTGAACTTGGAAGCAAGTTTTCAAAAACCAGAGGTATCTCCAGAAGCAGTCACGATCACGATGCCACCGAATATTTTGATGCCAGATGATTTGCCAGAAGTAACAGATTCGTGGAGTCCGTTTTTTGAACAGCGTGATCTGCCGATCGATTATGTGTTTGAAGGACATCGCGATGGACAAGGCCGAATGGCAAGTTGGTATCGCACCTATGAAAATTTTGGCGATGACCAATTACTGAATCGTTGTGCCCTTGCGTTTTTGTCAGATGATTTGCCGACGGGTTCTGTGATTCGCGCCGTTCCAGAATTACAGGCCAAACGAAATACGGATAATGCTTTTTTCTCGGCAAGCCTTGACCATACGGTGTGGTTTCATCGGCCTGTTGATACGAGCCAGTGGCATTTATATGAGATGAACTGTCACGCATATATCAATGGCCGCGGACTGAGTTTTGGGTATGTGTTTGGCCAAGACGGAACACATGTGGCAACAGTTGCCCAAGAAACTTTGGTGCGTTTGAACACCGCGCAATAAGCGCATAAGTTCTACGTTTTCAAAATGGTGGTCGAGACCGGCGTCGATCCGGTGACCCCACGCTTTTCAGGCGTGTGCTCTGCCAACTGAGCTACTCGACCGTGTCAGAGACGGCTATATAAACACCGCCTTTGATGGCGGTCCCGACGGGACTCGAACCCGCGACCTCCGGCTTGACAGGCCGGCGTGAACTCCAGCTTCACCACGGGACCTCATGGTTCATCACGAATGATGAAAGACCATAGGTCTTTGCACCCCCAACGGGATTCGAACCCGTGCCGCCACCTTGAAAGGGTGGTGTCCTAGGCCACTAGACGATGGGGGCTTGGACGACTCCGGTTGAGAGCAAGTGCAACGCTAGCAGTAGCCGTGGCCACTTACGCTCAGAGTCCATTGAAATAGTGAATGAGTGCGCTGTTAGTCACCAGCGAGCGCTGAAACCGTCCATTCAAGAAGCCAACCAAGATAGCCATACAGCTGCCATTGGGCGAATTCAGGGTCATCTTCATCAAAAGAGTCCTCAGGGTCGGTTCCGTCACCTGAGACATCGAGCAATGTGCCAAGCACGAGGCGAAGTCCGTTGGTGACAGTCATGAATGCATGAAGCTTGTGCTCATCGATCGGTTCAGTGGTAGCTAGAACATCGCGCACGGTTGCAATGGACGTAGCCCGTGACTGTGTGAGCTCGTCGCGCATAAAGCCTTGATACTCAGCGTCTTTGTCTGCATCTTGGTGATAAGCGGTTGGGTACAAACGACGCACGCGCACGTCATCTGGCCCGACAAGTAGCAACTCTTCCAACTGGGTCACAAAGTTGGCTAGTGCCTGGCGTTCGTTGTCGTTGAGATTGACACTAAATGTGCCGTCCTTGTTCTTGACAACGGGTCCTTGGTTTTTTCGAAATCTCATCGGTCCTGCTGCATTGTTGCCCATAGACCGTGTTCGTGAAGTCGAAAGACATCGATCTCTGCCCGTTCGCGAGGGCCAGACGACACGACTGCTCGACCTTTTTCGTGGACATCCATCATCAATATGTTGGCTTTTTCTTTCGAGAAGCCAAATAATTTTTGAAAAACGAACGACACATACGACATCAAGTTGATCGGGTCATTCCACACTAGAACGATCCATGGGGCGTCGATATCGAGAACTTCGTCGACTTTTTCATCGAGATCTGGCTCTGCCACCTGCTGGTTGGCCTGTGTGTCCAAAATCTTCACAGAAACATTCTGCTAGCGATTGGTCGTTGTTGCTTACACCCATACGATGAACCTTCGTGTCACTGAATATTCGACCCTTAGTCCCCTCGCGTTTGTCTGGGCGTGGAGGACACAATGCTGGCCGTGCACCTCGCTCGGTGTTTGGTGGGTATATCGCTTTGACCAAGCCACGAATCATTGAATTGCTGCTGATCACCACGATCCCCACAATGGTTGTGGCACAGGGTGGCTGGCCGAGCCTGAGCCTGATGGTGTTCACTTTTGTCGGCGGAACGTTGGCTGCTGGCGGAGCAAATGCGATCAATATGTATATTGACCGCGATATTGATGCCCTGATGGACCGCACCAAGAATCGCCCACTGGTGACCGGTTTGATTAAACCGCGCAATGCCCTGATTTTCGCTGTAGCCCTTGAAATCCTTGCCTTTGGTGTGTTATGGGCAGGGGCCAACCTGCTGTCTGGTCTGCTGGCGCTGTCGGCCACGTTGTTCTATGTCTTTATCTATTCGCTGTGGCTCAAACGCACCAGTAAGCAAAACATTGTCATCGGTGGGGCTGCTGGGGCAGTTCCTGTCCTAGTTGGCTGGGCTGCTGTCACAAATTCACTCGGGTGGACCCCATGGCTGCTGTTTACCCTTATTTTTCTGTGGACCCCGCCCCACTTTTGGGCTTTGGCGATTCGGCTTCGCGATGAATACTCAGCAGCTGGGGTGCCGATGTTGCCCTCGGTGGTCGAGCCAAAAAAGGTGATCGCAGCCATGATCCGCTACACGGTTGCCTTGGTGATCTGCAGCCTGGTCATTATCCCTGTGGCTGACATGGGGTGGATTTACGGTATCTCGGCTGGGGTCATGGGGCTTGGGTTTCTTGGGGGCACAATTGCACTAGGTCGCACCAAGAGCGACACAGCATCGATGAAGCTGTTTACGTTTTCGATTTCGTACATCTCGGTGTTGTTCGTGGCACTTACCGTTGATGTATTGCTGACCTAACAAAGCTTTGTGCGCAATCACACTAAATGACCGCTCCTAGGATTTCCTTGTAGAGCGAGCCCGATGAGTAGTCTTGGTAAGTACTTATTAGGCGTATCTCGCTTTGGTGGCTCACACGAGTCAGCACAGTGTCTATGGGAGACCAATTAAAAATGACCACCATCGACTCAAACGTCGGATCTGCATCACACGCACAGAGTCGGGGTACTTCGTCGTCCCTTGTCAGTGCTACTGGTGTTTGGATCACTAGTAGCGACTCTAAAAAAATTGGTCGCCTCTTTGTTGGTGTGTCTTTGTTGCTTGCAGTTATTGCGTCTGTTCTTGGCGCGTTGCTCGGTTTTGAACGGATGAGTGCATCAAGTATGGGACTCATTAATGGTGACGCAGTATTGCAAGTTGTTTCGATGTATCAGTTCGCACTTGTACTTGGAGTTCTTGCACCCTTGTTTGTTGGTATTGCTCTTGCAGTAGTTCCAATGCAAGTGGGTTCCCGCGCTGTTGCGCTTCCCCGCCTTGCCCAGTTTGGGTTTTGGGCATGGTTTTTCGGTGTTGCAATGGTTGCTGTATCGCTTGTAGGAAATGGCGGCCCAGGCGGCGGTACCACTGACCTCGTTGATTTGTATTTGTTAGCCGTTGGGCTTACTGCAGTGGGCATCGTGGCTGCATGCATATCAATTGTCACTACCGTTCTTACTTCACGTGCTCCTGGCATGACGCTTGATCTCGTCCCTGCATTTTCGTGGTCGGCGCTTGTTGGTGCTGCTGCAACTGCGCTTAGTTTGCCTGTCACTGTTGGCACGATCATCTATCTCTACATTGATCAAACACATGCAAAGTTGTTGTTCGATGGAAACAAGGGAATCGACAAATACATGAATTGGTCGTTCTCTGCGCCGATGACTTTTGTATTGGTCGTTATGGCATTTGGTGTACTTGCAGAAATTACTCCAGTTACTGCTGGTGTTCGTCAACCATTGCGCCCAATTGTTTTGGCTGGCTTAGGTCTTGCATCTGCTGGTGTTCTGGGTGCTGTGACGCAATCTTTTCATTCATTGGAATGGACTGGTTCTGCTTCAGACAAAATTCAAAGTGCTATTCCGTACTTGTTGTTTAACGGTGTGCCATTGCTTGGTGCCATTGTTTCTGTTGCTGTCGTGATGCTGTCTGTAAAAAATAGCAAAATCAAATTGAGCGCCCCATTTGCTAGTGCACTTTTTGGTGCACTCATGATTCTTACGGGCATGGCAGGAAATATGATTTTAAGAATCACCCCTGCTGGACTCGCTGGAACTGCTTTCGAAGAGGGCATCACCTTGTATGTCGTATATGGCGCGTTGCTAAGTGCAATTGGCGCGTTGTCGTACTGGGCACCAAAGTTGTGGGGTCGCACTCTTGATCCTCAAAAACTTCTCGGCCTTGGAGGCATCGGACTTTTGGGAACAGTTGCAGCTTCGTTACCGTTGTTTGTCGCTGGTTTTGCTAATCAACCTGCCAACGTTGTTGCAGATTTTTCATACGATGGACCACAAGGCTTGTGGAACTTGCTTAATGGTGTTGGACACGTGCTCATGATTGCCACGGTGGTTGGCTTTGTGCTGTTGTTGATATCTGCAATTCGTGGTGGAGAACCAGCTGCTAATGATCCATGGGATGCACACACACTTGAGTGGTCCTTGGCATCTCCTGTTCCAACAAATAATTTCGAATCACTTTCAATGGTGAACTCAAGCGAGCCCGTTCTCGATGAGAAGCCTTCATCTCAGGAGGTTTCCGCATGACCATCGCACTGCCAAGCGCACCAGCGCCGGCTCCCCGCCGCCAAATTTTGGTGGCTACTGCAGTGGCGTCTGCTTCTGCATTCATGTTGATTATGGGCATGTTGTCGATGTGGCTCAAGTTTCGGGCTGCAGCACCAACTCGCAAATCAGCTGATGGCTTTTATGTCATCAAAGACTGGTTACCAGCAGATTTAAAGATTCCTGAAGTTTCAGCAAACGTGATGCTTGCCACAATTGCCCTCCTTGCTTTTATCGCTCAATGGGCTGTGTACTCGGCAAAGCGCCAAGATAGCCAGCATCGTTCACTCGCACTTGGTTTGTGTTTGCTGATGGGAGTTGCGTTGGTTAATGCGCAGCTTGCGGTGTACAGCCAAATGGAAGTAGGACTCTCTTCTGGGGCGTACCAAACAATGTTTTATACAATCACAGGCACCATGCTTGTGTTGATAGCAAGCGGCATGGCGTTCACCGCCGTCGCTCTGTTTCGTTCAGTGGGTGGCCGCAGCGACGACACTCAAATAGTCTCAGCACACGCGTTGTATTGGTATTTCCTCACGGCGGCTTTTACCGCCATGTGGTTCATTGTTTACGTGCAGAAGTAGGACGAAGATGTTTACTCCCGGCTCTAAGTACTTTCTCGGCCTGACCGGTCTGTCGTTGGTATCAGCAATTTTGTACATGGTTCTTGTGAACCCATCCGATGTCGGTGCAGTTGCACTGTTTAGCCTTTCGGCTGCTGCTGCAACCATTGGCGGGTTTGCACTGTTTACTCGCGATGGTGATGTGTGGACAGCAGACGAGGCAGTCACTGCATCAACTGCAACGATGACTCCATCATTGTGGCCACTCGTGTTGGCACTTGGCGTGGCACTCACACTCGTTGGACTTGCCACTACGCCTGCCATATTTATTCTCGGAATCGCTGCACTTGTTATTGGTGGTGTGGAATGGACACTTCAGAACTGGGCAGACCGTGCTTCTTCTGAACCCGCATTCAACAACGATGTTCGTGAACGAGTTATTGGAGGGCTTGAATACCCAGGGCTTGCAGCTGTGATCCTTGTTGTCATCGCCTTTTCCTTTTCGCGGATCATGCTTGCTGTTTCAATGGAGGTGGCTCCGATTGTGTTTATGATTGCTGCGATTCTTGTTCTCGTCGCTGGTTTCTATATTGCGTCTCGACCACAAATGCGTGGAAAACTTACGAACGTTATTGCCGTAGTTGCTACCGTCCTACTCCTAGGTACTGGTGCCCTCAGTGCGTTTACTGGTGAGCGTTCAGAACTCGCCAAAGCTTCCAAAGAGAAGCATTTTTCCAAGGAACACCGTGAATGTGGTGAGGAAGTTTCTAAATATTACGACAAGAAAGCAAGCAATAATGTTTCTATGAGATCTGGTGTCTTTGCCACAATCTTTGTTGAAGATGGCAAAATTTACGCCCAAGAGATTGGTTTGAAGAAGAAACTTGACACTGTCACCATTGCTCGTTCGAAGACCGTCACTGTTCTTTTCCGCAATCTCGATTCTGCAGAACATCGTCTTGTGGTCAACCTCGGTGAACATAAAGTCGGCACAACCGATGTCATGGAAAAGGTGGGAACCTGCACGCAGGTTGTTGGCAAAAATCAAGAACAGGCCCTTATTTTGAATATCGCAAAACAAGCGACACCAAATGCCCCGTATTCTTTTACGGTTCCTGGTATTAACGGTGAGATAAAGTTGGTCGTGCCGTGAGTTTCTTTGTATTTTCAAGAAAATCTAATAATGAAATGGATACCGTGAGCACTGTGAAGTCATCCAGCCGTCGGTTTAGCGGGTTAGTTGCAGGGCTTGTTGCCACTGTTTTATTGGCCGGTTGCGCCAAGAATGCACCACAAGATACTTTTCAGCCCAAGGGCGAAAACGCAAAGATGATCAACGATCTGAACCTTTTAGTGTTTCCGCTTGCTGGCATCGTTGGTGTTTTAGTTTTTGCTTTCGCTTTTTATGTCTTTTTTAAATTCCGCGACACGGGCCAACCAATTCCAAGCCAGTCGCATGGTAAACCAGCCATCGAAATTGTTCTTACGATTATTCCGGCGCTGATCTTGAGCGTTGTCGGTGTGCTCACAGTCCGCACAATTTTTGATCTTGCCGAAACCAAAGATACGGAAATGGTCATCAACGTGACTGGTCAGCAGTGGTGGTGGGAATACGACTATCCAGCCCAGTCTGATATGGGTATTACTCAACCAATCATCTCGTCTGGTCAACTAGTACTGCCTGTGGGAACCAAAGTATTGTTGCGCAACACAAGTCGAGATGTTATTCACTCGTTTTGGATCCCGGCATTGAATGGCAAAATGGATGCTGTTCCAGGTCGCATCAACTTGTTGCGACTCCATGCTGACAAGCCCGGAATTTATGCCGGACAGTGCACAGAGTTTTGTGGACTCTCTCATGCCAACATGCGGATGGAAGCCATTGCATTGTCGAAAAAGGACTTCGCAGCGTGGGTTGCCAACCAGCAAAGAAATGCTGCTCCAGCGCCAGCTGGAACAAAAGCTGCTGAAGGCGAAGCGGTGTTTTTGAACCAGTGTGTTCGTTGCCACCAAGTGAATGGCTTGAAGAAAGCCGACGGAACGCCGGCTATTGCCGCACCTGAAGAAAGCGTGTACTCGGGTGCTGCGCCTAACTTGACTCATCTGATGTCGCGCAACACATTTGCAGGGGCAAAGTTTGATCTTGTTTCCAAGTCGTGTCGTGCTGATGTGTGGAAGGCAACATCCGAGGAATTTGGTGCGAAGTATCTCAAGGGTGTTACAAGTGATTGTCTGAACGCAACGGAGCTACGTTCCTGGTTACGTAACGCGCCAGCGATGAAACCAATGTATGCCGACCCTGCCAAACTTGCCGCTACCGGGGGCAAGTATCGTGGTATGCCAAATCTTGGATTATCAGAAGATGACATTGACAAGCTTGTTGCCTATCTCTTAACGCTGAAGTGATCGGAGAACATCATGGCGATCATTATTAAAACAACATCAAATTCGCAGAGTCTCGGGGCGATGCGTCGTCCAGTTCATACAACTGGATGGAAACAATGGGTGTTCACGGTCGATCACAAAAAGATCGGCATTATGTATGGAGTTGTCGCTCTTGTTTTCTTCATCATTGCTGGTGTTGAGGCTCTGTTAATTCGCTTACAGTTGTCAATGCCAGACGGAAAAGTGCTGAGCGCAGACATGTATAACCAGATGTTTACGATGCACGCAACAACGATGGTCTTCCTTTTTGCGATGCCGATGGCTGCGTCGTTTGCTAACTATTTATTGCCACTACAAATTGGTGCACGTGATGTTGCCTTCCCGCGACTGAACGCACTGTCTTTCTGGTTATTCCTTACCGGTGGACTCATCTTGAATGCTTCATGGTTTCTGGGTGGAGCAGCAGATGGCGGCTGGTTTATGTATGCGCCAAACTCTGGCCCGGTCTTTTCGCCAAGTAACGGAGTTGACTTCTGGGTTCTCGGACTGCAGATCGCTGGTGTTGCTTCTTTACTTGGTGCGATCAACTTGATTGTCACCGTGCTCAATATGCGTGCCCCCGGGATGACGTTTATGCGAATGCCCGTGTTCACATGGATGATCCTTGTGGTTCAGTTTTTACTCGTCTTCTCACTTCCCGTCATTACCGTGGCACTAGTTCTGCTCATGTTTCAGCGCTCATTTGGAGCAACGTTCTTTGATGTGTCTCAAGGAGCAGACCCCTTGCTATGGCAACATTTGTTCTGGATATTTGGTCATCCCGAGGTGTACGTGCTGATTCTGCCGGGTTTCGGAATTATTTCTGAAGTGCTTCCAACATTCTCGAGAAAACCGTTGTTTGGGTATCCATTTGTGGTGTTCTCAGGAGCATCAATTGGTTTGCTGGGCTTCGGCGTGTGGGCTCACCACATGTTCGCATCAGGCCTTGGGCCAGTTTCTGTTGCAGTCTTTTCAGTTTCCACAATGGCTATCGCAATTCCTACTGGTATCAAAATTTTCAACTGGCTTCTCACCATGTGGGGCGGAAAGATCTGGTACACGGCGGCAATGAAGTTTGCTGTCGGACTGGTTGTGCTTTTTACTATCGGTGGGCTCTCTGGAGTTACTCACGCCGTTGCGCCATCTGACACGCAACAGACGGATACTTATTACATCGTTGCTCACTTCCATTACGTGTTGTTCGGTGGCATGGTTTTTGGTTTGTTCGCTGGCTTCTACTACTGGTGGCCAAAAGTTTTCGGCAAGATGTTGAACGAAAAACTTGGAACATGGAACTTCTGGCTGATGGTTATTGGAACGAACATGACCTTTGGTCCGATGCATATTCTTGGTCTGCAAGGTCAGCCACGACGGATGTATATCTGGACAGAGGCTCGAGCTGGTGAAGGATTCTTTAACTTTGGTTTCTGGAACTTGTTTGCTTCAGTTGGCTCCTTTGTATTAGCTGTTGGTGTTCTCTTTTTCCTCATCAATATTGTTTATACTGCTCGCAAAGGAACCGTTGCTCCACTTGATCCGTGGGATGCGCGCACGCTTGAGTGGTTAACAACTAGCCCACCCAAAGAGCACAACTTTGACCGCATTCCTGTTGTTCATCATCTTGATCAGTTCTTTCATATGAAATATGAAGAAGATGAGGCAACTCATTCAATGAAGCAAATTGCACAGGGCGAAGATTTAGTTCGCAATGAAGAAGCTCACGCAGATGCCCACATTCATATGCCATCACCGTCGTACTGGCCATTTGTTATGGCTCTTGGAGTTGGAATTCTCGGGATGGGCGTCATCTACGGTGTGCCTGTCATGGTGGTAGGTGCTGCCGTGGTGCTGCTCTCAACGTTTGGTTGGGTGCTCGAGCCAGCAACGGCTTCTGAATCTGATTTCGACTCGCCGTCTGACGACGGTCACACGAAGGAGATCACATCCTTTGTCTGATGTAGCTATTCACAACACTGACCACGCAGAGGTTCAAGGACATCAGTCGTCGACCGGTCTCACCAATAACAAATTGGCGATGTGGCTGTTCCTCGGCTCTGAGTGTTTGCTTTTCGGTGGTCTTATTTCGACCTACATGCTTTATCGCGGCCGGGTAGCAGATGGTCCACACCCGGATCAGATCTATGATATTCCGTTTACATCGGTGTCAAGTTTTGTTTTGTTGATGTCATCGCTCACAATGGTGCTCGCAGTGTCTTCTGCAAAACGTAAAGATGATGCACGCACAAACTTGTGGCTCATCGTGACAGCCATTCTTGGAGCTACCTTCGTTGGTGGTCAGGTATACGAGTACACCACGTTTGTTCGTGAAGGATTAAAGTTAGATACCAGCTTGTTCGGTTCAAGTTTTTATGTACTCACTGGGTTCCACGGACTTCACGTGTCGGTCGGCGTCATTATGTTGTTGGCCACTGCGGGAATCATCAAGAAAAACCGCATTACGGGTGACAAACCTGAAGTAGTGGAACTTGTTGGTTTGTATTGGCACTTTGTTGACATTGTCTGGATCGTTATCTTCACTCTTATTTATCTGATTCCAGCGTGACCGGAGATCTCATGAGCACAGAAACTGAAACACACGATCATGACCATGACCACGGTCATGAAATGTCCGACATGGCCTATATCAAGATTGCTCTTATTCTTGCCGCGATTACTGCATTAGAAGTCTCGACGTACTACGTCGACTTTGGTGTGCTGTTCATGCCAGCGTTACTTGCAATGATGGTTATCAAGTTTGTCATGGTGGTTTCGTATTTCATGCACTTGAAGTTTGAGAGTTCGTGGTTTTCATTTCTATTTTACACCGGACTTGGCTTGGCCTTGTTTGTGTACATCGTTATGTTGACAACGTTTAAATTCTTCATTGCTTGATCTGATTGAAAGGGTGGAGATGCTATTTGGTATTCAACCCGTGCTGAATCCCCAGCCGTGGAGATTCCAGTTTCACCCTGAAGTCTGGATATTAATCATTGGGCTTGTAGCTGCTTTTGTGTACGCAGTTCGAGTAGTTGGCCCAAAAGTAGTTCCTATGGGGGAGGTTATTTCTCGTAAGCAATTGCGGATATTCGTGGCGATGATACTTCTCTTGTGGCTGGCATCAGATTGGCCAATGCACGATATTGCCGAGGAGTATCTCTATTCCGTGCACATGATCCAGCACCTTACGTTGTCCTACGTAGTTCCGGCACTCGCCTTACTTGCAACTCCCGAGTGGTTATTTAGACTTTTGGTCGGAGAGAAGCGCGTTTACGCGATAATTCGATTTATGGCCCGACCTGTGGTTGCTGCGGTGGTGTACAACATGGTGTACGCCGTTACGCATATTCCAGACCTAGTGAACCGCAGTGCATCACTTAGTCCGCTGCATTATTTGTTGCATGTAATTTTGGTGAGTGCCGCGCTCTTGATGTGGATGCCAGTATGTGGCCCTGCCAAAGAAATGCAGATGAAGCCAGGTGGCAAGATGATTTACTTGTTCTGTTTGTCACTGCTACCCACAATTCCTGCTGGCTGGCTTACGGTTGCAACATCACCTGTATACAAGCACTACGACACACCTGTTCGTGTGTGGGGTATGAATGTAATGAGCGATCAGCAAACAGCTGGAGTCATTATGAAATTGGGTGGTGCGTTATTCATGTGGATTCTCATCACGTTTATTTTCTTCAAACGATTCATGTCTGGATTCAGCAGACAACAGTCATACTCGTCTGCCAGCGACTTGCCCAACAATATCGACGCCTAACTCCAGCGGAAACGGCGTGCCGCCACCAACGGAGCAGCAACGGCCCACAGCATGAGCACAATGAACGCCTGACTAACCTGCGTTGTTTGACCATTCAGCGAAGCGCGCAGCACGGTTGCTAATGCGGTAGAGGGCAAGATGGATGCTGCGCTACTCATTGGGCCAGGTAGAGAATCTGGAGGAATGATCATTCCGCCGAGCAATAACAAAATGAGGTACAGGCCGTTTTGTGCAGCAAGATTGATCTCTGCTTTTAGTTGCCCGGCAAGAAATAAGCCAATGCCACAAAAAGCTGCCGTGCCAAGCAGAATGCCGCCAATTGCTAGCAACCATTGCGCTTGAGATGGACTCCATCCAAGTGCAGTTCCTAGACCAAGCAAAATAATTGTTTGCACAACCTGAACGACGCACACGGACAATATTTTGGAGATAACTAATTCGCCACGCGTCAACGGTGTTGCGCCTAGGCGTTTCAATACGAGATAGGAACGTTCAAATCCGGTGGCGATACCCAGGCTGACCATTGCAGATGACATGATTGCAACCGAAATAACCCCAGGAACTAAGAAGTCGATTGAGTTCATTGTGCCGCTTGGCAACACATCGACCGAGCCAAAAAATCCGAGAAGCAATAATGGAATGGCAATTGTGAGTAGCAGTTGCTCCCCATTGCGGGCGAGCAACATCAGTTCCATCCGCAACTGAATTAGAATTCGTTTCATGCATTGCCCCCTGTGAGGCGACGATATGTATCTTCAATAGTTTCTGAACCCATATCAACATGTGTCAGTGGAAGACCTTGTGTTGCCAGCCATTGAGTGAGTCGGGCCAGTGCTTGGGTGGTGGGTTGCAGTGTAATTTCGAAAGTGTCATTAGTAAGACGTACAACTGGGGCACTCATTTCAGTTTGTAGGTCGTCAAGTGAAAGAGCAGCAGACGATGAAAAGCGAAGCGATGTTCGAGCTTGTACAAGCTCGCTGATAACACCGCTAGCAATGATGCGTCCGTGCTGAAATAACACGGCATGGGTGGCGACACGTTGGGCTTCTGCCATGTCGTGAGACGCTAAGACAACGGTCGTTCCGCGTTGAGCAAGACCGACAATAATGTCGGCAATGATGTCACGACCGTCAATGTCAACTCCTGAGGTTGGTTCGTCAAGAAAGATCACATCAGGATCTGCTGCAAGAGCCAACGCCAACGAGAGTCGTTGTTGTTCGCCACCAGATAGGCGCCGCCATGTGCCAGTTGCACGCGCGGAAAGGCCGACTCTTTCCATGAGTTCTAAAGGGCGTACCCCCTTGTCGTACAACGCGCAGAAATGGGTAATCACGTCGCGCACTCTGGCGCTTGGGTACACGCCGCCGCCCTGCAGCATCACGCCCATTCTTAGCGTAAGAGCATGATGATCTCGTTGTGGGTCAAGCCCGAGCACCCGTACGCAGCCACTGGCAGGGGTTATAAACCCTTCGCACGCTTCGATGGTGCTGGTTTTACCCGCTCCGTTTGGCCCCAAGATGACAGTGACGCAACCTGCAGGTGCCTCAAACGACACATCGTCGACTGCCACCGTCTCGCCATAGACAACGGTGAGATTCTCTACAACAACGGCCACACCTCTACATTACGAACAAACCACTCCCGACACGAAAGCCCTGAGCGCTAAACTTAATTCCTGTGATTGATGTTCGACTTCTGCGTACGCATCTTGATGATGTCAGAACTGCTCTGGCTAGGCGGGGTAAGCCAGAGCTTTTGAATTTGGTTGACCAGGCAGTTGTACTCGATGCCCGTCTTCGTGAAATAACGGGGGAGCGTGATGCCCTCCGCGCCCAGGTTAATGATTTGTCGAAGCAGGTAGGTGCGTTGCGCCGCGATAAGCGCGATGCAGACGCTGAAACCCTTATGGAGGGCAGCCGTGCCTTGGGTGACCTGGAGAAGTCCTTGCACACCGAGTTTGACTCTGTTGAGGTATCGCTGCGCGATGTATTGCTGATGATTCCGAACATGCCCCACCCAGATGCGCCAGACGGAGCGGGCGATCACGACAATCCGTTGGTTAAGGGCCCTATTGGTATGCCAGTTATATTTGCCGAGTATCAAAAAGTTCCGCATTGGGAAACGGGTGTTGCGCTCGGAATCCTTGATAACGAACGTGCTACAAAAATTGCTGGCGCGATGTTCACGATGCAACGTGGTCTCGGTGCAACTCTTGCTCGGGCGTTGTGCCAGTTTGCTCTTGATAGCAATGCAGATGAGTTTGAAGAAATTCGTCCACCAACTTTTGTCACAACAGCAACACTGACAGCAACTGGTCACTTACCTAAATTTGCTGATGACGCATATGCCATTGAACGAGATGATCTGTGGGCTATTCCAACTGCAGAAGTTCCTCTTACGTCGTTGCATGCTGGTGAAGTTTTGGATGAAGCGATTCTTCCGGCAAAATACATGGCGTACTCACCGTGTTATCGCCGCGAGGCCGGGTCTGCTGGTCGTGATACTCGAGGAATGTTGCGCTCCCACGAATTCGACAAAGTGGAAATTCTGGCGATCGCCAGACCAGAAGATGCGCCTGACATTTTGATTGAACTTGTGGCTCGTGCAGAAGCGCTGATTGCAGCTCTCGAACTGCCGTATCGAATTATTGAGATTTGTACGGGAGATATGGGTGGCAGCCATCACCGCAGTTTTGATATTGAGGTGTACGCGCCTGGTTGCGATGTGTGGTTAGAAGTCAGCAGTGTGTCGTGGTTTTCCGACTATCAGGCACGCCGTGCAGATATACGGTTTAAGCGCACCGGCCAAAAGGGCACGGAAATTGCTCACACTCTGAACGGTTCTGCACTTGCAGTTCCACGTGTGTGGGCAGCTATTTGTGAAAATCATCGCCAAGCAGATGGCAGTGTTCGTATTCCTGAAGTGTTGCGTCCGTATATGCGTGGTGCCACGCACATCACAGCAAAGAGTTAGTCATCGTGGCAATACATTATCGACGCATTCAATATGAAACTGTTGGTCTTGATAGAGGTGATCTTCACCAAGACGCCATTGCTCAACTACAAAAGTGGTATCACGAAGCGCAAGATGCTGGTGTCACGGAACCAAATGCGATCACCATCACCACGCTTGACGCAGGTGGGCATCCAAATTCACGAATAGTTCTTGCCAGAAATATTGCTGCAGAGGGAATCACCTTTTTTACGAATCGACTGAGCACCAAAGGACTTGAGATTGCCGGAGACTTGCGGGGGTCTGGAGTATTTGGATGGTTAGAACTACATCGCCAGGTGCGGATTAGGGGTACGTATTCGTTGGCCACCGATGCAGTAAGCGATGAGTATTTTGCATCGCGTCCACGTGAATCACAACTAGGTGCATGGGCATCACCACAATCAATGCCAATCGTTGATCGCGCCGAACTTGAGCAACTACTTGCCGGGACTACGGCCCACTTTGAGGGCAAAGAAGTCATGCGGCCACCACATTGGGGTGGCTATGTACTGTCGATCGATACGATTGAGTTTTGGCAAGGCCGACCAAGTCGCCTCCATGATCGTTTTAGTTACACCCGCACTGAGACTGGTTGGAAAATCGAACGCCTCGCGCCGTAGTTAGCGTGAAAAAGTTGTTGCTGTGTCGACAAGCGCGTTGATGAGTGATTCCGTATGTGGTGTGTGCCCTGGGCCTTCCCAGTCCCACCACAATGGACTTGAACCGCGCACGCGTGGTGGTAATTCAAGTTGGACACCTGCATGTTGGGGAATGTTGACGGGGTTATCTTGATGAAATCCTCGCAAGTCGCTAGGAACATCGTCGATATTGTCGACAATGGTGTAAGCAGGAAGATGCTGTCGTAACGATGCACCGAGGTGTTGGGCAAGTGTGCGATTCTGTCCACCAAGAAGTAGAGACGTGAAGAATCCGGCGCGACCAAAACCATGAACCGTGACAACGATGTCGATGTGGGAAAGAAAACTGGCAAGTGATTCTGATTGATCTGCTGTGACCCGATGCGATGGAATATGCCATTCAAGACTGTCGGGAAGTTGCACACCGTAATAAGAGGCGTTGGCCCGCTCGGCTGCTTGTGACGCAATGATGTCTGTCATTTCTTCGAGTCCACCACCGTGAAAGGCCATAAATCCAAATGTGCCTCGCAGGACACATTCTTCATAAACGTCATGTCGTTCGAGTAGTTCGCTAAATGTCACTTGGTACTTTTTCACGATGTGGAAGGCGCATGTACAAAAGAGCGCAACCGATGACTGCGCTAAAGATAATCGCCAGCCAAATGGCACCGATGCCTTGTAAAAATACAGCGGTGTTGGTCTGCCACTTTTCCACTCGACTGACCAAACCATCAGATCCGCGATCTGTGATTGCTACATACCAATACCACGATAAGTACACCCCGGTTAGCGTGACAAACAGGGCTGAGATGGTGTCAAACCACTTAAAACTACGCCGTAACGTAGAAACAAGGCCATTTCGAGCAAACGCAAGTGCCACAGTAAGTGTCGTGACAAGTAATCCCATTCCAAGGCCGTACAACACAACGCTGATGACTCCAGAGACGTAGCCATGTCGACCGACGGATCCAAGGATGACTGATGTAAGGAAACCAATTGTGCAACTGAGCGAGGCGACGGCGTACACAATGCCAAAGAGAAACATATTGCGAGTAGTGCGTTCTTTTTTCATTGACAGATTAGGTTGCACGATGGTTGGTTTCCAGCCTGTGAACATGCGCAGGCCCATCAAGATAAGTGCGAGCCCAACAACGAGGGACACGTACTTTGCATTTTCTTGAATAACCGTGGTGAAGGCCCGAGAAATGATGCCGACAACAAGGAACAACGAGACAAAACCTGACGATACAGCAATGCCAACTGATAAACCACGACGCAGTGTTGCGGTACGACTCGATGTGATGTTGTGTAGTTCGGTTCCGAGATAGTAAATGAGATAAGTAGGCAATAACACGAAGCCACATGGATTAACAGCAGCCATGACTCCGAGCAAGAAGCTGTAGGCAAAGTTTCCTTCGATCATGCTGATACTCCAAAGTTTTTTAGCAGTATTACCGCAATATCTTTCTCTGAAATTTCTCCAGAGTGACGCGAAGTGACGATGCCATCTGTAGAAATAAAGATGGTCGTGGGCATCGTTGCAACGCCGGCGGCAGAAAGTTGCTCACCATCATCTAAATAATTTGGGTATTCAACGCCATACTTTTGCAAAAAAGTTTTGGCAGATTCGATGGTGTCGTTCGGGTTAATACCTACAAAACTAACCTGCGCGCCGAAGCGTTTGGCAGCAGCATTGAGAGCGGGAATTTCTCGTTTGCACGGTTCGCATGTGGAAAACCAAAAGTTCACAACCATGGGTATGCCATTAGTACGAAGAGTTATGGGGGCTGAACCATCCACTGGGGTTACCTCAACAAACTTGAACTTTTTGCCGTTTGTGTTGGCATTTGTCCCGATTGATGGTTGTTGGACAACCCCAGGGGTGGTGAGATAGGCGTCAACGCCGTCGGAGGATCGACTAAGGATCAATCCCCCGACAACGCTAACTATTAACACAAAGAGCGAAGTCGTAAGAACAAGTGTGCGGCGACTCCACGTCATGTGTTTAGGCTACGAGGTGACGTGGCAGTGGTACCTCTTCGATTGGTGTGACAGGTCGGATTCGAACTGGTGGACGCCCGCGAGGACGCCTCACAGCCACGATTCGACCAAGATCAAGTTCTTCTCCACCCCAGACTCCCCACAGCTCCTCACGCTCGAGGGCCCCAGATAAGCACTCTGGCTTGCTGGAGCACTTTGAACAGATGGCCTTGGCGCGCTGGATGTCGACCCACTCATCGGAAAAGAAGAGGTAACTAAGGGTGCCGTTGCCGTCTGAGCAACGCTTGGCCGACAGCACAAGCGGGGCCTCAAAAAGCGGTGCGCCTCCCATGTTGATTTTGATTGATGTGTACATTTCTCTGTTCCTTTCCTGGATGATGTGAGATTTTTTGGGTTAGTTGGATAAAACAAAAAGGCCGCTCGGGATGGTTACCGGCGGCCTGTGAGGTGTGTTCTGAGTATTTTAGATCAGAACCCCATGGGGCTGCCGGGGGCGACGCTTATTAACGTGCTTAACTGCCGGTGATGACCACATGGAAAACGCGTGATCAGCAACCGTTGAGGTATAGGCAAACGCCACGGCTGTTGCCGTGGTTCCCATAAACGCGGTGGCTTGATTAATACGCATGAACTGTCAAGGAAACCACCTCTGACACCAGATTGCAAGCGAATTAATAAAGTCCTTTATTTACAAGGGTTTGGGTCAGGGGGTAGCGTCCTAGGTATGTCTTTTCGGGAAGCAGCGATCACTTTTGAAATGGTGCAACGATCAGGCACAGGTCGAGAGTTTGCGGCACGGCGTCGGGTACGCCTCGGCGATGCCACTCCGAATGGTCGATTACGACTTGATGCGATTGCGCGTTATTTGCAAGACGTGTCCAACGACGACACACGGTCTGCAGATTGGAGCGACCCACATTGGTGGGTGGTGCGCCGAACTGTTTTAGACGTTCACACTTTCCCCGCATATTTATCAGAGATTGATCTGGTGACATGGTGCGGAGGGATTGGTACACATTGGGCAGAACGCAGAACTCAGATACGTTCGCTTGATGGCGAGCCACTAGTTGATGCTGCTTCATTGTGGGTCCATGTCGACCAAACAACATTGCAGCCGAGTCGAGTGCCAGATGGTGATGCAGAGCTATTACGCGCATCTGCGAATGGCCGCGAAGTTGGAGCACGCTTGTTGTTGAAGCCGAAAGCTTTTGTGAGCGATGCTGCTGTTACTGCAGCAGTTGCGCCATGGCCGATGCGATTCGCAGACTTTGATGCATTGGGCCATATGAACAACGCTGCATACTGGGTGATTCTTGAAGAGCAGTTAGCTACTGATCGCGGGTTGTGTGCCCCGATGCGAGCCATTATTGAACATGCTGTGCAAGTAGAACCTGGTCAGGTAGTTGAAAGAAAGATTATCGCTACGCCTGGCGATATAGCAGTGCAGTTATGTAGTGACAGCACGGTGCATGCTTCTGCGTGGTGCGGAACTAATCCTTAATTACGTATTCCAACACGCCGGCATTACTGCGACATTCTAAATCACCAAGAATTCGTAAGTGCTCCAAGTGAGCGTATGCCTCGCTGTCGGCCATAGCCCCTTGTGCCCGAGGTGAGAACAAGTGAGTTGAAAACTCCATCACTGACGCTGGGCGATTCAACTCGATGCTGGTGTTGCGAATCTTTTCTAAGCGCTCAACATGGTGATCTTTGATCTGTTGTACGCGCTCACCCGTATTGGTAAACGGTGTTCCGTGTGCAGGTAAGGAAATTGCAACCTGGTCTGAAAAATTCGCGATCTTGTCTAGTGAGTCAAAGAACAACGTGAGTGGATCGCCATGAGCGGTGAGTCCACTGATGTGGGGTGTGATGCTCGGCAACACGTGGTCGCCACTCAATAAAGTGCCTGTTTCCTGGTCAAAAAGGCATAAATGATCGTGTGTGTGGCCTGGTGTATGCACAGCAACCCATTCACGACGAGCAAATTTCATGCGGTCTGTTTCGTTAAGTCGAACAGTTGGCGATGGAACTTTCATGAGTTTTGGAAATCTTTTTGCGACACCCATGCGTGCTTTACGTTTCCACGGCATGTCCAATGCTGGGCCACCCCATGGTGGAGAATCAAAGGGACTGCGCATCATGAGCGCAAGTTCTTCTGCGTCAACGTCTGGTGGCTCAGAAGGGTCGTAGAACGTTCGGAACAAACGATGCGTGATGATGTCTCCACCAGATTCATCGCGAAGTCGCGTAGCGCCGCCGTAGTGGTCTGGGTGACTATGCGTGACAATGATGGAGTGCACGCGCTTAAGTGGAACACCGATACGAGCGAGTCGTTCTTGCACCGCGATCCACGATTCTTTTGTGGGCATTCCTGGGTCTACAACTGCAACACCGCGCTCATCTTCAAGCACGTACATGTTGACATGACCAAGCCCCGTGATGTTTGCTGGCAGTTGTGTCCGCAATACGCCTGGTGCAACTTCCACTATTTCATCGGTGGCTTGTAGTTGTTCAGACTTAACAGGACGCGGTGTTTCTGTGCTCATGATGGCGTAGCGGCACTTTGTATTGGAATAAAAATTTTGTCTCTGTAGTGCACCATCTCAGCAACGCTGTCACGAATGTCATCCATGGCGCGATGAGAGACTGCCGACTGAGGACGCGCGTATGCAACATTTGGATACCAACGGCGAGCAAGTTCTTTTACGGTTGACACATCAACACAGCGATAATGCAACCAATGCTCGATCTCAGGCATGTACTTTTCCAGAAAACTTCTGTCTGTGCGAATTGAGTTTCCACACAGCGGAACTTTTCCTGATTCAGGGCTATGCAGTTTGATGAAGTCGAGAGTCTGTTGCATGGCATCTTCGTGAGAGACAGTGGACGACTTGATGAGTTCTAACAAACCAGACGATGTGTGCATGTTGGTCACGAAGTCATCCATGGGGGCCAATGCTTCTTCTGATTGGAAAATAACGAGGTTTGGGCCTTCAGCCACGATATTGAGGTCATCGTCGGTGACCAATGTGGCTATTTCCACGATCACATGGACCGTTGGGTCTAGCCCAGTCATTTCAAGGTCCATCCAAATCAGCACTGCTCCAATCTATTGGGTCGGCTTCGTTGTGCTCCTAGTGGTGTTGGGCAATAGCGTAGAGATGTGGTTGATATTCAAATTGTTCGCCTAGACGATGCCCTAGACCTGCCCAAGCCTGCACATGAGGGCGATGCAGGTATCGACCTGTGCGCACGTCATGACGGAGTCTTAGCACCCAATGGTGGGCGACTGCTGATGCCAACGGGAATTGCTATTGCTATTCCCCATGGATATGCCGGATTCATACTTCCCAGAAGTGGTCTTGCGTTAAACCATGGCATCAGTGTCGTGAATGCCCCAGGACTCATTGATTCGCAATATCGGGGAGAATTGAAAGTGGTGTTACTCAACACCGATCAGACTCGTCCTTATCATGTGCACCGCGGAGACCGCATCGCCCAGTTGGTGATTCAGCGCGTAGAAGATGTGACGTGGACAGAAGTGTCGCAGCTTGATTCAGAGGATCGCGGTGGCGGGTTTGGTCACTCTGGCCGCTGAGTAGGAACACGCGCCAACAGCACACCGATTTCTGACAAATGGCGGATCTCTTCTGCTGATATTTCCAAGATGCGTGTGAGCACATCCTCGTTGTCTTCCCCTCGAAATTTTGTGAGTCCACGAGTTGTGGTATCTGAACCAGAAAAAACCCACGGTGAATTGGAAACTCTGAATGTTCCTCCCGACCTGTCGTCAATGTTGATCAATACATTGCGGTCGTGAGCCCACGGCGTGTCGGCAAGCTCGCGCATGGTGCGTACGTTGCCCATTGCCAATCCAGCTTTATCAAAAATATCTTCGATCTCATCAGCGGTCTGAATTGTTGTAGCCCAATCGCTCATGACATGTTGCAATGCAGTGAAATTTTCACGCCGATGTGCAACCGTGTCAAAGCGTGGATCAGTTAGCAGTTCTGGCATGTTCATCGCAGTCACGAACAATTCAAACGTTCCTCGCTCTGCTGGGTGACCACTAATTATTATTAGTTGCCCGTTACCCGTTTTCATGATCGGATAATCACCTGGTTGGAATGAACGAATCAGATCAAGTGGAACATCATCGGTAAATAGTTCGTTCTGTGTGTGTTCATTCACGTACAACATTGTCTGGGCCATCGAGACGTCGATGTACTGACCAACATTCGTGTTCTCGCGTTGGTACAACGCAGCCAGAACCGCTGCTGCAGTTTCCATTCCCGTATATACATCTGCATGACTATGCGGGTCGTTGGTTACATCTCCGCCACGAGCTTCACCTTGAATACCCGTTAAACCAGTTTCAGCATTGATCACCGATGCGTAGGCACGCCTGTGAGCCCATGGCCCTGTATTTCCATAACCAGTAATTGAAGCAAAAATGAGTCGCGGATTGATTGACGACAACTCTGCGTAACCAATACCTAATTTATCCATCACGCCACCACGATAATTTTCCAACACAACATCACTTAGTGCTACAAGTCTTTTGACGATGTCGATTGCTTCTGGTTTTTTCAAGTTCATCGACATATTTAGTTTGCCGACGTTCTGTTGAGCAAAATATGTCGACATTGAACCAACTCGAGGAAATGCAAAACGAGTGAGATCGCCTTCTGGCGGTTCTATCTTGATGACTTCAGCTCCAAGATCACTCAACATCCGCGCACAATGTGGGCCAGACAACACACGAGTAAAATCCAACACGCGAAGTCCTTCTAGTGGACGAGGTGCATTATGAAAGTTCATTTTCCTATGAAAGTTGGTAAACGCTTCTCTACAAAAGCAGCGGCTGCTTCGCGATGGTCGGCTGTTGACATGGTCCTTATCATTGCAACTGCTTCAGCATCAAGTGCGGCTTGCAACGAAACATCGCCAGCGCGGTTGATGTTTTCTTTCATGTAGCGCAACGCGATAGGTGCACGATTAGCGAGATCATGACACCAGTTGAGAGCGGCTTGGGCAAAGTCCTCATCTGCAAGCACAACATTGATGAGGCCAAGTTCTTGTGCTTGTGTAGCCGTGAGACGTGGAGTGGTGAACATCAACTCTTTAGCTTTTGCTTCGCCAAGGATGCGAGGAAGAAACCATGATGAACCAAAGTCACCACTTGCTCCGACATTTGCAAACGCGGTGATGATGATGGCACGTTGCGCTGCGATGCGAAGATCAGCTGCAAGTGCAATAGAAAGTCCCGCTCCCGCTGCTGCGCCGGGAAGTGCAGCAACAACTGGTTGGGGTAGTTTGCGCAATGCAACGCTGATCAAGTTTTGGCGGTGGCGCAGTCCCTGAACGCGGTCTTCCAATGAGACGTTCGTAGCACTTGCTGTTTGGTGTGATTTGTTCATGCCCTTCACATCGCCACCAGCACAAAAGGCAACACCTTCACCTGTAATCATGAGAACGCGAATGTCAGGGTTGTCTGCGATTTGTGGAATGGCTGTTTCAAATCCGGTGTAGATATCTTCCGAGAGTGCATTACGCACATCTGGACGATTAAACGACAAAATGGCAACATTGCCATCAATCCGACCGAGAAGGTCGGTGGTGCCTGTTTCAAGTGTTGCCATGGTTGTTTTCCTCGCCTAAGTGGTTTTCAAAGTGTGACACGCAACTGGTAATTTTGCGTCCTTGGAGGTTGGTGCCATCAGTAGGCATAGCTCTTAACCTGTCCTGTCCAGCGGAGAATACCTTGGTTAAATTTTTTTACATTACCTTTGTAAAGAAATTACCCATTGCCTATAATGGGCATACGATGCTTGCAAAATACATTCAAGAACAGCGCAAAAAGCGAAATTTGTCGCAAGAGTTTTTGGCGTCTGCACTTCTAATTTCCCGCCCAACTTACTTACAGATTGAACTGGGTAAGCGCGATTTGACTATTACTCAAGCCAAGAAACTTGCAAAGGTTTTTGATATTTCTTTTGAAGATTTTTTGCAAGGAAAGGCAGATGCAAAGACGGTTGTAAAAATAGAAGGTAAAAAAAAGCAGGTACAGGAAGCCGAACGCGAAATCCGGATCAGTGTTCCGCAAGAGAAAGTGGATAAGTTCCGCCAGGTTTTGCTTTACATTTTGAAGAAAGTTGGCGGCAAGCCGAATGTCGGCATGACGGTGCTATACAAACTGCTCTATTTCATTGATTTTGATTACTACGAAAAATATGAAGACCAGTTAATGGGCTTGGTGTATCACAAGAACCAATACGGACCAACGCCGCTTTTGTTTGAACGCCTCATCGGTGACATGGTGAAAAATGGCGAAGTGGAGATCATTAAAAGTAAGTTTTATCGGTTCCCTCAGACAAAATACCTAATTAATCCGGAAGTTGAATTGGATTTAAGTGTATTAAACGGCCAGGAACAGGAACACATCGATTGGGAATTACACCGACTTTCCGACCTGACGGCGATCCAAATTTCTGATTTATCACATAAAGATGTGCCGTGGATAAGCGCAGAGGACGGTAAGCCGATTGATTATGAATCAGTGTTTTACCGCACGTCTGAAACATCAGTACGCGATTATGGCAACACTGAAGAAGATTGAATATGGCGCGACTGATGTTTTTCAAAAGGATCTCAAACGACTCCTTAAGAAATACCAAACGCTTGAGGAAGATTTAGAAACTGTAAAACGCAACGCAATAGAACTTTTTCATCTCCAAAATCTGAACAATCAAAGTGTTTTTCCTATTCCTGATTTTTGCAACGAAGCGATACAGGTATGCAAAATCAAAAAGTTCGCCTGCAAAGCACTCAAGGGTCGCGGTGCAAAGAGCGGTATTCGCGTTATTTACGCGTACCACGTCGCTATTTCAAAAGTTGAGTTTATTGAGATTTACTTCAAAGGCGAAAAGGAAAACGAGGACCGCGAGCGAATCAATGAATATTTGAGAATCTACAACTCTGCACACCACCAAAATTGAAGTTCCTATCAGGTGCGGATGGGTCTGCGATCTGGGGTGGCAAAGATTGGCTAATGTAGGTCTGTGACCACTCTTGAGAACGAACATCGAAATCCGTTTCTTGAAGGCAATTTGGCTCCTGTTACCGAGGAAACAACCGTATTTGACTTAAAAATCACGGGGACCCTGCCCCCAGAATTAGATGGGCGTTATGTCCGAAACGGACCTAATCCGCTTGGCCCTGTTGACGCTGCCAAGTATCACTGGTTTACAGGCGACGGCATGGTGCATGGTCTTCGGCTGCGCGATGGAAAAGCAGAGTGGTACCGAAATAGGTGGGTGCGTAGTAACGCAGTAGCCGACAAACTTGGCGAGCCACATGTGGCGTCTGATTGGCCAGCTGATCACACGGCGTTTGCGGCTAACACAAATGTGATTGGCCATGTGGGAAGTACATGGGCAATCGTTGAAGCAGGATCTCCACCGGTTGAGTTGTCGTATGAACTTGACACTGTGCGCATTTCGAGTCTTGGTGGCACTTTGCCGCAAGCATTTTCTGCACATCCGAAACGCGATCCGCTTACAGGGGAATTGCATGCGATGACGTACTGGTGGGGTTGGGGAAATCAGATTCAATATCTTGTCGTTGGCACTAATGGCCAAGTACGGCGCACGGTTGATATTCCACTACCCGGTGGACCCATGGTGCACGACATTGCATTTACTCAGAAATATATTTTGGTATTCGACTTGCCATGCGTCTTCAAAATTGAAGATGCGATGAGCGGTAGTTCATTGCCGTATTCGTGGGATCCATCGTATGAAGCACGTGTTGGATTGTTGCCTCGAGAAGGAACAGCAGCGGATATCAAATGGTTCACTATTAACTCGTGTTATATCTTTCATCCGATGAATGCGTATGACGATGGTGACACTGTCGTTCTTGATGCCGTGCGCCATTCAAAAATGTTCGATACGGAACGCCGTGGACCAAATGAAGGTCCCCCAACGCTTGATCGGTGGAGACTAAACACAGTTACAGGGGTAGCTACCGAGGAACGGATTGATGACCGTCCCCAGGAATTGCCGCGGATCAATGAATCTCTCGTTGGATTGGCGTATCGCTATGGATACACCGCTGGTATTGGTCAAGGATTCGTTCAGGACACACTTATAAAAGTTGATATGCACACTGGTCGTACACAGGCCCGCACCGACACCTCTCGCTACGGCTATGGCGAACCGGTGTATGTGGCACGGGAAGGTTCTACTGCAGAAGATGATGGATATGTAATGGCATTGCGATTCGATGCCGAGACGAGTACTTCAGATTTGGCAGTATTTGATGCCCGCGCGATTACCGATGATCCGATTGCAGTTGTACATGTTCCCGTACGAATTCCTAATGGTTTCCACGGAAACTGGATACCTGACTAGAAAGAAATAAGCTCATGAAAGAAACAAACCATAAATTTGTTGTCGTTGCAATCACTCAACAAGATGCCCGTATTTGGGCAGATGGTTTAGCACCAGGTACTGAACCAGAGCACGTTAATCCACCTGATGAAAGCCACGAGAATCGTCATAAAGGTCATGCCCAGAATCTTGACGCACATCAGCGAGATGGAAACGACCCGAAATTTTTTGAAGCAGTTGCTCACTCCATTAAAGATGCTGGAGTTATTTTATTGATCGGTCATGGCACGGGGAAAGCAAACGCGATGCTCGGCCTGATTCAGTTTCTAGAACGTAAACATCCAGACTTAGCTAAGAAAGTGATTAGCGCTCTAGATAGCGACTTGAATGCAATGTCAGAAGGGCAGATTCTTAAGTTGGCCCGCGAATGGCATGTCAGTCATTCAGACTGGCTATAAAATCTCGTCGTATATCTAGCTAAGAGTCACGCCAAGATGACGCAGTGCCACCGAGGAATACACCGAGATTCCGCGCTTCATGTGTTCTTCTTCATAGATTGCGCGGTTCGAATGGTTGGGTGCTGCTTTCGTAATGTCCATTCCTTCAGGCATTAAACCAAGAAACATCATCGAGCCCTTTACCTTTTGCAGGACGTAACTGAAATCTTCAGCACCCATCACTGGGTTGTCCATGATCCGAACATTACGATCTCCTGATACTGCAGTGGCGATATCGGCCGTAAATGCAGCGTAATCATGATCGTTTACGGTGACGGGATATCCGTATTCAAGATCAATGTTTACTTCGACACCATGCGCTGCAGCGATTCCTTCTGCAACGCGACGTATTCCATCGTGAATCAGCGAACGTGTGCGCTCGCTGACTGCACGCATTGTTCCCATAATTGTCGCAGTCTCTGGAATGACGTTGTATGCCGTTCCCGTGTGAATCTGAGTCACAGTGATAACTCCTGGATCGAATACATCGATGCGACGCGTGACAAGTATTTGCAGAGCTTGCACGATTTCGCATGCAACAGGAACTGGATCAAGAGTGAAGTGGGGAGCACTTGCATGCCCTCCCTTGCCACTAATTGTGATGGTGAGATTGTCGCTTGATGCCATGATGGCACCGCCTTTAAGGCTAAGAAATCCGCCAGAAATATTGGACGCAGCATGAATGGCAAACGCACCAGTGATGGGTGACTCAGTGCCAACATCGAGCAAACCTTCCTTCAGCATTTCACTCGCGCCGTTGAAGCCTTCTTCTCCCGGCTGAAACATAAACAAGATGCGACCAGGAATGTCGGCTTTGCGTGACGATAAAAGTTTTGCCGCACCGACCAACATTGATGTATGTGTGTCGTGTCCACATGCGTGCATCGAATTTTCTACCGCAGATTTAAAATCTAAAGATGTATCTTCTGGCATGGGTAGTGCATCCATGTCAGCGCGCAACAACATTGTTGGTCCCGGCTTGTCGCCAGTCAACATTGCAGCGATACCGCTTGTTGTTTCGTGCAAAGTGAGATCAAGTGGCAATCCTTGTAGAGCGCTGAGAACTGCGTCACGTGTGCGGGGAAGATGGTTGCCAATTTCTGGCCAGCGGTGAAGTTCGCGGCGAAGTGCAACAGTTTCGGCGAAGAGATCGTTTGCCTGTTCTAAAATTCCTGTTGGGGTTCCATGTTGATCGCGCGCGTCATCTGTGGAAAGCGTGTTTTTTGCCATGCCTCATGGTAGGCACAGAATCATGGTTAGTTCAGCGGCGGCGCACCCAGACCGCTCACCCGATGAGATGGTGGAGCATATTGACCAAAATGGTGTTGTGATCGGGCTTGTCACACGGCAACAAATGAGGCAAGACCGACTTCGGCACCGTGCGGTTTTCATTGCGGTGGTATCGAGTAATGACCAGTTGCTAATCCATCAGCGAGCGTTGTCAAAGGACATCTGGCCTGGCTGGTGGGATATCGCTGTTGGTGGCGTGGTTGGGCCTGGCGAAACATGGGAGCAAGCTGCTGTACGTGAGATGTCAGAGGAGTTGGGCATCGAGCCAAGTTCGGTGCAACTATTGGGCACGGGGGCATATCGGGATCGCGATGTAGACCTTGTGGCGGCTACCTTCATCTGTCGATCTGATGGACCTTTCCACTTTGCTGATGGTGAAATTATTCAGGCTCAGTGGGTCTCTAAAGCGGAGTTAATGGTGTGGTTAAGCACTAAAAGTTTCTTGCCCGACAGCGTGGCCTTGGTATTGCCGCGATTGCCGTGAGTGGCAGAACTATCGAAGCCTTAGGCTAATGAACACCACTTACCCGCAATCGGAGACATGGCTATGGCTGGCAATATCACTATTGAATTCACCATAGAACCTTTTATTGAAGGCGCACTTGGTGTACATGTCACCGAGGCAATTGCCGCGATCGAAGCCCTTGGAGTTTCTGTTGAGATTGGTCCGTTTGGTTCATCACTCACTGTAGATTCTGAAATAGTAGGAAATGTTTTATCTGTTCTAGTGCGTGCCGCTTATGCGAACGGTGCAACGCACATCACGATTGATACTCAGAAAGTTCTCTGATATCACATGGCGTTTATACATCATCCTTTGTTGACTGCAGTACAACCGATCCTCGATGTACTTGGAGCCAAACTCATTTCAGTTGATGATGCACGAATCAGTGATGTTGCTTTGGAATGGGAAGGTGAGATAATTGCCGCCGTGCGACTGCCAGCAATGCATGGTGCTCTTGATCGCCTCATCGTTCAAGTGGAACGCGAACTGGGAGCACCGCTCACGGAACTGTCGCGTAATGATAAGCAAGTTGCTGTTCGATTGCTTGACCAGCGCGGGGCATTTACATTGCGCCGCTCTGTGGAAGATATTGCCGATGCGATGGGCGTTTCCCGAATTACGGTGTACAACTACCTCAACGCGTTACATCGCTAAGCCTAAATAGTGGGTTTCTCTATGGAGAAACACCTATCTGACATACTGGCAGGATGCAAATAGTTATCGTTGTTCTCCTCGTTGTCCTTATCACAGTGGTGGGTTTTGTTGCCTTAAAACTTCTGTCACAGAGCGGCGCTACGACACCAATTGCCGCACCACTAGATACAAATCTCATTGTCCAGTCGGTGCAAGCGGCAATCAATATAGACAGCATTGCGTCTGGAGTACGTACTGCCGTTGAAGCAGAAATGTTGAAAACAGCCGCTGCAGCGCTCGCAATCAACAACACTCAAGCAGCACAAACTCTCAAAACACAAACCGAAGCTCTGGATGTGCAGACAAAAAGGTTGCTGCAACCATTTGAAATAGCAATGACGCAACTATCTCTGACTGTTGGAGAACTGAAAAAGACGTATGCCACAGAGCAAGGCACAATTATCGCCCTTGCCCAACAGATGGTGACCCTTCAAGACACCACAACATCTTTGGGAAATGCGTTGAAGTCTCCTACTGCACGAGGATCGTGGGGGGAAAACCAACTACGTAATGTTATTCGTCTTGCTGGGATGGAAAGTTATTGTGACTACTCGGAGCAGTTCACCGGTGGTGAAGGCGAGAAGAATCAACGTCCCGATGTTGTTATCAACTTGCCAACAGGTGGTCGAATTGCAATCGATGCCAAAGCTCCACTTGCGGCGTATTTACGGATGCAAGAAACTGCAGACGTTGCCACGAAGGAAGCAGAACTAAAGCAACACGCAAAAGATTTACGTCTCCATGTAAAAACACTGGCAGACAAAAAGTATTGGGATCTCTTTGGGCATGACACACCAGATTTTGTCGTCATGTTCATTCCAGGTGAGGGCTTCGTGGCAGATGCAATGAAGACTGATACTGCACTGCTTGACGATGCAATGAAGCAACGTGTGTTGGTGGCTTCACCAATGAATCTTATGGCTTTATTGCTCACTGTTGCCAAAGGGTGGCAATCACAAAAGCTGGCAGAACATGCTGATCAAGTCGCAAAACTTGGCTCTGAGATGTACGAGCGAATTGGAACAGTTCTCGACAAAATGGACAAGATGGGGAGTGGACTTCGCTCGACCAACGCTGCGTTCAATGAAATGATTGGTTCAGTGGAAACACGCCTTTTGGTTACATTGCGAGAGTTTGAAAAACTAGGCGTTGCTAAAGGCGAACTGAGAGATGTTAAACATATCGAGGCGACGCCTCGCGTTTTGAATGCACCTGAAGCAACTCAGGCACTTGGGTCTGGAACTGTTGGTGAACTGACAGAACTCACAGATGATCAACCCGAGTAATACAACCGCTCAAGTTGGCGTGTCTTTTTATAATTTACGCAAGTGAACGTGCGTGACGCGATGATCGGCACCTTTGTTCACGATGAGTGAAGCACGAGATTTTGTTGGCTCTATGTTTTCGCGAAGGTTTTTGCCATTGATCTCGCGCCAAATGCCACTTGCCATATCAATGGCCTCGTCGTTTGAGAGTGCAGCGAAGTTCTGAAAAAAGCTAGCAGGATCCTTGAATACGGTTTCACGCAATGTTTGAAACCGTTCAACGTACCACTGCTCGATATCTGCTTCGATGGCGTCAACATAAATTGAGAAGTCGAAAAAGTCAGAAACGAATTCATTCGAATCACGTCCCACTTGCAATACGTTTAGTCCTTCGACAATCAGAATGTCTGGTTGACTAATAACAACTGTCTCATCACCAATGATGTCGTAGACAACGTGGTTATAAACAGGTGCATGAACATTTTGTGCGCCGGCCTTGATATCACGAAGAAATTGCATCAATGATTTAGTGTCGTAGCTTTCGGGAAATCCCTTGCGGTTCATAATGCCGCGATCTTCCAATACTCTGTTCGGGAATAAGAAACCATCTGTTGTAATGAGGTCGACTTTTGGATGTTCTGGCCACCGAGCAAGAAGAGCTTGCAAAATACGAGCAAAAGTGCTTTTACCAACGGCGACACTTCCTGCGATACCAATTATGTAAGGAACTTTCGGAGCCATAGTTCCAAGAAATGTTGTTGATACCTTGTGTAAATTCTGGGTTGCACTCACATACAGATTAAGCAAACGGGTGAGTGGCAAATACACAGCTGCGACTTCGTCAAGGTCAATCTTGTCATTAATACCACGTAATGCAACCAAGTCTTTCTCGCGAATAGTGAGTGGAGTGGATGCACGTAGATCAGCCCATTCGTCTCTGTCAAAAGACAAGAATCGGTCAGAGTTGGTGGTGTCGATCACGGGTCAACGCTAGAGGTTTTGACTCAGCGATTCCAAGGCGCAGACGGCGACACAGCACCAAGCCCACCTGTAAGGACTTCAACGCCATCTGCAGTAACGACCAAGGTGTGCTCAAACTGGGCTGTACGGCTTCCATCAGCAGTTACAGCAGTCCAGTCGTCGTCCCACATCTTGTGACGCCAGTCGCCACTTGCAGTAATCATTGGCTCAACCGTGAAGGTCATTCCCTCACGGATGATCATTGTGTTGCGGGGATCGAAGTAGTGCAGTACCTGAATATCAGTATGGAAGTTTTCGCCAATGCCATGGCCGATGAATGCGCGAACAACGCCGTACTTATGTTTCTTTGCGTGCTCTTCTATGGCGCGACCAACTTCGTTAATTGAAACACCTGGCTTGACGGCTTCAATTCCGTACCACATACATTCTTCCGTCACCTTGGTCAACTTTGAATCTTCATCACTTATGGTTCCGACTGAAAATGTTGCATTGGTATCTCCATGTACGCCATTCAAAAATATTGTTACATCAAGGTTGATGATGTCTCCGTCTTCAAGAACACGCGAGTCGGGAATGCCATGACAGATCACTTCGTTGACACTTGTACACACGCTCTTTAGATACCCGTGATAATTCAAGGGGCTTGGGTACCCACCCATGTCGATTGTGAGTTGATGTACAAACTGATCAATGTCATCGGTGGTAATCCCTGGACGAACCATCTCGCCTGCTTGACGCAGAATGTCGGCAGCAGCTTTTCCGGAAACCCGCATTCGTTCGATGATCTCTGGAGTTTTTACCCGACTTTCGCTGCTGCGCGGCACGATGCCGGTGTCTGCATAGGGAGGTTTTGCAATATGCGCGGGCACAGTTCGCATTGGGCTGATAATGCCAGGCTGGATCCGACCTTCTGTTCCCCTGTGGCAACGCTTGTACTTACGTCCACTTCCACACCAACACGGATCATTGGATGTTGGCAGCACCTCGGGAACATGTCTCATGGGTCAAGGCTAGAGGTGAATCATTGGCGACTGGTAAATACCCGTTTCATTTCGTATGTTGCACGCCCACACATCATGCGCTGAGAGCAATCCCTTCTCACATCAACAAAAGGAGTCGGTTATGTCAGAACAGCCATCTGGGTACGGATCAAGTGGAGCAACCGAGCGCTTGTCCATGATCCGAGGAGCAAGAACTTCTGTCGCAGCCCCACTAGGGACAAAGCTTCAGAACAAGAATCTGCAGTTGATCATCGGAATTGGGATCATTTTGATTGGAATTGCACTCGCCATTTCGATGCGCGGAAATGCTGCCCCATCTGCCATACCCAGTTCACCAAATTCTGCAGAGTCGATCGCAGTAAAAGATATTGGCCTGATGAATGGTGAAGCCTTCGTGGCAATTTCTATAGAAACTGGCAATTTCCCACCTGCACTTGCAGTGGGTGACGTTGTGCGGATCATTGTTACTCCTAGTAACGATGGCGGCGGAACAGTTCGTGGAGTCAAGGAGCGCACTGTTGTGCAAGCAATTCAGGCACCGAGCGATATTGGTAGTCGGTATGTGATTACGGTGCGTGCATCAGAAACTATTGCTCGAGAAATTGCGGCATCTGGGCCGATTTTTATATCGATTATTGAAACCGGAGTGGCGCAATGAACTCACTTCCAAGCGTTGCAGAGCTTGCTCGCGTTGTTGCTACAGAACTTGCTGACGACAGAGTGCGTCGTCATAACGAAGATCTTCCGCCACCAAACATAGAAGAAGAACGTCAGATAGCACGGATCGCTGCTACAAGTGCGATTGCACGGTCACGACCTTCGACACCTTGGGGGTTTGATGCCATTGGTGAAATTGATGATCGCACGATGATCGAGGAGGCGATTGCACAAGTCCTTGGGCTTGGTCGACTTGAGCCACTTCTCGAAGATGATGACATCTCTGACATTCATGTGCGAGGAAGTAATCCTGTGTGGGTAAAAACTCGAAATGGCGATCGCATGGAGCGTTCGCCGATTGTCGACTCAGATTCTGAACTTGTTGATCTGATTCGTCGCATTGCTGCTCGGATGGGACATCGAGAACAACGATTCGATCCGGCAAACCCGGAACTAAATTTGCAGTTACCAGACGGCTCTCGGCTTTTTGCCGCAATGGAAATATCGCAGCGACCTTGTCTGATTATTCGACGACATAGATTTGAATTTTCATCGTTATCAGAATTGTCACATCGCCGAATGATGGACCCAACCGTGGCTCAGTTTCTTGGCGCAATTGTGCGAGCCCGCAAGAATGTCATTATTGCGGGAGGAACTGGCTCGGGGAAAACGACATTGTTGAGAGCCCTCATCAATGAGATTCCGCGGCATGAACGTTTGGTGAGTATCGAAGATGCATACGAACTAGGACTCTCCCATTTTGAGGATGCCCATCCCGACCATGATGCATTGCAAGCACGAGCTGCCAATATGGAGGGTCTTGGTGAAATCACAATGGCTGATCTCACTCGAATGGCACTTCGAATGGACCCTGATCGGGTCATTGTTGGTGAAGTCCGCGGATCGGAAGCCTTTCCTATGTTGCTGGCGATGAGTCAAGGCAATAACGGCTCGATGTGTACTCTTCACGCCGATAGTGCACGTTCGGTGTTTCCAAAACTCTTGGCCTATGTCTCGATGGCATCTACGGGAGTGCCCACGGAAACAATCAATCTTTTGGTGGCAAGTTCAATTCATTTTGTTGTTCACGTACAACTAGCTGGAAATCAACGGCAAGTCACATCAATCCACGAAGTTATTGATGCGGATGGCATCTCAATTATCTCAAATGAGATTTATTCAATGGGTGGACCGGGTACTCCCTTTGCTGCGCTTCGTAGTACAACTGCAGAACAACTTGAAGAATATGGTTTCGCTCGCGTTCGGGAAATTGTATGGAACTAGCAGAAATATTTTTTGTTGGATTCCTTCTAGCTACTGGAGGCCTAATAGCAATGTGGGGATACACGAGCAGAAAACCATTTGAAGGTTTTTTCAAAGTTGCCGCTCAGAAAGCAAAAAAGGCAGATGATCGACGAGCCACTGTAGAAGCAGTAGCAACATGGACTGAGAATCTGCGTGACGCGATGTCTTCTTCTTCTGGTTTGGAGCAAGCAATCTTTGCTACCGAAAGCCACGCCCCGCGGGTGATCAATAGTGCAGTTCGCCAGATGGTAGCCACTCTGCGTTATGGATCACTTGAAGATGCACTGCGCCAATTTGCTGATGATGTTTCTCACCCCACATGCGATTTTGTGGTTGCGGCTCTCGTTACGTCTGTGCAACATCAAACCAGAGATCTTGGACAATTACTTGGTCATCTCAGTGAATGTGCCAGGTCTGAATGTGAGTTGTATCTACGTATATGGGTTTCGCGTGCCAGGTCAAGAGCCGCAGTGAGAATAATTACATGGACAATCGGGGTGTTTGTTGGTGGTCTGTTTATTTTTAATCGTCAATACCTAGAACCGTTTATGACTAGAGAAGGTCTTGTTGTTGCTGTGGGTATTGCAATAACTTTTGGTTTGGCAATCGCATGGATGAACCAGATTGCCAAAATAAAAACTCCGGCTCGTTTTCTTACAGGGCGACATGCTGTGGGGCTGTCATGAGGGGCTTTGTGGCCCAGAGTGCAGACCTTGCACTAATTGGTGTTGATGAAACTGTGTTTGTCAGAAGATCTGTACAGAAGTCTGCGTTAGTGGCACTCGGTGGACTTTTGCTTGTCATAGTTCTTTTCGCCCTTGCAGGACGTGTGCATCCGCTCGTTGCTGTATTGGCAATTGTGGTTTCACCGGCTGCATCGTGGATATGGTCCATTCGTCGCGTCGCACACCTTGCTGCGGTTCGCCGATCCGACATGGACTTAGCCGTTGCTGTTTATCTCGACCTTGTCAATGTGTTGTTGGCTGGTGGTGCCGGAGTTGAAACTGCAATGATCGCAGCAGCCGGGTCCGGCGATGGCTGGTGTTTCGAACAAATCAGATTATCGATTGCTCGAGCTCAAAGCTCACGCCGGTCGTACTGGGATGCGTTGCGAGAACTCGGACAGCGCACAGGCGTTGAGTCGCTTGAAGAGGTGGCCAACAGCGTGCAACTAGCCGGAGAGCATGGAGCACGAATTCGTCAGTCCCTTGCCTCAAAGGCACATTCTCTTCGCACAAGAAATCTGGCACGTATCGAGCACGAGGCTGAACAACGAACAGAACGGATGGGGTTGCCTGTCGTCGTTTTATTCATGGGATTCATCATGCTCGTCGGCTATCCGGCATTTGTCGGAACAATCGGTTCTCTGTAGAGCCACCAAAAAGATCCCAAACAACAAAGGAGAGGGAACAACATGTCCATCACACAACAACTTTATAACTTTTACAAAATCAGGTTTGATGCCTCGCGTGAGCGAGATATTGAAAGAGGAGAGGTCAGTGCGACAACTGTAGTTATGGCTGCAGCTCTGGTGGCTTTGGCAATCAGTGTCGGGGCTGTCATCAGTTCGCGTGTACGAGACAAAGCCAACTCGATCAACCTTGGCTGATGCAAACTAACCAAATTAATAATGAGCAGGGCGAGGTAAGTATCCAAGCGGTACTCCTCGTCCCGATCATTCTGATGATGTTTTTTATAGGTGTTCATATTGCAACGTTCGCCCATGCGGCACATATCGCCAACTTGAGTGCAAGCCGGGGAGCTCAAGGCGCAGCAGCCTCATCGGGGTCTGCCCAGGACACTGTTCGTGTGCTCAACGAGATTGAACGTACGGTCACGGATCTTGGTTCACGAATGAGTACTGCACCTCGAATTTATGTTGGTACTGATGATGTAACGGTGATAGTTGAAGTGGAATTTTCACCGGTGGTGCCCTTTCTTCCAAATTTTGTTCGTCGAATAGTAGTTATGCCGCGAGAGCGATTCATGAGAGAACAAGATCGATGAATCGACAGCATGATCGCGGCTCCTTATCAATGGAGGCACTCATCTTGACTCCAGTGCTCATGATGTTGATTCTTATGATTGTGACGGCCTGGCGTACCACAGACGCAACATTTCGGGTGCAACGTGCTGCAGATATCGGTGCAAGAGTTGCTTCGCAATCAAACAGTGTGTCTATGGTGGCTCGCGGTCAGAACGCTGCGCGTAATGATCTGGCACGCAACTTGCAATCATGTTCAGAAACGATGGTTGCAGTTCGGACACAAAATCTTGGAAAATTTCAGACTGTCACAGCTACGGTGACATGTCTTGTTGACCATTCTGGCTTAGGTCTTCTCGCTTTGTCACGACGAAGCATTACCGCATCTTCGACTGAAGTCGTAGATTTCTACACAAACAGATGACAATGTCTGTGACACGAACTGTTCAACGCGGGTCAATCTCCGCTTTTGTCGTTTGTCTCGTCATGGCATTTTTATCTTTGGCCGGACTTGTTCATGACGGAGGACGAATAATCGCAACTTATATGCAGATTTCTGACGTCGCCCAAAATGCAGCGCGACTTGGTGGACAACAGGTTGTGGGTATCAGAGATGAAAATCCACGCGTTGACGTCAGCACAGCATCGAAACTTATCCGTAACTACGTAGGTACACAATCTGTGAGATCAGATATACAAATAAATGGCAGGCGAGTATCGGTCACCATTGAAAAAAATGTTCGCATGAATATTCTTGGACTCTTTGGGGTCAGCTCGCGAACCGTTCGCGTCACGCGTACAGCAGAAGTGGTGGACGGATGAGAGTACATATTCAAAGAGTCTCTATTATCTTGGTGTTGATCATCGTGCCACTCTGGTCTGCTAGTCGTATTCTTCACACGTATTCTTCGCTAGATATTGACAGAATTTTATCTAGTCGCGCTTTGGACCAAACAGATATTGTTTTTGTGGTTCATTTCTTTCTATTGGTGACATGGGTATTCATGGCCGTAATGGTCTTGGCCTCGATACGAGATTTTCGCACAGGAGAGAACGATTACTCCCACGATCAACAGATGAAGTTTTTTCGGCCAGCAGCGTGGCTTATGGCATCAATGGTGATCGCTCCGCAGAGTCAATTGCTTCCCAAGGACGCCAGATCCATGTCTCAGGAAGTACCTGTCGGAGTCGTGGCCAGTCCAACTATTGCAGCTGCTGTGATTTCCTATGTACTGATGAAGCGACGTGAACAACTGAGATCTGGTGCAATACCAGTGCGATTGTCGGAAGCAGAAATAGCCACGCTTTCGATGCTTCAGCATCAAGCATCAAAGGTTTCAACATCTGTCACTGCAGTACATAACCTGGTACTGCCTCAGAATCTCCACAGTGATATCAGGGTGATGATCGATTCAATTGAAAGCACGGAGCCTCTGACTTTGTTGATCGAACCCAGTTCACCTCCAGATTGGACATTTGTTGTCAAGGTTTTTGGTTTCCCAGTCGTTGAGCATTACAGCGGTCAAGTAGCTATATTTCGCAAAAAACGATCATTGGAACTTCTTACATGGTTAACCATGAACAGGGATCGTTCGCGTCGTTCTGCTGCTCGTACTGCTATGTGGGAAAGCGATATTCATGATTCGACTTTCTCTACAATTTTGTCGGAGCTCAGGCGAGCTTTGGTAGAAATAGAAAAAGATATACCGCGACAAGAGTGGGCGAGACCTACTTTTTCAGATGAGATTCCACTCAATGGAAAGATCGTGACTGATGCAGAACTGTTGTCGTTCGCACTTAGTGAATTTCGAAAGGGACAATGCGATGTATCAGAAGTGGTGAAATATTTAGTATGGATCCGCGATGTTCCCTTCTCGGGGACTTCATATAGTTGGGCCGACTTGGACGGAACAACGACACGGCTTGTCATCTTGGCTGTGACAGCAGCAACGGAAGTGGCGCAGTGGGCGTTTGAACATGAGAAAGTAGAGATTCTCAATATTGCAGTAGGTGCAGGGCTACGGGTCATGCCAGGGTGTGAAGAGCTTTTGTTGCTGCAAACAAAAGCTCTACCGACATCGCGAAACCCTCGGGCAATTTCTGTAGCGTAAGACCATGTTGTTCTCCCGTACGAGCCCAGAAATGATTAGTCCACAGCAGGCCTTGCCAGGCAGGACAGACCAAACCATGCCCGTGCCGGCTCAGCATTTTGTATTGGATGCTCCACTTGTTGGTCCGTGGCCGGCCAACTGCGAGTCGATCGTTGTGGGCATGGGATGTTTCTGGGGTGCTGAACGCATTTATTGGAAGACACCCGGGGTGTACTCCACATCGGTTGGCTATGCAGGTGGGTATACACCGAACCCAACCTATGAAGAAACATGCAGTGGACTGACTGGACACACCGAAGCAGTGATGGTGGTGTTTGATACGAAGCAAGTATCAGTCCAAGAAATAATGCGTGTGTTTTGGGAAAACCATAATCCAACTCAAGGAATGCGTCAGGGCAACGATATGGGATCGCAATATCGCAGTGCTATCTACTATGCCAACGACGAACAAAAACTTGCAGCAGAAGCAACATGCAATGCGTTTCAAGAACAACTAACTGCAGCTGGTTATGGCCAGATCACCTCGGAAATCGCACCACTAGGTACATACTTTTATGCAGAGCCGTATCACCAACAATATTTAGGCAAGAACCCCAATGGGTATTGCGGTATTGGCGGAACTGGCGTTAGCTGCCCAATCGGACTTGTCTAGATAGTTATTTTCTTACGTCGACGGATTACGGCTGGCAAGAACAAACCACTCAGCATTGCAATCATCAATGGAACACCAATCAACCATGGAGTGACATTGGCAGACTTTTTGAAGTTAGTGATGCTAATGCCCAACGTGATGGTGGTATTTTCACCGTTGGCAAGGCGAGCAACTATTGCAATTCGGTGCGATCCAATTGCTGCACCTTTTGGAACTGTAAACAAGGCATCAACTTCACCGGAAGTATCAACTTTTGCTGAACCCAACTGTGCAGGTGTTGAAAAGAGCCACGCATCAACTATTGACTCTGGCTCAAAGCCATCTGCTCTTAATCGAATCGTTGATCCCGGTTGCAAACCAATATTTCCAGCGCTATCAAGTGGTGATGTATTTCCGCGCTCATCGATTTCTGAAACACTCGCTGTAACGTCTGCTGATTTTATAACGATGACATTATTGTCACGAGTAATCGTTAATTTTGTGGTTGTATTGCCGATCTGTACTGCTGCAGATCCCACTCCAACGACAGCTGGTTGAGGAATTGAAGTTGTAGTTGTGGTGGTGGTCGTAGTCGTGGTTGTGGTTGTGGTTGGAACAACTTTGGGAGTAACAACAACAGGTGTTGTAGTAGAAGTAACTGAGATTTTCTTGACGGCTTGTACGGTGATGGTCGTTGTCGTAGAAACCATTGGCACCAATATCTGTCCTTGTGGGGCTGCAGTTGTTGCTGGACTTCGAAGATCGATAGTGATAGAAGCTGGAACTGTTGTCGTAGTGGTCGGTGCAACTGTTGTTGTAGTTGGAGATGCACTAACGGATGCTGATGCCACACTTAACTCAGTCACACTGGACACAGAGTTAGTCGCTGTTACAGCAATCTTGATGAACCGGTTCAGATCAGCAGAAGACACATCATATGTAGAAGATGTTTCGCCTGTGATATTCGTGTACGTGCCAGTTGCAGTTGATGCACTCTTCCACTGGTATGCATATGTAGGAGTCGGCGACCCTGTCCATGTACCTGTTGATGCAGTCAGTGTCGAATCAACACGCACAGTACCTGTAATAACTGGTGATACTGAATTCACTGGTGCTCCAGTCACACCAGAAGTTGCCACACTTAACTCAGTCACACTGGACACAGAGTTAGTCGCAGTAACAGCAACCTTGATGAAATTTCCAACTTCACTATTCGCAACTATGTATGTAGAAGACGTTTCGCCAGTGATATTTGTGTATGAACCAGAAGACGTCGCTGCGCTTTTCCACTGGTATGCATATGTAGGAGTAGGAGTTCCCGACCATGTACCCGCTGATGCAGACAATGAAACCCCGGTACGTGCGGTTCCGGTAATCACAGGAGCAACACTGTTAACTGGTGCACTGCTCGGTATGTAGCGAATAATCACAACACCAGAACCACCAGCACCACCACCAGTACCAGTACCAGATCCGTTCTGGCTGCCGCCGCCGCCACTGCCAGTGTTGGCGAGTCCACTTGTGGCAACAGGGTTGTTGTTTCCTCCTCCACCATTGCCTCCTCCGCCAGTACCACCGGGCGCCCATGCGGCCGTCGCGCCCCCAGAGCCACCACCACCAGCTGCGTAGTAGGTATTCACATCCGTGATGTCTGATTGACGCCCGATTCCCCCCGCAGTTGGTAAGGCAGCTGCTGTTAAACGGTCAGCACCGACAGCTCCTGCACCACCACCTCCTGCACCATGATAATTCGTACCGCTAACGGCATTCCCACCCCGATTGCCATACGACGTTGCACCAGCGGGTGGGCTCTGCGTTGTAACTATGCCACCTAATGAATTTGAGAGACCGCCGCCGCTACCGCCGCCCGAACCACCTTCCGCACCAGGAATCTGTGGTCTTGAGTCCAATGACGACTGACAAGCTGGGCTGTTGTCACACCAGTCTCCGCCGCCGCCGCCGCCAATTGCGGTGAGTAAACCAAAACTTGATGATGAACCGTTTCCTCCACGATCGTACGTGGACTGCACGCTGGCACCAGCACCGACAACGACGCTGATGCTTCCCGCTACAGAGAAGGTCGGATGAAGAACCATTGCACCGGCGCCACCTCCGCCTGAGCCCCCAACATTTGTAGATTTTCCGCCTGCACCGCCACCGCCGATGACAAGAGTTCTCACTTGGGTCACCCCTGCAGGAGCGACCCATTCACATGTGCCAATATTTGTGAACACCAACACCGTGTCCGAACCCACCGTTGATGTCGTTGGCGAACATGCAGCAGCGCTCACAACTGTCGGAGTTGACACGTTGAAAAAAATAATCGACGCAAAGGCCACAAGAGCTGCAGTGAACAGCCTGCGGATGTTGGTCATCCTTACAACCTACGACATATATTCGTTTAACCTACGAATATTGCCCTATTTACCTACAGTTTGCGGACTTGTCTAGTCAACAAATGTAACTTCGTTTGCAGCCGCCATCTGTTCTGGTGTTGGCTTGCGGTACAACACAATCATCACAATTCCGGCGAATAAGTAGATCGCTGCCATCAGTCTGTAGGCGATGAAAAACGAAGACAAGTCGCTACGCAGTGGCGCAGTAATTGAGCCCAAAGTTTCTGGTGCAGTTTGTGCTGCGATCTGCAACTTCGTATTCCACACGTTTATTTTGCTCATTGCAGAAATGGTGAGCGATATTGCCAGGGCAGCACCAAGTGCTGAACCAACTTGACGAGCAGTGGTGTTCAATGCTGAACCCATGGCAAAACGTGATGGTGGCAAAAATGCATTCGCAGCACTAGACAGTGTGGCGATACTGCAGCCAACTCCGGCCCCAGTAATTATCATCCACGGCAGGTAATGGGTGAGATATTGCGGTGTCATGCCCATCGAGAAACTGAAGCCAAGCGTGCCGATGGAGAGCAGGCTTGCTCCGAAAAACAGAACTCTTGCATGGCCTAATCTGTTGGCAACTCGTCCCATTGGCGCAGCAAGGATGGCTGCTGTAAGTGGGCCAACGGCTGTGGCGAGTCCTGACTTGGCTGGGCTGTAATGCCACACTGCTTGAATCCAGAATGTATTGAGTAGCCACATTCCCAAAAAGCCGATGCTGAAGAAAAACCCAGAAATATTTGCAGCAACAACGAATGGAAGTCTCAACAATGAAAGGTCGAGCAGTGGATTCGACACTGTGCTGCAGCGACGCACAAAGAAGCCGAGGAGAATTATTCCGAGAAAGAAAGCGCCGAGTGTCCGATTGTCAAACCAACCCCAATCTCCAGCTTGAGTGAACGACAGTGTCACAAGTCCTACGCCAGGAATGCCAAGGGCCGTACCGACCATGTCGACGTTCTTTGTTGCAGTTGGATCTTTACTCTCGTGAAGAAATTTGCTTCCAACAATGATCGTGAAAAGGCAGAAGGGCACGTTGATAAAAAACAAGGAACGCCAACCCCACCATTCAACAAGCAGTCCGCCAGCAGATGGTCCAATTGCCGCAGCAAGACCACCAACTGCACCCCATATTCCGATGGCCACAGTGCGTTTTTCTGCTGGAAATTCAGGAAGCACAAGCGCCAGTGATGCTGGTGTGAGCATTGCGCCTCCGATTGCTTGGATAATTCGAGCAAGAACAAGTAGAAGTGCTGATGGTGCCAGACCACACAACATCGAACCAATGCTGAACACAGCTAGACCACGAAGAAAAGAGCGTTTGCGGCCGTTGACGTCGGCAAAGCGACCAGCAGTTAGTAGCCCTGCTGCATACGCAATGTTGTATCCAGAAAATACCCACGTAAGAAGTGATGGTTTACCAAGGTCGCCTTCAATTGTTCGTAGAGCAACAACAACGATGCTGGTATCGAGTGAAACTAAAAATGTGGCAATTGATGTAAGTGCTAAAACTTTGGTGGCGCGACTAAATCGCGGCTTGGCTACGGTGTCCAAGAAATTCCCCTAACGAACAGATGAACCTTAGTTGTCAACGTTTACATGTGACGAGCTAGAGCACTATTCCCAACCATTGGCTCGAATATGGTCGCCATCTGCGTTGCGGGCCCGACCTCGCCACCGTAGAGCACCAGGAGTCTGTGACAGTTTGGCGATGAGTCCCTGCATTGGGGTTGATTCAAGGTCGACAATTGCCTCGCGATACGCGTAGTGAGGGTCATTCGCTATGTCTTGCATGGTCAACACCGGACCAGCAGCTGCTTCGATCTGCTCGAAGATGTCCATCGCATCTTGGCGGGTGTGCCGAGCAAACCATGTCGTCATGGCTTCATCGAGCACAACGCGATTCTCTACGCGACCAGCGAATGATGTGAAACGTGGATCATCTTGGAAACCGAGAAGTGCAACAACACGTTGTGCAACTGAATCGCTTGATGCAGAGACACCAATAAATAATCCGTCGCTACAGCGAAAAACACCGCGTGGAACTGTGTAAGGAAGTGACGATCCCATGGGGTCTTGGAGTTCGCCGCGAGTCAACCAAACACTCATCAACGGTCCAAGCATTTGAAAAATGCTTTCAAGCAATGAGACATCAACGACCTGTCCTTTTTCGGACCAGAGCGCGACCATAGTTGCGAATGCGGCAACGATCCCAGTGACTTCATCGGTGAGAGCGAAAGCGGGCAACATTGGATCGCCACCTGGCACACCACTGATAGCGGCAACACCACCCATTGATTCTGCAATGGATGCAAAACCGGGACGATTGGCATACGGACCGGTTTGTCCAAACCCAGAGATACGTGTGATCACGAGTTGAGGTCGACGTGCAAGTAATACATCGGGACCGAGGTTGAGACGCTCGAGCGTTCCAGGCCGAAAGTTTTCGACGAGTACATCGGCGCCATCGATTAGCTGTAAGAACACGGCACGGTCTTCGTTGTTTTTTAGATCAAGATCAATCGTGCGTTTATTGCGATTGACGAGACGCCACCATAAACCTTCTCCATCAGATGGATCACGCCATCCCATGTTGCGCAAACTGTCGCCAGTAGCTGGTCGTTCTACTTTGATGACATCTGCGCCGTAGTCAGCTAAGTAACGCGCACAGTTCGGGCCTGCAAGAACTGTTGAGATATCGATTACGCGCAATCCAGTTAATGGAGCTGGCAGCGACGGCTCAGAATTTAGCGGAGCGGAAGTATGAGACATCGGTCTTCAATGGTGCCAAGTGCGTACTGTTCGTAGTTTGTTCCGAAATCTTCGTACAGATGACGGCAACGATCGCTCCATGTGAGTGCTTCAGGAGTGGAGACGCGATGAACAATCTGCATCACACCACCTTCGTACACCCGGTATTCAGCCCACGTGCCAGGAAAATCCTTCACGCAACCAATTTCTATTGAAGCAACTCCCGACTGCGACATGCGCCGAACGCGATGACGATGTGTATGGCCAGCGGTATATGCAACAACAGAATCATGTCGGACACATAAAGCATCAAGTTCATCACTGCAATCAGGATGTAAACCAAAATAGTCGTCGCTGCGTTTTCCAGATGTCCACTGTTGATGATGACCCATGATGATCACGGGAGTGTTGGTTGATGAAATGAGATCATCAAGCCACTCGAACTGCTCTGGATCAATTCGGCCAGTTGTCTGTGTGGGAATTGCCGTGTCAAGCAAAGCAATGGCAATACTTTCTAACTGCAGCCATTGATCCCCGGCGAATTCAGTTTGACCCTTGTAGGAATCGTGGTTGCCACGAATAACACATAGCGCATCTCCAAAAGCACCGTGGTACATGTCGTGGAATTCCTCAAACTCCTCGTCACGTCCATCTGCTGTGAGGCCACCTTTGACAATGACAACGTCTGGATCAATCATGGAGATCTCATCAACAGCACCGGAGTTCATAATGGTGGGGTATGGATCCTCGCCTGGAAGCGACCGCTGAATTGGCCCAAGTGGGCGGCCATCGATTCGACCACATTCTGTTTCACCGAAATGAAGATCGTTGACAGTGGCAAAAACATTGATGAGTTCACCATCGGGCGTTGGCAATGTACGAAAGTCAATTCCGTGTTCTGTATACAAGGTATTTGGTAAAAGGTTTTCGTGTCGAATGACATGGGTGCCGTGATGAAACACAGCCATATCGTCGGCAACTGTTGTGAGTTCGGTGGCGCCCAAGTTGCTACTCACTACTGTCCTGGTCGGCGGCGACGAGTAATGGAACTATCTGCCCACCAGCGACCGCTGAACCGCCAGGAGATATTGACCGGAGATGTGTTCGTTGCTGGAGTAACTGGTTGTGGCCACATCATGGTGACCGCAGCAGCGATTGCAGCAGCTTCTTCGTCTGTTGGAACTGGTGAGATGGTGGCAACATTCATCGCTTGACCACCACGGAACGAGCAACTTTGTCATGCCAGGTTTGTTTGTTGGGATCCCACAGCATCCACAGATAGCCGAGAAACAAAACAAGTCCAGAGACATAACTCATAAGGATTCGAATTAATGCTCGTTTTGGACCGATGAATGAGCCGTCTGTTTGATCCAAGATAAGGAGGCCAGTTTTGCGTCGTAGTGGCGATCCGCCTTGCAGCCCTATCCACTGTGCGTAGGCATACACACCAGCACCGAAACCAACGATCGGCAGGGCGCTTGCAAGGGTGGCATTGGAATCTTGAAAAAATCCACCGATGAATGAGAACGGCAAAACGACTAGAGAGACCATGAGGTTGTCACAGATATGACCAAGCGCACGGATCCAAAACCCAGCCTTAGGTTCATTTGATATTCCCGATAATGAGAAGTTTGTTTCTATTGATGATGACATGAATTCCTACAGTGGCATGTTGCCGTGTTTGCGGCGTGGAAGTTCTTCTCGTTTTGTTTTCAACATACGAAGTCCTGCAACGATCTTGATGCGAGTGTCTGCAGGGTCAATCACGTCGTCGATGTATCCACGTTCCGCAGCTGCGTATGGGTTCGCGTACTTTTCGGTGTACTCACTGATCAGTTCCGCACGTCGAGATGCAGGGTCTGCTGCTTGTTGCAGTTCACGCTTGTACACAATTTCAACTGCGCCTTGTGGTCCCATAACAGCAAGTTCAGCAGTTGGCCATGCATATGCAAGATCGGCACCGATCGACTTTGAGTTCATAACTACGTATGCGCCGCCGTATGCCTTGCGTGTGATGATTTGGATTCGTGGAACTGTTGCTTCGCAAAATGCATACAACAACTTGGCTCCGTGTCGAATGATTCCTTCGTGTTCTTGGTTGACACCTGGCAGGAAACCGGGCACATCAACAAACGTGAGAAGTGGAATGTTGAATGCATCACAGGTACGAACGAATCGTGCTGCTTTTTCGCTTGATTCAATATCCAAAACACCAGCAAATGCCAATGGCTGGTTGCCGACCACTCCTACTGTTTGGCCTTCAACGCGTGAGAAACCACACACGATGCTTTTGGCCCAATGAGGGAAGTATTCAAAAAACTCACCGTCGTCAACAACTTCTTTGATGACTTTTTTCATGTCATATGGCTGATTGGAAGATGCCGGAAGAATGTCACGCAACATCGGACATGAACGATTCGGATCATCCTCAGTGTCAGCAATAGGTGCTTCTTCTAAGTTGTTCTGCGGTAGGAATGACAACAATAACCGAACATCGTCAAGACATGATTTTTCATCTGGCGACATGAATGTTGCGACACCACTCTTTGACGAGTGGCTCATTGCGCCACCGAGCTCTTCAAGAGTGACATCTTCGCCAGTAACTGTCTTTACGACATCAGGTCCAGTGATGAACATGTGGCTTGACTCTTGCACCATAAAGATGAAGTCGGTCATTGCTGGCGAGTACACGGCTCCACCAGCACATGGTCCGAGAATGACAGAAATTTGCGGAATGACACCAGACGCTTGCACATTGCGATAAAAAATTCCGCCATAAGACGCAAGTGACACAACACCTTCTTGAATGCGAGCACCAGCGCCATCGTTTAGTCCAATGACCGGTGCGCCCATCTTTGTGGCGAGGTCCATCAGTTTGTGAATTTTCTCAGCGAACACCTCTCCAAGTGCTCCACCGAACACAGTGAAGTCCTGGCTGAACACGAATACCTTGCGTCCTTCAACAGTTCCCCAACCAGTAATGACACCATCTGTGTAGGGGCGCTCCTCGAGTCCTGCTGCGTGGGCGCGATGGCGCGCAAGCATGTCGAGTTCGTGGAAAGAGCCAGGATCACAGAAGTAGTCGATGCGCTCGCGAGCAAGCATTTTTCCCTTTGCCTGATGGCGTTCGACGGAGCGGGGGCTTCCGGCATGGATTGCTTGTTCTTGACGTGCCCGAAGGTCGTCAATTTTGTCCTGCATAGATGAACTGGCTGAATCTGTCACGATCCAAACTTTAGTGCGCGTAACTGCTTTTTGCCTATCCCATAGGCGATGGAAGCCGAATTACGGGATAGTTGTGGATGTTGTAACCACAGTTGAAGTGGTCGCGGTCGTCGATGAAGTGAGGACAAGTTGCTTCAGTCCCTGTTTGGGCAGGGTGGTCACCGTGGTGCCGTCAGCGATTATGAATGATGTGGTCAAGGGCTCAAGATCTCCCGTTGTAGTGACGCCGTTGATAACTGCATTCCATTGACCTGGTGCTTTCAGATTCATTCCGATGTCTTGGCTCAGCACCGCGGCACCCCGACGAGTTAGTGGAACATTGATGCTGTAGCCCGAATAAGCAGGATTATCAGGGGTGAGTGTGATCGTAAAATTTTGAATTCTTTGCGGACCAAAAAGTTCTACGAGCAAACTGTTGGCGCCCACGTTTCCTGGTGTCAGGGACAACCGAACATGAAAGTCGTCTTTACCCATCATGTCTTGAACGATGGCGTAGTTAACGCTTGGACCATCGTTTTTAAGCAAAATATATGGGGGACGAGACGACATCATCCACGATGAAATTGCAAGAATGATGATGCTGAGTGACAACTCGATGCCCATCGGACGCTTCAATCTGTTTGAAACTTTTAGATTCAGAGATTGGGCACGCTGCATGCCTCGAATAATGAAACGGCGCACAGTCGCACCGATGAAAAGCAAAAAGATGACGATGAGAATTTTTAATAGGACGAGCCGTCCATGTCCGGAATTGATGAGGCTGATTCCATCAATGCGCCACACCTGAAATACGCCGGTGACGATAATGCCGATTGTGATTGGCATATAAATTCGTGCCCACCCACGTAATGCGTGGACAAGATCTATGTCGCCTGGGCCGTACAACACAACCCGCCATAGAAGTGCAATGCTGCCGACCCACATTGCAACAAACACCATGTGCAAAATGGCAACGATGACCCCCAGAAATATTGCTCGGCCCGTTAGTCGATCAAAGCCGTACGACAACATTGTGAGGGCAAGAAGAATCGATGAGATGACTATGTTGGTTTCTTCAAAGATTCGCTTTGGGGTCCACGCGAAATAGCCAAGACCACAGACTGCAACAAAACGAATTAAAAGCGCACGACCCTCGTTCGTTTCAAAAAGAGGACCCCATGACGTTGGAGAGATGGAGGCGACAAGTCCATCGCCTGACTGGCGCGCCGCCGTCAAAATCATTAGCAGCACTATTGACGTGATGCCAAGAATTGTGATCTGGCGCAAATATCGCTCGGTGATGCCATATTCGACGCCTTCTGGCCACATCAATTTAATGAATATGAGTCCGCCAAAGAGTGCACATACGAAGAAGAAAACAATTGTGCGCATCAGGCCAATAGGTCCGCCAAGCCGTTGTTTCACAGCTGGTGTTTGGGGACTAGCGCTTGTCGGCACGGTGGTTGCCCCAGGTGTAGTCGACGCAATTGTTGATGTTGCTTGGGCATTAGAGACGAATCGGAAAGATCCTGTGCTTCCATCGGGAAGTGACCAGGTGACGATGCATTTTCCATTATTTGGAATCTGAGTAAGGGCCGCCGACACCGTGACTCCATCGGCTGAAAGCTGGGGAGTACCAAGGTTGGTAAGTGTGCTTTCACATGAGAGCGATAAGCCCATATTGGCCACTGACTCGGCACCGCCGACAGGAAGGGTGAAGCGCAACTGCAATTGGGTTGGGGCAACCGTGATGGTTTCTCCTGCTGAAGGGCTTGAAGACTCAATGGTGTTATGGCCTTCGGCATGCACGACCCCGGCGCTGAAGGCAAGGGCGCCGATGCCAGTCATGAAGCTGGCTACAAGAAATAAGAGGGAACGGCGCATGGTGTGTCAAAACGGTAGCCAAATTTGGCACTGATGTGGTGTCTCAGACTGGCACACACCAACCCTCGTTGCACCTCATAGGTAGGCTCGCATGTATGGCAACTCAGTCCCTCTACCGTCGCTTTCGCCCCAGGAAGTTTTCAGAGTTGTATGGCCAAGACCATGTAGTGCGTGCATTGCGTAATGCCGTCATCAATGAGAGGGAAGGCCAGGCATATCTTTTTTCTGGCCCCAGAGGCACAGGAAAGACAACAACAGCTCGTATTTTAGCCAAGGTTTTGAACTGTGCGCAGCCAGTTGATGGGGAACCATGCTGTGTGTGCGAGTCCTGTAAAGCGATAGATCTTGGTACCAGTTATGACGTTCTCGAGCTAGACGCAGCGAGCAATAACGGGGTTCAGGAAATTCGCGACATTATTGAAGCAGCCGCGCTCACTAGTCCTGGTCGTCATCGTGTTTTTATTCTCGACGAAGTGCACATGCTTACTCGCGGAGCTGAAGCTGCATTGCTCAAGACTCTTGAAGAACCACCCGATCAGGTTGTCTTTGTTCTCGCCACTACAGATCCGCAAAAAGTAAGTGAAACTATCCGCAGCCGTGTTCAACATCTGCAGTTTCATCTTCTTCCCATCGATCAACTTGAAAAATATGTTCGCCATGTTATTTCCGAAGCTGGTCTCACGGTTGATGAGGAATCTATTGAGTTAGTTTTACGCCAAGGTGGGGGAAGTGCCCGCGACACGTTGTCGGCGCTCGAACTTATTGTGTCTGGTGGTGCAGATACCACTGACGATATTCGTACTGAAGAAATTGTGCGCGCAATTATCGCGCGAGATCACGGTGCTGCCTTGGCGTCAGTTGCTCGTGTAATACAACAAGGCCGAGATGCGCATACATACGCGCAAGACATTGTGCGCATCATGCGCGATTGTTTTCTTTCTCTCATGTCACCTGAACTTGTTCAACTTCCCCCGCAACAAATGGCCGAGATAGTTGGTTATGCAAAGGACCTTGGTGTGCAACGCATTGTTCGCATTATGGAAACCCTTGGCACCACAATGGTTGAAATGCGACATGCGCCAGATGCTCGATTGCTGCTAGAAGTGGCAGTTGTTCAGTTGGCATCTCCAATTTTGGACGACAGTATCGACAATGTTCTTGCTCGTGTGCAACAACTTGAAGAAGCAGTAAAGACATTGCGTGAAAATGCAGTTGCCGCTGCGCTGCAGCCAGCGCCTGTCAATCTTGCAACAGGCCGTGCCCAAATTGGTGGCCGCGCTTCAGTGGGTAGTGCTATTACTGCTCCCATTGCTCGCCCGCCAGAAGATTCCATTACCGCGTCGCAAAACGATGACACACCAGTTTCACCGTCAGTGGTAGCAACAGATCCTGTGGTCAACACTGAATTAGTCGCTGAGCCAAAGAGTAATGCAACGAGCCTCGACCCTTCTCAGGCATGGCCACAAATTACGGATTCAATGCGCGGTATTGCAAAAGCACTGTTTAAACCGGCAATGGTTGAATCAGTCGATGGCAAAAAAGTAATTGTGCGATTACCGAACAACACACCAATTAAGCGCGCGCAAGAGCATATTAAAACCCTGACAGATGCGATGAAGGAAGTATGCGGAAGCGTTTATGCCGTCACGTTTGTGCAGGCAGACCCAACGGCACCGGGCGGCATGAGTCGGCCGGTGATTAAGCCAGAGAAAACCACAATTGTTGATGAAGTTGCTGCGGACCCATTTGCTGCAGTTGACCCCGATGAATTTATTGAGGATGTCGAAGCGACAAATTCACTCCTTGATGCCCTCATGACCGAATTTCCAGGTGGGTCAATTCAGAATATTGCACCAGTAGTGGATGTAACTCCGCCTACGAAGTCATCACGCGGCAAGAAGTAGGACACCGTAGTGTCGTCGCCCTATACACCCCCTGTTCAAACATTGATCGATGAACTTGGACGACTGCCAGGCATTGGTCCGCGCAGTGCTCAACGACTTGCGTTGCACCTCATTAAAGGAGACGAAGATGATGTTGTTCGTCTTGCGCGGGCTCTGATTGAAGCAAAACAGAAAGTTCGTTTTTGTGATCTCTGCTTCAACCTCGCAGATTCTTCGTTATGCGGTGTGTGTTCCGATGAAAAACGCGATTCAACTAAAATTTGCGTTGTGGAAGATTCACGAGATGTAATTGCTATCGAACGAACCGGCATGTTCCGTGGTCGGTATCACGTGCTTCTCGGCGTTATTGATCCCTTGCAAGGTGTTGGTCCTGATCAATTAAAGATTCGTGAGTTGCTTACGCGCATAAAACCAGAATCAGTTGAAGAAGTCATTGTGTGTACAAGCAATAACACAGAAGGTGATGTTACAGCGATGTACCTTGGCCGTATTTTGTCGCCACTAGGTGTACTTGTTACTCGTCTTGCAAGTGGTCTTCCTGTTGGCGGCGATCTTGAATACGCAGACGAAGTCACACTCGGTCGTGCGATTGGCAATCGGCGCCCACTCGATTAGGAGATCTATGAAGAAGTACGTTGTAAAATCTCTGTGGACTTTGGTCGCCTTAATTATGTGGATCTTGCTTGCCACTACATTTGTCGCTGTCATGCTTGGTCATAACGGCACAGCAGGCAGAGGGACCATTATCGAATTTGGAGCGTCTGCATTTCACCTTGCTGTTGCACTCGGGGTGTACTGGCCGCTATGCAAAATCACCTGGCGTCGCGCCGGGAAAACAGCTCAGGGTTAGCTGCCAGTTTTAATCCCATCGAATTCGATGGGATTAAAACTATGGTTGTCTGTCGTTCATAGATCCCAAATATGTCTTGCTTTGTAGTCTCGTTGTGACTACAATGGAATTTTACAAATAGATTCAAGGAGAGTCACTATGAGCACCGCTGATACCTATGTTCGTGCGCGCATTGATACTGCCACCAAGGAGCAAGCAGCCGCTGCACTGGAGGCAATGGGTTTGTCTATCTCCGACGCGATTCGCTTACTGATGGTGCGTATTGCCTCTGAGCACTGCTTGCCTTTCGAGGTCAAGGTTCCCAACGTTCCGACGCGTAAGGCTATTGCGGAGCTTGACGCTGGGAAAGGTAGGCGGTTCGACAGTGTTGACGAACTGATGGCAGACCTGCATGCGGGCGATTGAGAGATCAACAAGATTCAAGCGCGACTACAAGCGCGAGACCAAAGGCAAATATCGGGCAACACTTGACGCTGACTTAGTGTCCGTTTTGAAGGCCCTTGCCACCGATCAATTGTTGGCGCCACGCCAGCACGATCATGACTTGAGTGGCCAGTGGGTGGGTTGCCGCGAATGCCACATCAAACCTGATTTATTACTGATCTACAGGAAACCAGACCCAGCCACTCTCCAACTGGTACGGCTTGGTTCACACAGCGAACTATTCGTTTGATATGTCAAGTCCTGCTCTGGCTACCATCCCGTCGAATTCGACGGGATTAAAACTTGGATTGTTTAGGCGCTTTCGTACCTCAAAAAGTTAAAAGAATTCGCGGGTGAGAAGACTTTTAATTATGGCGAATTTGCCACAATTAAAAAAGGGTTCAGGGTGAATTGCCGGATTTGTGTGCGCGACGTGGTTGAGCATGATAAATCCCGGCATGACCACTTGTTGCATAGGCGGCGGCACATACAACTGCGAACACAATGAGGCCATTGCCGCCGAATAGTTCGAGTCCGAGAAATGTGCAGGCGAGTGGCGTATTTGCTGCACCGGCTAAAACTGCAACCGAGCCAATAATTGCAAACAGCGCAACATTGGCGCCGATCGTGTGTGCGTAACTTGCACCGGCAAGTGCACCGATCACTAACAGTGGAGTCACTTCGCCCCCAGCAAAACCAGAGCCAATGGTCAATGCTGTGAGTCCCAATTTTGTTATCCATTGGCCAGATGCAGAGTCGTTCATTGCTGCAAGTAAAAGAGGAGTGGAAAGACCCGAATATTCGCGCCACCCAAATGCAAGTATCAAGATGACGAGAATAATTCCGCCGATCATTGGGCGTGCTGGATACCACGGAATATATTTTTTGAAATTGTCGCGCACAAGATGTGTAGCTCGAACAAATGCCATGGCGATGAGGCCGGCGATGAGACCAAATAAGAGTACTTGCCACGCCAGTGTGGGTGACCATGTGATGTTGGCGATTCTTGGAAAAGGGGTGTGGTGAATTCCCAATACTCGAACAGTTGCATCACCAACAAAACTGGCAACAAATGCTGGCACTAATGCTTCGTAGCGAACCCGACCGACTCTTTGTACTTCGAGAGCGAACACAGCGCCAGCAACTGGAACACCAAATATGGAACCAAAGCCACCAGCAATGGCAGCAATCAACATGATTGATCGCTCTGGGGTCGTGAGTCCTAGTTTTTTACTAATTGGATCGGTGACGCCCACGGCTAGTTGTATTGCAGCACCTTCGCGCCCAGATGATCCACCGACAACATGTGTGAGCACACTGGCGCCAAATATGAGTGGTGTTAGTCGAAGTGGAATCCATCGTGAATGCTCGTGGATCTGCTCAATGATGAGGTTGCTACCTCGTTCCAGACCATGACCGACATAGTGATACAGCAATCCAATAATGAGACCAGCAACCGGAAGAGTGAATACCAACCAGTGGTGCGCAGAGCGAGTGTCGTTAGCCCAATTCAAGGACTCTATAAACGCAGCCGACAGCAAACCTGAAAAGATTCCTACAACCGTTGCCAACACACTCCACCGAACGACGTAAGTCGCGCGTTCACGGAGATGTTGAAACATCGATGCTTTGGTTAAACGGTGCGAACGATGATGGCGTCGCCTTGACCGCCACCGCCGCATAGTGCAGCAGCACCAACTCCACCACCACGGCGATGAAGTTCGTGCAAAATAGTAAGAGCGAGACGGTTGCCGCTCATGCCGATTGGATGACCGAGCGCAATAGCTCCACCATTCACATTGACGATTGAATCGGTAATGCCAAGCTCGCGCATGGAAGCAATTCCCACTGCTGCAAAAGCTTCGTTTAGCTCGAACAAATCAATGTCGCCCACTTTCATGCCTGCACGATCAAGTGCCTTCATGATTGCGCGACTTGGCTGATGCAACAATGACGCATTGTCTGGACCTGCGACCATGCCGTATGACACGACTTCGCCAAGAGGCTTGACTCCACGAGCTTCTGCAGCTTTTTTCGACATCATTACAACCGCTGATCCACCGTCGGAGATTTGGCTTGCATTGGCAGCAGTAATGGTGCCTGCTTTGTCGAATGCTGGCTTCAATGTGCCGAGTGTGGCCATTGTTGTATCGGCCCGAACGCCTTCGTCGTTTTTGACAATGACTGGGTCGCCTTTGCGCTGAGGAACAGCAACTTCGACTATTTCGTCGGCTAAACGGCCAGCAGCAATTGCTGCAGCAGCGCGCTGGTTGCTTTTCATCGCAAGATCATCTTGCTCGTCACGGCTGATGCTGTCAGAGGTATATCGATCTGTTCCAAGTCCCATCAAACATGCATCGAATGCACACCACAAACCATCGCGAATAATGGCATCTTGTAATTCGGTATTGCCAAAGCGAAATCCACCGCGAGCACCTTGGGCCAAATAGGGTGCATTGGTCATTGACTCCATACCGCCGGCAATAACGATGTCTGCTTCACCTGAAGCGATCATCTGATCGGCAAGGTAGATCGAGTTGAGGCCCGACAAGCACACCTTGTTGATGTTGATTGACGGAACATTCATTGGGATGCCAGCCAGTGAAGCTGCTTGTCGCGACGGTACCTGGCCTTGGCCAGCAGTGAGCACTTGTCCCATGATGACGTGTTCGACCTCTTCTGGCCTTACGCCTGCGCGCTCAAGCGCCGCTCTGATGGCGAAGCCACCCAGGTCTGCTGCGCTAAACGATGCAAGTGCTCCGCTCATTTTTCCGATGGGTGTGCGGGCTCCCGCCACGATGTATGAACCGGCCATCACTGCCTTTCGAATATTGAGCACCCAGGCTGGGTGCAAGTGCATTTAGGTTAGGAGATAAATCATCAGATGTCGCTATTGTTGGGGCGATGAAAAAGATTCTTGAAGCCATTCTTAACGGGGCAACGTCCGAGCAGATTGCCGCCTTGCCCCTGCCAGATACCTATCGGGCAGCTCACGTGCTGAAATCCGATGAAAAGATGTGGGAAGGCGTTGCTACCCAGGACAGGGATCCGCGCAAGAGTATTCACATCGGCGATGTGCCAATGCCAGAAATTGCTCCAGACGAAGCTGTTATTGCTGTGATGGCTTCGAGTATCAACTTCAACACCGTGTGGACCAGCATTTTCGACCCAGTCAGTACCTTTGGGCCAATGGCCCGTCTTGGTCGCGAAAGCGAGTGGGCTAAGCGCCACGACCGTGATTACCAAGTGATTGGAAGCGATGCGTCAGGAGTGGTGTTGCGAGTAGGTAGTGCTATTCGCAACTGGAAGCCAGGCGACAAGGTTACGGTTCATTGCAACCATGTCGACGATCAAGATCCGTCGTCACATAGCGACTCGATGATGGGAGCTAATCAACGCATCTGGGGTTACGAAACAAACTTTGGTGGTCTTGCAGATGTTGCGATCGTAAAAGCTAATCAGTTGATGCCAAAGCCTGCCCATCTCACGTGGGAAGAGGCTGCTGTGAGTGCACTGTGCAACTCCACGAGTTATCGCATGTTGGTCTCACCAAATGGTGCCAACATGAAACAAGGAGATGTCGTACTTATTTGGGGTGCATCTGGTGGTATCGGCGCCTATGCCGTGCAGTACGTACTGAATGGTGGTGGAATCCCTATCGGTGTTGTGTCGTCACCTGAAAAGGCAGCGATTCTTCGCGAGATGGGTTGTGAAGCCGTTATTGATCGTAAAGCAGCCAATTATCAGTTCTGGAAAGAAGACGGAACACATAACGAGGCTGAGTGGCGCCGTTTAGGTGGAGATATTCGCAAGCTTGTCGGAGAAGATCCAGACATCGTGTTCGAGCATCCTGGTCGATCCACTTTTGCTGCCTCAGTATTCGTTGTGAAAAAAGGTGGAACTGTTGTTACTTGCGCGGCAACAAGTGGCTTCATGGTCGAATTTGATAACCGCTACTTCTGGATGCGTTTGAAAAAACTTATTGGCAGTCACTTTGCAAACTACAAAGAGGCCTATGAGGCGAATCGTCTCATCGCCAAGGGAATGATTCATCCGGTGATGTCACAGGTGTTCACCCTCGATCAGGTGGGTGAAGCCGCATATCAAGTTCACAACAACTTGCACGAAGGAAAACTTGCAGTGCTGTGCCTTGCACCAGAAGAAGGTCTCGGCGTGGACGACCCCGAATTACGTGCCAAAGTTGCTGACAAGCTCACTTGGTTCCGTCGATAACAGAACCTGAAGGAATACATATGTTGCTCACCGAAATTGACCATGTTGCAATCGCAGTCCGCGATCTTGAAGCGGCGATTGACTACTACAAGCGTGCATTTGGTGCAGAAGTAGAACATCGCGAAATCGTTGAATCAGATGGGGTGGAAGAGGCGATGTTGAAAGTTGCTGAAAGTTATATTCAGTTGCTGACTCCAACCAGGCCTGATTCTCCAGTTGCTAAAGCAATTGAGAAGCGAGGCGAAGGACTGCATCACATCGGCTATCGCGTTGCTAATTGTGCAGAAGCGTTGGCTTCAATGATTGCTGCTGGTGCAACACCAATTGATAAGGCTCCTCGGCCTGGAAGTAGGGGTACAACGGTTGCCTTTATTCATCCAAAGGGCAGTTTCGGAACTCTCATCGAACTAGTTCAGGAATAATGCACCTGAGGGTGCTTTGAAATAGTTACGACATCTGAGTAGACCATCACTATGCGTGAGCTTCTGTGGACGATTATCGGATTAGCAGGTGGTGTACGTGCTGTGTCGCGATCCCGCGTACGAGTCAGAACTCTTCGACGTTCCGGGAAAGTCTTTGGTGAAGGTCATCTGACAGACCTGAAAATGGCAACTCCGATTGCGGCATCAATCGGGGCGCTTATCTTTTTCCTTGCTTCTCAAAAATTGATAGATGATTGGGAAATGGTTGCGTATGGAATTCTGATATGGAAGTGCCTGCAACTGGTACTGATCGATATTGACACGCATGTACTTCCCAGAGTCATGATCCTTTCGACACTTGTTATTGGAGTTGGGGCGATGTTGTTGGCATCGCTCACTGGCGCAGATGGGTCAGTGATCACCATGGGTGTCGGATCTGTTGGCATGTGGGCCATCCTCAAAGTGCTTGAAGTTGTATCTAGAGGCGATTTAGGTGGAGGCGATGTCACGCTCGGGTTGTTGCTAGGGGCGTATCTGGGATGGGGAGGCCTTGTTCAGATCCCTATTGCTCTTATCGTTGCCTTTTTGAGCGCAGGTTTGACTGCGGTGGTTTTACTGGTTGCTCGACGAGCAAATAGGCGCACAATGTTGCCATTTGGGCCGTTCCTAATTTTCGGGACTCTAGTGGCCGTCATACGATGAAGGTCATCATCTAAATACAGCGAGGTAGTTGTCATGACTGAATTAGCAGGAATGGTTGCAATTGTGACCGGATCATCTAGCGGCATTGGCGAACGCACAGCGCAACGCTTGGCAGAACTTGGTGCTCACGTTGTTGTGAACTCCGCAAGCTCCGTTGAGGCAGGTAAAAAGATTGCAGAATCTCTACCGAACGGTGCGATCTATGTGCAGGCAGACATTAGTGATCAAGCGCAGTGTAAAAATCTGATTGATACAACGATTGCGACGTTTGGCAAGTTAGACCTCTTGGTTAACAATGCTGGCTGGACAACACTTGTGCCGCACTCAGATTTAGATGCGCTAACAGATGAAATATTTCTCAAAACTTTTCAGGTCAATGTTTTTGGCACGTGGTACCTCACAAAGTTGGCAATGCCGTACCTACATCAGTCTGCAGACGGACAAGTTATCAATATCACCTCAGTTGCTGGCGTACGCCCAATGGGATCTTCAATTGCATATTCAATGACAAAAGCAGCGCTAAATCAGATGACTCATCTTTTAGCAAAAAGCCAAGGCCCTGTTCGGGTCAATGCTGTTGCCCCTGGTTTGGTGGAAACACCATGGACCAAAGATTGGGCGACCCAACATGCAGGTGTTGCAGCGATGAGCCCTCTTAAGAGATCTGCTACCCCAGATGACTGCGCTGAGGCGGTACTGGCATTTGTTCGTAATAAATACATCACCGGTCAAGTGCTTGTTGTAGATGGCGGACTGACGCAGGTCAGCTAATCACATGATTGTTCATCTCATTGACGGAACGTATGAGTTGTATCGACAGCATTTTGGCCAAGCTGTTCGTCACGCAACGCCTCCACCGTTTGCTGCAACTCGCGGTGTTGTAACTTCAACGTTGCAATTAATTGCTAGTGGTGCAACGCACGTCACTGTGAGCGTCGACCATGTCATCGAAAGTTTTCGAAATGAGTTGTACGACGGATACAAAACATCCGATGGCGCAGAAGTAGATATTTTGGGGCAGATTCCTTTTATGGAAGATGCTTTGCGCGCACTCGGTGTGCCGGTTTGGCCGATGGTAAAATATGAAGCTGATGATGCATTGGCCGCAGGTGCACGCATAGCTGCAGCAGATGATCGTGTTGATCAGGTACAAATGTTGACACCCGATAAAGATCTTGGGCAATGTGTTGTTGGCAATCGTGTTGTTCAGTTTGACCGCCGTAATGATCTCATCATCAATGAAAAAGCAATTATTGAAAAATTTGGCGTGCAACCAAAAAGCATCCCTGACTGGCTCGGATTAGTCGGAGATACCGCTGACGGGTTTCCTGGTCTTGCCGGTTGGGGAGCAAAGAGCGCATCTACGGTGTTGGCCAAATATCTGCACATCGAGGACATCCCAGATGATGAATCTCAATGGACTGCCGATGGAGTGGTGGTGCGTGGAGCAGCAAAACTGGCAGCAACATTGCGCGACCAACGCCATCTCGCTGATCTGTTCAAAAGAATTGCAACGGTTATCACCAATGTTGACGATGAAGTTGTTCTTGGCACGGTTGATGATTGGCTGTGGCAAGGCCCGACATATGAACTAGGCGCAATTGCCAAGCAACTAGGAATGACAGACCTCGTCGAGCGCGCTGAGCGAGCCATGGTGGGCCGACGCCTCTAAGCGAGCCCGAGAATGCCCATGGGCAGTGAAGTGACGGCCAGGCGATCTGCGGCGCACAACCGGTCCCGTGTGGAGGCTGCTTCCGTCAGGACCTGACCTGGTTTACGGGCGATCGTCGCACAGGACCCAACCGCCACCTCACCGCCCACGGGAAGACCCGCAGTAACGACGAGTGTCAGCGTACAAGACAGATAGCCTGACTACTTCGTGGCGACAGCAATTTTGCCACCGAGGAAGAGTGCGAGAGTGGCCGAATCGGCACGCTTGGAAAGCGTGTGAAGCGAAAGCTTCCGTGGGTTCGAATCCCACCCCTTCCGCCAAAATTGAAAATCGTTTTTTGAAGCCGAAATGGGGTCGCGCCTTCGGCGCGACACTAATGCATTCCCCCCGCCGAATTCAGAATCCAAAAGGGTTTTCCACGCTCCGCGTGGCTCAAAAAAGACGGTTCGATCCTTAATTTGAAAGTTCGAACCTACTTTTTTGAACAAATGAGTATTTTCCTCATTTGTTCGGTCGTTTGCCAATTCCATATTGAATTTCAAAAACTTTTCGGTAAGTGCGAACCGAGTATACGCTTTTATAGAATCTGCAGAAAGCCAATCGAGTGGCAAAGAAACTTTTTTGATTTCATTTTGAATTTGAGAAGTGATGAGTTCTTCGCGGACATATTTTTGTGAACAAGGATTTTTCCGTTTAGTACATCGCAAATAATTATGACCTTTTTGTGTTTCGGTAGTAATGAAGCAACCACATTCTCCGCAACGGAAAAATCCTCTGTACAAAAATGGTTTTAATCCGCGAGATTTCGGCTTAAACTTTCTCATCATCACTTCCTGAACAGAATCAAATATGTTTATAAAACTATACTTAATCGCCCTACCAGTATTCTTTGCCATCGACATGCTATGGCTTGGTCTCGTCGCCAAGAATTTTTATAAAAGTCAGATTGGGTTTCTGGTGAAGACGGATATCAACTGGACGGCTGCGATACTATTTTATCTTTTGTTTATTGTCGGACTTGTGCTCTTCGTCATCGCGCCAGCAGTCGAGAAAGGTTCATGGATGTACGCGCTTCTCTTTGGTGCGCTATTTGGACTCATCACCTACGCAACTTATGATCTTACTAACCTCGCCACACTAAAAGACTGGCCCCTCCTAGTGACTATTGTTGACCTCGCATGGGGAGCGACGCTCGGCGCGCTCGTCTCGGTCATCACGTATTTTATTGCCGGTAAAATATAATGTAGGAGTTTTAGATTTTGTTGGTCTCGCGGTGTGGATTTTGGGATTTGTGTTTGAGTCGGTTGGCGATGCACAGCTCGCACGGTTTATCAAAGACCCAGCGAACAAGGGCAAGCTGATGCAAAGCGG
>Ga0209702_10000892_pt1 | contig 61077 bp, 60 predicted proteins | sample FRY01_FD_187210 | JGI IMG/M metagenome (GOLD analysis project Ga0209702, IMG submission 187210) | Freshwater microbial communities from Lake Fryxell liftoff mats and glacier meltwater in Antarctica - FRY-01 (SPAdes) (version 2) | ecosystem: Environmental > Aquatic > Freshwater > Ice > Glacier...
ATCCTCCAGTACCAACCTATAAGATACCTCCAGCTCCACCAGGTTTGCCAATTGATGAAAATCTATTTGTGCTATTGATAATTGCAATCCTCTTGGGAATTTATATAATTTTTAGACGTCAATCAAAAACAAAAGTTCCAATTTAATTTATATAACTTTTGTTTTTAATATTTTAACTTTGTTTTATTTATTGGCAAACAATCTGGAAACATATTTGCCAATCATATCAAATTCAAGGTTTACTTTTGTGCCTACTTTGAAGTTTTTAAAATTAGTGTGCTCAAAAGTATAAGGAATAATGGCGACACTAAATTCATTCTTTTTCGAATCTACAACCGTTAAACTCACCCCATTTACTGTAACTGACCCTTTTTCGATGGTTATGTTTTCGAGAGTTTCGTCATATTCAAAAGTATAATACCAGCTTCCGTTGGTTTCTTTTGCTATAATGCAATTCCCAATTTGGTCGATATGTCCTTGAACGATGTGGCCATCTAGCCGGTCTCCTAATTTCATCGCTCTTTCAAGGTTGATGCTGTCGCCAATTTGCCAATAGGAAATATTCGTTTTTTTTATCGTTTCGCCAATAGCAGTTACCGTATAAAGGTTTTTGTTTATAGCGACCACGGTCATGCAAACGCCGTTATGCGCCACACTTTGGTCTATTTGAAGTTCATCTGTTATTGATGAAGCTATCGTAATATGGGCATTATCTTTGTCTTTTTTGATTTCTTGGATTAAGCCAACGGTTTCTATAATTCCTGTAAACATTTCTTGTTTTATTTTACTAAATTTGCACTTCAAAATTAGCAATAAAAAACGTGATGTTATGACAAAAAAAGCAGAAAATATAATCGTCGGAATTTCAATAGGAGATTTAAACGGTATTGGAAGCGAAGTTATTCTAAAAACATTTGAAGATTCTCGAATGTTGGAATTGTGCACACCAGTTATTTTTGCGAATGTAAAAATTATTTCATTTGTTAAAAAAAGTTTCGAATCCACATCAATGATTCATGGTATTGATAGATTAGACCAAATAGTTCTTGGTAAAATCAACGTTTTGAATGTTTGGCAAGAAGCAGTGGAGATAAATTTTGGTGTAAACGATGAAAAAGTGGGAAAATATGCCATAAAATCTTTTGTTGCAGCTACGAAAGCTTTGAAAGATGGACTCATAGACGTATTGGTAACCGCTCCAATAAATAAGTATAACATTCAATCAGAAGAATTTAAATTTCCTGGACACACCGATTATTTAGACCAAGAATTAAATGGAAATGCCTTGATGTTGATGGTTCAAGATAATCTAAGAGTGGGATTATTGACAGATCATATTCCGTTGAACGACGTAGCTTCGCATCTTACAGAAGAATTGATTATCAGAAAAATTGAAACCATAAAACATTCTTTAATACAAGATTTTAGCATCAACAAACCAAAAATTGCAGTTTTGGGATTGAATCCGCATTGTGGCGATGGCGGGGTTATTGGCAAAGAAGACGATGTAATATTGAAACCGGCATTAAAAAAGATATTTGAAAAAGGAACATTAGTTTTTGGGCCTTTTGCAGCCGATGGGTTTTTTGGAAGCAACCAATATGAAAATTACGATGCCGTTATTGCAACTTATCACGATCAGGGACTTATTCCTTTTAAAACACTATCTTTTGGCAAAGGAGTTAATTATACTGCAGGCTTGGATAAAATACGAACTTCACCAGATCACGGAACTGCTTATGATATAGCTGGGAAAGGAACGGCCGATTTTAATTCGTTTAAAGAAGCTATTTATCTAGCAATTGACATCTATCATTCAAGAAATCAGTATGCGGAAATCAGTCAAAAACCCCTGAAAACAAAAGAAAAACAGATATAAACAAAAAAAGGTAAATAAGATTATTAGATTTCCAATAATTTTATATCTTTGCACTCCCGAAGTTTAGGGCAAATTGTTGTTGAAATGAACAAGATAAAAGATTTTTTAATTCCTTTTGCAGGATTAAAGCTAGGAAAACATCATTTTGAATATCAAATAAGTAATGCGTTCTTTGAAATCTTTGATTATCATGAATTTAATAATTCAGATATTAAAGTAAATGTAGTTTTAGAGAAAAAAAGTACTATGTTGGAACTGGCTTTCAAACATAAAGGAACGGTTAATGTTCCTTGCGATATGACAAACGAAGAGTTTGATTTTCCAGTAAAAGGCAATATGAAATTAATTGTGCGTTTTGGAGATGCCTTTAACAATGACAACGAAGAGTTGGTCATTTTGCCACATGGAGAATTTCAAATAGATATTTCACAATATATATATGAAATGATTGTACTTTCTGTTCCTCTAAGACGTATTCATCCAGGAGTTAAAGATGGAAGTTTAAATACCGAAGCCTTGACAAAACTGAAAGAATTAACAATAAAAGAACTGAAAAAAGAGAATAAAAAAGAACAAAAAGAAGAGAATATTGACCCTCGTTGGGACAAATTAAAGCAACTATTAACGGATAAATAATATAGTAAAATGGCGCATCCTAAGAGAAAAATCTCCAAAACAAGAAGAGATAAAAGAAGAACACATTACAAAGCTACTGTAGCTCAAATTGCTACTTGCCCAATCACTGGCGAAGCGCATTTATATCACAGAGCCTACTGGCATGAAGGAAAAATGTATTACAGAGGGCAAGTTGTTATAGATAAATCTGTAGCTGTTGCTTAGTACTTTATCGTAAATGATACTCAAACTCTCACCTAGTGAGAGTTTTTTTGTTGTTTATAATTTTCATTAAATAAGAATTATTAAAAAGACAAGGATTAGATTTTTTTTTGTAATTTTCGACTCCTTTAGCAATTTTTCAAATGCAGGCATTTGGCAAGAAATAACCAGAGTAAAATGAATAAAATCACAGCCGCAATTACAGCTGTTGGAGCTTATGTTCCAGACTACGTGCTTACAAACAAGATTCTCGAAACACTGGTTGACACAAATGATGAGTGGATCACCTCCCGTACGGGAATAAAAGAAAGAAGAATTCTTAAAGATGATACAAAAGGAACCTCTTTTTTGGCCATTAAAGCCGCACAAGATTTAATAAAAAAAGCAAATATTGACCCACTAGAAATAGATTTGTTGCTTATGGCAACAGCTACTGCTGATATGCCCGTAGCATCTACAGGCGCTTATGTTGCAACAGAAATTGGAGCAACAAATGCTTTTGCCTACGACTTACAATCAGCCTGTTCCAGTTTTTTGTTTGGAATGTCAACAGCTGCCGCTTACATAGAATCAGGTCGATATAAAAAAATATTATTGATCGGAGCCGATAAAATGTCCTCAATTGTAGATTATACTGATAGATCTACTTGTATAATTTTTGGCGACGGAGCAGGAGCAGTATTATTCGAGCCAAATTACGAAGGATTAGGTTTGCAAGATGAATATTTAAGAACAGATGGTGATGGAAGAGATTTTTTAAAAATGACAGCCGGAGGTTCACTTTTGCCTGCATCAGAACAAACAGTTGTTGATAATCTGCACAATATTATACAAGACGGAAAATCCGTTTTTAAATATGCGGTTACCTACATGGCAGATGCTTGCGAGATGATTATGAAAAGGAATAAATTGACCCATGATGATATTGCTTGGTTAGTTCCTCATCAGGCAAATAAAAGAATCATTGATGCAACGGCCAGCAGAATGGATTTAGAAGATTCAAAAGTTTTAATGAACATAGAAAGATACGGAAATACCACTTCTGCAACTTTACCTTTAGTTCTTAGCGATTTTGAACATTTATTTAAAAAAGGAGATACAATTATATTTGCCGCTTTTGGTGGTGGATTCTCTTGGGGATCTATTTACCTAAAATGGGCTTACAATAAATAATAAATTAAAACTAAAAACAAATAATTATGGATTTAAAAGAAATTCAAAATCTAATCAAATTTGTCGCAAATTCAGGTGTTGCCGAAGTTAAATTAGAGATGGATGATGTTAAAATCACCATTAGAACAACGTTAGAAGGAAATGTTTCTGAAGCTACTTATGTTCAAATGCCTACTCAACCAGCTCTTCAGCAAACGGCAGTTCCACAGCAAATTGCTCCAATTGCATCATCTCTGCCAACTCCTGCAGTAGAAAACTCTAATTACATCACTATTAAATCTCCAATTATTGGAACTTTTTATAGAAAACCATCGCCTGATAAACCTTTGTTTGTTGAAGTAGGAAGTAAAATTTCTAAAGGAGATGTGCTTTGTGTAATTGAAGCAATGAAATTATTTAACGAAATAGAATCAGAAGTTTCTGGAAAAATCGTTAAAATATTGGTGGACGATATGTCGCCAGTAGAATATGATCAACCATTATTTTTAGTAGATCCATCTTAATTTTAGATTTTAGAGTAACGATTTTAGAGTTCAGATTTTGCCCAAAATCAAAAACTATATTTTAGATTTTTGTTGTTATACTTTTAAAAAATCAAATTTACGGTTATACATTTTGTCTATATCTAATTGTCTATTGTCTTTATCTATTTATCAAATTGTCTAATTATCTAATTTTAAAAGTTATGTTTAAAAAAATACTAATAGCCAATAGAGGAGAAATTGCGCTTCGCATAATTAGAACATGCAAAGAAATGGGCATCAAAACAGTGGCTGTTTATTCTACTGCCGATGCCGAAAGTTTGCATGTAAAGTTTGCAGATGAAGCGGTTTGTATAGGCCCACCTCCAAGCAATTTGTCCTATTTGAAAATGTCAAATATCATTGCTGCTGCCGAGATTACTAATGCAGACGCAATACATCCTGGATATGGATTTCTTTCCGAAAATTCAAAATTTTCAAAAATTTGTCAAGAACATGGCATTAAATTCATTGGTGCTTCTCCAGAAATGATTGATAGAATGGGCGATAAAGCTTCGGCAAAATCCACTATGAAAGCAGCAGGAGTGCCATGTGTTCCTGGTTCTGAAGGATTATTAGAATCCTTTGAACAAGCACAAAAACTTTCCAAAGAAATGGGCTACCCAGTAATGCTGAAAGCAACTGCAGGTGGCGGAGGAAAAGGAATGCGTGCCGTTTGGAAAGAAGAAGATTTATTAAAAGCTTGGGAAAGTGCTCGACAAGAATCAGCGGCTGCCTTTGGAAATGACGGAATGTATTTAGAGAAACTTATTGAAGAACCAAGACATATTGAAATTCAAGTCGTTGGTGATGCGTACGGAAAAGCATGTCATCTTTCGGAAAGAGATTGCTCTGTTCAACGTCGTCATCAAAAATTGACCGAAGAAACTCCTTCACCATTTATGACCGACGATTTGCGTCAGAAAATGGGAGAAGCAGCGGTAAAAGCAGCAGAATTTATTAAGTATGAAGGTGCAGGAACAGTAGAATTTTTGGTTGACAAACACCGTAATTTCTACTTTATGGAAATGAATACGCGTATTCAAGTAGAACACCCAATCACCGAACAAGTTATTGATTATGATTTAATTCGGGAACAAATTTCAGTAGCTGCTGGAATTGCAATTTCAGGCAGAAATTATTTGCCACAATTGCACGCTATCGAATGCAGAATCAATGCTGAAGATCCATACAACGATTTCAGACCTTCACCAGGAAAAATCACCACACTTCATATGCCGGGTGGTCACGGAGTGCGATTAGATACCCATGTATATTCTGGCTATACTATTCCGCCAAATTACGATTCGATGATAGCAAAACTCATCACAACGGCGCAATCCCGTGAAGAAGCCATTAGCAAAATGAGAAGAGCTTTAGATGAATTCGTTATCGAAGGTATAAAAACAACCATCCCTTTCCACAGACAATTAATGGATGATCCGAGATATATTTCTGGAGATTATACCACAGCTTTTATGGATACTTTTAAAATGAATGATCCAGAATAAAATCTAAATTTTATATGTATTCAAAAACCCCATTTTCCTAAGAAAATGGGGTTTTTTGATTTAAAAATAGTTGCAATTATTACAAAGTTTCTTTCAACCATTTGAAAAATTCTCTTTGCCAAACCATCGCGTTTTGAGGTTTCAAAACCCAGTGGTTCTCTTCTGGAAAATAGAGCAATCTACTTTTTATTCCTAACATTTGCGCAGCTTGGAAGGCTTCTTGCGATTGTCCAATTGGAACCCTAAAATCAATTCCTCCTTGAATGATTAATATTGGCGTATTCCATTTTCCGACAAAGTTAGCCGGATTAAATGTTGTGTATGTTTTTTGAGCAATGGCGTTGTCTTTTTCCCAATAAGCACCTCCAAAATCCCAATAATTAAAGAAAACTTCTTCGGTGGTGCCAAACATGCTTTGCGTATTGAAAACGCCATCGTGGGCAATAAAAGTTTTGAATCGGTTGTTGTGAATTCCTGCTAAATAAAATGCAGAATAACCGCCATAACTTGCGCCAATACAACCCAATCGGGTTTTGTCAACATAATTTTCCTTAGCCACATCATCAATTGCCGAAAGATAATCATCCATAACCTGTCCGCCCCAATCTTTACTGATTTGCTCGTTCCATTCTACACCGTGGCCTGGCATTCCTCTACGATTTGGCGCGACAATAACATAACCTTGGGCTGCCATTAAGGATAAATTCCAACGGAAAGAATAAAACTGTGTCAATGGCGATTGCGGTCCGCCTTGGCAATACAAAAGTGTTGGGTATTTTTTTGTAGCATCAAAATTGGGAGGAAGCACTACCCAAACTAACATTTTTTTGCCGTCGGTTGTGGTAACGTATCTTTTTACGGTTTTGCTTAATGACAATTTAGAGTAGGCTCCATCATTGATTTTTGTCAGTTGAAGCCAAGTTTTTTTCTTTAGATTATAAGAATAAATTTCGGCTGCGTGGTTCATATCTGTTCGGGTAACTATTATACTTTCTCCAGATAAATTCACTAAACCTGAAACGTCAAAATCGCCATTTGTCAATTGAATTACTTGCGGCAATTTTTTGGTTAAACCTGGAAAATCTACTTCGAATAATTGAATTGTTCCGTCAATTGGAGCCTGAAAATATACTTTTTTACCATCCGCTTTCCAAAGAAAGCTTTCAACAGTTCCATCCCAATTAGCCGTTAGGTTGATGTTCATTCCTTTGAAACTTACAATGATGTCGTTTTTATCGGCTTCATATCCATCGCGTTTCATTTGCAACCAAGTTAAATTTCCTGTTGGCGAAAAAGCGGGATTAGTGTCGTAACCCAAGTTGCTTTCAGTTCTATTGCTAGTTTTTTTAGTTTCTAAATTATATTCATAGATATCTGTATTCGTGCTGATGGCATAATTCGTACCCGCTTTTTTCTTGCAAACATATAGAATGCTTTTGCTGTCTGGCGACCAAATATAATCTTCGTCTCCGCCAAAAGGTTTTTGAGGACTATCGAAAGTTTCGTTTTTTAAAATATCAATACCAACGGAATCATCTTTGTTTTCTTTGAAAAAAACGTGGTTGAATTTCCCTTCATTCCATTTGTCCCAATGACGATAATCCAATCCATTGTAGATTTGAACATTTGATTTGTCCAGTTCGGGATAAAAATCTTTTCCGTGTACTTTGTCGATTTTCACCTCTTCATTGTAAACGATGTACTTTCCATCAGGGGAACTGTTTTTGTCTTTCAACAACTCTTTGGTTGAAGTGACTTCGGTTGGGTTTCCTCCATTTATTGGCAAAGTATAAAATTTAGAATCCGATTTATTTTCCTCAATGGAAGGCGTATCCACTTTGTAAACTACATTTTTCCCGTCTTTAGAAATTCCTAAAGCAGTTACTCTTCCAAGTTTCCAGAGCAACTCTGGTGACATTACGTCTTGTGCAATTGCATTTAAACTCATCATTATCAGTGTTATAAAAACTATTTTTTTCATTGTAAAAAGGGTGTTTTTTAAAGATTTAAAAATACAAATTCTAATCAGAATAGTAGGAAGTTATTTCTACCTATTTTTAGAAAATAGAAGCAAATTTTTTTACTTTTATAAAAAATTCAGATTTAACAGAATGGCAACAAAAATAACATCGAAAAAAACGAAACAACCAGCAAAAAAAAATTCGGGAACTTTCTGGAATAAAGTCTCTCGTTTTTTGTTCAAAGCATTTTTGTGGTTTCTTGGATTATCCATTTTTTCTGTAGTACTGTTTAAGTTTGTCCCAGTTCTATTTACACCTTTGATGGTAATTCGAGCTATAGAAAATAAATTGGCAGGAAAGGAAATTTATTTTAACCACGATTGGGAACCCATCGAAAATATTTCGGTTAATTTACAAAAAGCAGTGATAGCCAGTGAAGACGGGACTTTTCTTGTTCACAGCGGTTTTGATTTTACGGCAATGCAAAAAGCTTATAAAAATAATGAACGAGGCCGAAGAATAAAAGGAGGAAGCACGATTTCGCAGCAAACGGCCAAAAATGTATTTCTTTGGCAAGGAAGAAGTTATTTGCGCAAAGGACTGGAAGCTTATTTTACGGTTTTAATTGAAGTAATTTGGGGCAAAGAACGCATTATGGAAGTCTATTTAAACAGCATAGAAATGGGCAACGGTGTTTATGGAGCTCAAGCCGCAGCTGAGCATTGGTATAGAAAAGATCCCTCAAGTCTTACGAAAATGCAAGCTGCAGGAATTGCAGCGATTTTACCCAATCCAAGGAAATATTCCGCCACAAGTTCTTCCTCTTATATTAATAACAGGAAGTCCAAAATTGTTCGCATAATGCGACATATTGGCAAGATTAAGTATTAAAAAATGTCATTGCGAGGAACGAAGTAATGGTATAAATAGAGGAACAAATAGGATTGCTTTGTACCTCGCAATGACAAATCCTAGAGATTAAAATTCAATCCCAAAACGATATTCCTTCCAATATTTGGAATACCATCGGTTTTTAATCGGGAAAGATGTGCAATGTAATTTTTGTCGAGCAAATTATTGCCGTTCAAATTCACATTAAAAGCCGTTTTTCCCCATTTTATTTTTCCTCCAAGTCCAAGATTCAGCAAGGTGAAACCATTTGATTTGGTTTCGAAACCGCTCACGTTAGCTTGATTGAAAGTTGTGGAAACATTTAAAGTTGCAAAGCCTTCTTCCAACCAATTTTTGATTTTGAATTCAGTTCTAATAGTATTGTTCCAATTGTTGGCAGGAATTAAAGGCAAATAATCGCCATCTTGTTTTTTGCCAGTTACGGTTTCAAAACTGGTTTCATAATGCAACCAATCCAATGGATGCGGATGAAAATGTAGCCCTATTTCTCCACCAAATAATTTGGCATCATTTTGAATATACTCAAAAACATCATTATTATCTATCAGAATTCCTGTTGGCGCAGTATAAATATAATTGTTGATATGGTTGTAAAATCCGTTCACGAAAAACTCAAAATGACTGTTTTTATATTCTAAATTCAGGTCTGTTTGCACATTTTGCTCGGTTTTCAAATTTGAGTTTCCCACTTCATAACGATTTGTTCCTTCGTGAACGCCATTTGAAGTTAGTTCAGCCAAATTTGGAGCCCTGAAACCGGAAGCTACATTCAATCGTAAAGATAAATCCTTGGCCAAATTGGTTTTATATCCCAAAGAAGCATTGAAACTATCGTACGATTTGTCGATGGCTTCAAAAGAACCTTCTTCTCCTGAAATTCCTTGGGCAACGGTTACAATTTTTCGATTATCAAAACGTAATCCCGCTTGCAATACATTTGATTTCCATTCGTAATTTCCGGTTCCAAAAACGCCGAAATCATTTGTTGTAGCATCAGGAATCAAGTATTCTTCACCAGAATTGGTATTGGTCTGATGCATTCCTTGAACTCCAATGATTGATTCAATTCTGCCTAATTTTGGAAAATGGTAATTTGCATCATAATTGAAGGTTTTCAGTTTCATATGTAAAACAGCTATTTCGCTGTCTTCAAATTCACTTCTATCATTCGAAATGTAACCCAAATTGAAATCTAGTTTTGATTTTTCAAAAAATAAAGTATTGTTCAAACTTAATAAATGATTGAAAACACCTTGTTTTGGATATTCCGTTTTTCTGTTGGTAGTTTGTTCTGCTATGCCTTCTTCGGGAATTCCCAAATCCAAGTCATTGAAATTGTAACGCAAAACACTCGAAAATTTGGAGTTGCTGTAGCCAATTCCGGTTTTCAAATCAGTTTCTTGGTAACGGGTGTTGGTTACTCGATCACCTTTTGCAATTTTATAATCGGAATGAGTATTATAGGTTCCTCTAACCAGAAATTTCCAATTTTCGGTAGAAGTTTTTAATCCCAATGACGAATTACTTCCCAAGGTGTTCGAAAATAATCGTTGACTAAAATCCCCTTTAAAAGTATTTGTGTTTGCGAATTTTTCAGGGTTAAAATACAAAACACCACCCAATGCATCCGAACCATAAAGCAAGGAAGCCGGACCCTTTATCACTTCAACACTTTCGACACCTGCGTCGTTTAATCCCAAACCATGTTCGTCGCCAAACTGCTGATTTTCCATTCGAACGCCTTGTGAATACACCAAAACACGATTGCCACTCAAACCTCGAATGACGGGTTTCCCAATAGAAGTTCCTGTCGAAATTTGTGAAACTCCGGGAATGGTTGCCAAGCCTTCAATTAAGGTTGCAGTTCCCTTTTGCTGCAATTCTTTAATGGTTGAATGTTCGACTTTCATCACGTTTTGTGACTGGATTTTATTGAAGGCCGTTGAAACAATCACTTCGTCAATTTGGAACTCAGTTTCGTCAAGAACGATGTCTTGAGTTATATTTTTTTGTTGAAGATTCAAGGTTTTATTTTGATTTGCAAATCCAATATATGCAAACGTCAGTTTTATTTTTCCGTTGGGAAGATTTGACAAGGAATAATTCCCATTTTCATCTGTCGAAGTTCCTTTGTGTAATTCTGGTGCATAAACAGAAACGCCAATTAAAGGTTGTTTATTCAATTTGGTAACTGTTCCTGAAATGGTATTTTGTGCCTGAAGCATAGCTGAAAACCCTATAAATAGGGCAATTAAAAAATTTTTCATTTGAAATGATTTTATGAGTAGATTGTACGCAAAAAACCTTTGCGACTTTGTGCCTTTGCGGCGAATTATTTAAACCATAAAACTTGGTGGAGCTCGAAGCGCAAAAAGACTTCCTCTGAAGAATTGGGTAATTTCTCTGGATTTGAAAAAAGTAGATCCAGAAGGAATAATTATTTTTTTGAATTCAAAGTAAGAAATATTCGAATAAATAAAATTACTTATTATAAAATTACACACAAAACAATGATCAAAATTGTGGTGCTGGTGCGTGATTTCTTGACTGGAAGTGTACTTATGATCACATTTTTTTTCAGAAAGCTGTTTTGCCAAATGTTCATAACTATGCACGTATTGGAACAGCATTGAAAACAATACTGCAAACACCAAGAAAGAATTTAATATAATAAATTTCTTTTTCATCCGATGCAAATATAGAAATTACATACAAAAATCCGATTGACTTTAACATTATTTAAAGTCAACCGGATTTATAAGGTATTAAAATGGTTTTATACCAAGTTATTTGCCACTAAATATTCAGCAATTTGAATCGTGTTTGTCGCAGCACCTTTTCTCAAGTTGTCAGCTACAATCCACATATTTAAGGTATTTGCTTGGCTTTCGTCACGACGAATTCTTCCCACAAAAACATCGTTTTTGCCTTCGGCATATCTTGGCATAGGATAGGTGAACGTGTCCAAATTATCTTGAACGACTACACCATCAGTATGATGAAGAATAGTTCTTATTTCGGCAACATCAAAATCAGTACTGAATTCAACATTTACGGCTTCGCTATGTCCACCAACAACGGGTACACGAACAGCAGTTGCGGTTACAGCAATGTTGTTGTCACCCAATATTTTTTTGGTTTCGTTGGACAATTTCATTTCTTCTTTGGTGTAACCATTCGCTTCAAAACTATCGCATTGTGGAATACAGTTTCTATTGATTTTGTATTTATAAACCATATCGCCTTCAATTCCGGCGCACTCATTTTCGAATTGTTGTACCGCTTTCACGCCTGTCCCGGTGATGGATTGGTAAGTGGAAACCACCACGCGTTTGATGTTGTATTTTTTGTGCAGAGGTGCTAACGCCACAACCAATTGAATAGTCGAACAGTTCGGATTTGCTATGATTTTATCTTCTTTTGTCAATTCTGAAGCATTGATTTCCGGAACGATTAATTTTTTGGAAGGATCCATTCTCCAAGCTGATGAGTTGTCGATTACTGTTGTTCCTGCTGCTGCAAATTTTGGAGCCCAATCCAATGAAGTTTGTCCTCCAGCGGAGAAAACAGCAATTTCAGGCTTCATGTCAACCGCCGTTTGCAATCCAACCACGGTGTGTTTTTGTCCTTTGTATTCAATTATTTTTCCCACAGATTTTTCAGAAGCTACTAAGATTAATTCGGTGTAAGGAAAGTTTCTTTCTTCTAATACTTTTAACATTATTTCGCCAACCATTCCAGTGGCTCCTACAACTGCAAGTTTCATATTATATTTTTTTTATTAATTTCGTTGTACAAAAGTAAGTAATATACAAATTAAAACAAGGGCGTTCACAAAAAATAACAAATTGTTATATTTATAACAAATAAAAGAACCATCCGCTTAGGAGGATGGTTTAGTTAGAATATGTAATGTAGCGGAAATTTATTTTTTCAACAAATCCCTGATTTGTGTCAATAATTCTTCTTGAGTTGGGCCAACTGGTGCAGCAGGAGCAACTTCTTCTTTCTTTTTGGTTTTTTCAGCAGCTCTTAATACAATAAAAATGAAAAAAGAGATAATAACGAAATTGATTGTGGCTTGCACTAAATTTCCATAAGTAATTACGGCAGCACCAGCAGTTTTTGCAGCGGCTAAATCTGCATAGCTATTTCCGTCAAGGGTGATGAATTTTTGAGTGAAATCTATTCCTCCTGTAATTAAACCAACAATTGGCATAATAACATCATCTACAGCAGAGCCAATAATTTTACCAAATGCACCACCAATAACCACTGCTGTGGCTAAACTTAAAACATCACCTCTCATTAAAGAAGCCTTAAAATCTTTGAAAAATCCCATAATTATTTTTTTTTGGTTAATAGTAAAACGAAGTTATTAAAAAACAAAACAAAACAAAACAAAATTTATTCTCGATAAAAAACTCGTTTCACCCTTTGGGAAATACTCGTAAGGATTTCATAAGGAATGGTTTGCAATTTTTCGGCTATAAAAGGAACCGTCGGGCTGTCGCCAAAAATAATGACGGAATCTCCTTCTTTACAATTGATATCGCTAATGTCAACCATCAACATATCCATACAAATGCTGCCAACGATGCTCGCTTTTTGATTGTTAATGGTCACAAAACCAACTCCATTTCCCCAATGTCTTGAAATTCCATCGGCATAACCAATGGGGATTGTGGCAATTTTTGTGGGTTTCTCGGCAATAAATCGTCTTCCATAACCCACGCTTTCGCCTGTATTAATCGATCGGATTTGTGAAATAATTGATTTTAATGTGCCAACATTTTCTAAATATTTCTGTTCTTCAGCGTCATTGGAAATGCCGTAAAGTCCAATGCCAAGGCGAACCATATCATATTGCGCTTGAGGAAAATTACTGATTCCCGAAGTATTCAAGATATGGCGAATGGGTTTTATTTGCAATTCAGCCATCAATTTTGAAGACAATTTCTCGAATAAACCAATTTGTGAATGTGCAAATTCTTGATGTTCTAAATTATCGCTCGTGGCCATGTGTGACAAAACACTTTTTATGGTAACGAATTTGTTTCCTTTTAAAGTCGCAATTAATTCGGCCAGATTTCCTTCTTCGAAACCCAAACGGTGCATTCCGGTATCAAGTTTGATGTGAATGGGAAAGTGTTTCAGTTTTCGCTTTTCGGCAATTTTCAGGAAAGCATTCAATCCTTTCAAACTATAAATTTCGGGTTCCAATTTATGCTGAATTATGGACGAGAAACTGGTAGTTTCCGGATTTAAAACCATTATTGGCAACATAATTCCAGCATTTTTCAGCGAAATTCCTTCATCGGCGAAAGCTACGCCTAAATAATCGACCTTATGATGTTCGAGCAATTTGGCGATTTCAAATCCACCGCTTCCATACCCAAAAGCTTTAACCATCACCATCATTTTGGTAGTTGGTTTTAGTTTTGATTTATAGAAACTCAGGTTGTGGCTAATAGAATTCAGATTGATTTCCAAGACCGTTTCGTGCGTTTTCTCTTCTAATGCAGCAACAATTTCTTCAAATTGAAAATGTCTCGCTCCTTTAATCAGAATCGTTTCATTGACAAAATTCAAATAGTTGAAATTCAAGAAAAAGTCGGCTGTACTTTTAAAAGTGATGCAGTTGGGAAATTGATGTTTGAATGTCGAAATGGTTTCGCCAATACCAATAACTCTATTGATTTTATTGGATGTAATCAGCTGAGAAACTTTAGAATATAATTCTTCATTCGATAAACCGCTTTGAAAAATATCCGAAAGAATTACCGTTTTGTTTTTGTATTGTTTTTGACTTTCGAGAAAATCCAAGGCAATTTTCAACGACTGAAAATCCGAACTGTAACTATCGTCAATTAATGTGGTGTTGTTGATTCCGGTTTTTACTTTTAACCGCATTTCAACAGGATAAAGCCATTGCATGCGGTTTTGAATCGTTTTTTTATCATATTTAAAACTTAATAAAACCATCAAACAGGTGGCAGCATTTTCGATAGAAGCCTCGTCCTGAAAAGGAATTTGTATTTCAAAATTTTCTTCACCGTAGCGAATTTGCAAAGCCGTTTTGTCTTGGATTTCCTTTTTTGAAATAAAAACATCGGCAGTTTTATCGCTGTAACTCCAAGAAAATGATTTTATTTTGGAATCAATATTGGCGTCAATAGTTTTGTTTTTTTGATAAATGATTAATTTTGAATGTTTGAAAAGTTTTAGTTTTTCTTTGATTTTTTTATCCAAATCAACAAAACCTTCATCGTGCGCTGTTCCAATATTTGTAATGATACCGATGGTTGGTCGTATGATGGTTTCCAATTTTTCCATCTCGTTCATTTTCGAAATTCCCGCTTCAAAAATTCCCAAATTGTGCTTGTCGTTAATGGAAATCACTGATAATGGAACGCCCACTTGCGAATTATAGCTTTTTGGACTTCGAATGATGTTGAAATCTGGACTTAAAAGAAAGTTCAACCATTCCTTGACGATTGTTTTTCCGTTGCTTCCCGTCAATCCAAAAACAGGAAAATTAAATAGACTGCGATGATGAGCGGCATATTTTTGCAAGGCTTGCAAGGTGTTTTCGACAACCAAAAAAGTGGCTTTATTTGCTAATCCGTCAGGAATGTGAGTAACCACAAAGTACTGAACGCCTTTTTCGACCAAGGATGAAATGTAAATATGGGCGTCATTATTGGGCCCAACCAAGGCAAAAAACAATGTTTTTTCATTGTTTTGCAAAGAGCGGCTGTCAATGGAAATAGTGTCGATTGTCCCGTTGCTATCGCCAAACCTTTTGGCGTGGAGAATTTTTTCGATATTTTGTATGGATAACGTCATTTGGTAGAAGGTTTAAAAATTTTAAAATACATTATTTTGTTCTTTTAATTTTTAAATGTTCTTGCCGATAATCGAAAACATCCCAAATTTCTATTTGGTCCTTTTCTAGATTTATCCAATATATAATTTTGTAATTGCTATAAATCAGATAGCTAAATTCTTTTGTTCTATCTTTCAAAGATTCTTCGATTTGACCAATATAGGGGCTGTTTTCAAGAATAGTTGTTTCGTTCACAATCCCTTCTGTAATTTCGATAGCTACCCGAATACTTGCTTTTTCTTTATAATAAGAAAAAATATTTTGGAGTTCGTTTTCTGAAAAATCGGTCCAATAAATTGTTAACCCCATTTTTTAATTTTTTTCAGTAAATCTTTTGATTCCGTATGCCTTATGTTGATGGAATCTTGTTCCGATTGGTCAATTCTTCGATTTAATTCTTCAATAGTAATTGGACTGAAATCGTCATTGTCTACTGCAGTTTTTTTATTTTTCAACAATTTTTCAAATCGAGAAATGAGTTCCTCACTTTCAATTGAAAGAAATTCTTGAACAAATGTTGTTTTTCTGGTTAGTAAATCCATTGTAACTTATTTTACATCAAAGTTATAAAAAATAGAAATGGGATAGTGTTTATTTTAAAATTTTTATTAAAGAATAAAGCCTTACAAGAAATAAAATCAGCTTTTTTATAACAAAAAAACAATGGCAGAATTCTAAATTTTTAGAGGATTTCGAATAAATTATTTCTTCTCATTTTCCTTCATCGCATAAAAATAAGCGGCACGACTCAAAGGTTCATATTCTTCGGTTTCGCCGAGCATAACGAGTTTGTCGTTATCGGTTTTTCTAAAACTATAATTCGCCAGATTTCCTGTGCGAGTACAAACCGCGTGGACTTTTGTAACATATTCGGCTGTTGCCATAAGCGCAGGCATTGGTCCAAAAGGATTGCCTTTGAAATCCATATCTAATCCTGCAACAATAACACGAATACCTTGGTTGGCCAAATCGTTGCAAATTTTCACGATTTCGTCATCAAAAAACTGGGCTTCGTCAATGCCTACAACATCACAACCTTGCGCCAAAATAGCAATATTGGCGGCAGCCGGAACTGGCGTTGAACGAATTTCATTGGCATCGTGCGAGACCACCATTTCGTCGTGATAACGCGTATCAATTGCGGGTTTGAAAATTTCCACTTTTTGTTTGGCAAATTGCGCTCGTTTTAGTCGGCGAATGAGTTCCTCGGTCTTGCCCGAGAACATTGAACCGCAAATAACTTCGATCCAACCAAATTGTTCTTTATGATTTACTGTATTTTCGAGAAACATTTTGTATTTTTCTGCCTTTAAAAAGGATTAGTTTTTATTACTTTGTAACGAAACAAATTTATTAAAAAAGACACACCTTACTCACTATAATTTCAAAAGTTATGAAGAAAAAATTGGAAGCCGACTTAATGAGCATTGCGCACAGAGTATTGCAAATTAAAAACAAATCCGATATCAATCAATTGTGTATTGAAACAAGAAGATTGTATGAAAAATTGGCAATTTTGCAATTTGTTGAAGAACATTTTGAGGGAGCGAAACCAACCATTGGTCAAGCTGAAGTTGTTGCCAAAATGAAGCAATTTTTCGAAGAAAACCATTTAACAGAAATTAAACCTGCAACTCCAAAATCAGATACTCTTGCTAAAGATAAAGTTGTAGTTGATGAAATTATTGAGGAAGAAATTGTTATTGAGGAAGCTGCTGCCGAAGAAAATGAGAAAGTCACCGAAGAAATTGAAGTTGAATTGGAGGAAGAAATAAATACTGAATCTTCTGATGAAGAATTTAATGATATTGGATTCCAACCAGCTTTTGAATTAGACGAAGTGGAAGAATTAGAAGCGGAAGAAATAGAAGCGGAAGAAATAGAAGCGGAAGAAATAGAAGAGGAGGTAATACAAGAGGAAGAAATCCAAGCTAAACCTGAAGAAGTTCAAATTTCTTTTATGGATTTATTGGGAGCTGACTATAAAGAAACCTTGTTTGTGAGAGTGGATCAAAACGAAGAAATACCAACGCCAATAGCCTTCGACCTTCCAAATGGGAATGATTTTAAAGACGAAGAAAAAGAACTTCTTGCCGCAATTGAATTAAATCCAAAGGATATTGAACCGAAATCAGTTTCCTTAAACGACAAACTTTCAAAAGGAATTAGCATTGATTTGAATGATAGAATTGCTTTCGTGAAACACCTTTTCGGGAATAGCGACGAAGATTATAACCGTGTTTTAAACCAATTAATCACCTACGATAGTTTTGAGGAAGCCCAGAATTTTATTGAAGATATGGTAAAACCGGATTACAATAGCTGGGAAGGAAAAGAAGATTACTCCCAACGTTTTATCGAAATAATCGAGAAAAAATTCGCTTAAATGGGTAAATTATTTATTGTTCCAACGCCAATTGGCAACCTTGAAGATATGACTTTTCGGGCGATTCGAATTCTCAAAGAAGTCGATTTGATTCTTGCCGAAGATACGCGAACAAGCGGAAAATTATTGAAACATTATGAGATTGGCACGCACATGTACAGTCATCACATGCATAACGAACACAAAACAATCGAGAATTTAATTTCGCGTTTGAAAGCTGGAGAAACCATTGCCTTGATTTCTGATGCGGGAACGCCTGCGATTTCGGATCCAGGATTTTTGCTCACTCGTGCTTGTGTCGAAAACGGAATAACTGTCGAATGTTTGCCTGGCGCAACGGCTTTTGTACCGGCATTGGTCAATAGTGGTTTGCCCAATGACAAATTTGTTTTCGAAGGGTTTTTGCCTGACAAAAAAGGAAGGCAAACCCGATATTTGGCTCTCGCCGAAGAAACACGTACAATGATTTTGTATGTTTCCCCACATAAATTGGTAAAAACTTTAGCCGAATTCATCACCTTTTTTGGCGAAGACCGACAAATTTGCGTTTCACGGGAATTATCTAAATTGCACGAAGAAAATGTTCGCGGAACCGTGCGCGAAGTTCTCACGCATTTTGAAAATAAACCACCAAAAGGAGAAATTGTTGTTGTCGTTGCAGGGAAAACAACCACTAAAGGAAATAAAAAACAAATGGATTAATTAAATTATATAATGAAAATGACCACTTTTTTAGAAAAATTAAAAGAATATCCAAACGATGTTTCATTTTTAGAAACCATTGCCGTGATTGATGAAAATTACGATTTTACTTCAACGCCTTTCTACAATGGAACGCAACACAATGAAGCAGGAGAAAACTCGGGTTCTTGCAAAATATTTGCTTTTGCCCAATTGCAAAACTTGCTTCAAGCCGAAACATTAACTTGTTTTGGATCTTATTATTTTGTTGAAGTATTAGAAAATCCAGAAGGAGTAAACCACCAAAATATCCGTAATTTTATAAAAACAGGATGGCTTGGAATTCAATTTGAAGGAGAAGCTTTGACTTTGAAAGCCTAATCAATTTGTCATTTGATTCAGGAGACCCGAGAGCAAAGCTCGAACAGGCGAAGCAAATCACAAAACTAGTACAACCAATAGTAGTTTCTTTTCTAACAATAGCTGAGGTTAGGAAACAAAAAACCCGTTTCGATTTATCGGAACGGGTTTTTTAATAAATGGAGAAAATCAATTATGCCTCAACTTCAAATGGAAGTATAGATACATACGATTTGTTATCTCTTTTCTTTTGGAAGAAAACAACTCCGTCTACTCTTGCGTGTAGGGTGTGATCTTTACTAATGTAAACATTTGCACCTGGATTATGTTTTGAACCTCTTTGTCTTACGATGATGTTCCCTGCAATGGCAGCTTGTCCACCAAAAATCTTAACGCCTAAACGTTTTGATTCTGATTCTCTACCATTCTTGGAACTACCGACACCTTTCTTGTGAGCCATGACGTATTAGTTTATTTTGTTATTATACTGTTTCTTCTTTTTTAGCTTTTGGAGCTTTTTTTACTTTTGGAGCTTCAACTACTTCTTCAGTAGCAACTTCAACAGTTTCTTTTTTGGCAGCGGCTTTTTTAGGAGCTGATGCTGTAATACCTTCGATTACAATTTGAGTAAGATACTGTCTGTGACCGTTTCTCTTTTTGTACCCTTTTCTTCTTTTCTTTTTGAAAACGATTACTTTATCTCCTTTTAAGTGTTGTAACACTTTGGCTTCTACTGAAGCACCTTCTATAGCTGGGGCGCCTATTGTGATTACACCGTTGTCGTCTAACAAATAAACTTTGTCGAAAGAAACTTTTGTTCCTTCTTCATTTGCTAAACGGTGAACGTAAACCTTTAGGTCTTTGCTAACTTTGAATTGTTGCCCTGCTATCTCTACGATTGCATACATAACAAATTGTTTTATAAATTTTTAAGGTTGCAAATATACAATTAAATATTTATTCTGCAATTAGTTCCACTAAAAATATGACTTCTTTGTTCTAAGGCTTGATTTTAAAGACTTTAACGATGATTCTCAGGCATTTTCTCCTATGACAATTGTTAAATTTTATATAAAGTAGGAAAAAATTGTCATTGTAGTGTAGAAAAAGGTATTTTTGGTGTAACATTAAATCATATTAGTATACCTATTGTAAACAAAAATTTATTAATCTTTATGAAAAAATCAATAATGGCGGTAAGTGCTGCACTTTTGCTGGGAGGAATAGCCTCAGCACAGAAAGTGGATTTCGAAGAGTACAACTTAGATAACGGAATGCACGTTATTTTGCACAACGACCCTTCTGCTCCAGTGGTCGTAACCTCGGTAATGTACCATGTGGGTGCCAAAGATGAAAACCCAGAGAGAACAGGTTTTGCACATTTTTTTGAACACCTGCTGTTCGAAGGAACCGAAAACATTAAACGTGGTGAATGGATGAAAATTGTAACTTCCAATGGAGGTGTCAATAATGCCAATACTACTGATGACCGAACCTATTATTACGAAGTTTTTCCTTCGAACAATCTAGAATTAGGGCTTTGGATGGAATCCGAAAGAATGATGCATCCTGTAATCAACCAGATTGGTGTTGACACTCAAAACGAAGTGGTGAAAGAAGAAAAAAGAACCAGTTTCGACAACCGCCCTTACGGAAATATTCTTACGGTTGTAAAAGAAAATATGTTCAAAAACCATCCGTATCGCTGGAATACTATTGGTTCAATGAAGCATTTAGACGCAGCCACTTTAGAAGAATTTCAAGCGTTTAACAAAAAATTCTATACACCAAACAATTCCGTTTTGGTAGTTGCGGGTCAAATCGACATTGCACAAACTAAAGAATGGGTAAAAAAATATTTTGGAACAATTCCAAGAGGTGAAGACTTGAAAAGACAAACTTTTACCGAAGAGCCAATTACTCAAACCATAAAAGCAACTTATCAAGATCCAAATATCCAGATTCCAATGCTAGTGGCTTCGTACAGAACTCCTTCCATAAAAACTAGAGATGCAAGAGTTTTGAACTTAATTTCTTCCTATTTAAGTGACGGAAAAAGTTCTAAATTGTATAAAAAAATAGTGGATCAGAAAAAAATGGCATTGCAAATTGGAGCTGTTGGTTTTAGCCAAGAAGATTATGGAATGTACATTATTTATGGATTGCCAATGGGTGAGTTCTCTATGGCAGATTTACTGAAAGAAATTGATGAAGAAGTCGTAAAAATTCAAACCGATTTGATTTCCGAGAAAGATTATCAAAAATTACAGAACACTTTTGACAATCAATTTGTAAATGCCAATGCCGGCGTGGAAGGAATTGCCGAAAACTTAGCCAAATTCTATATGCTTTATGGCGATGTAAATTTGATTAATTCTGAGATTGATTTATACCATTCTATTACACGAGAAGAAATTAGAGACGTGGCAAAAAAATACTTAAATCCAAATCAAAGATTGATTTTGGATTACGTTCCATCAACTGAACAAGCTCAAAACTAAGAAATCACCTATCATGAAAAAAACAAGTATAGTACTATTCATTTTGTTCTTAACCGGAATTATGCAAGCACAAGACCGTCCGCAACCCAAAGCTGGAAAAGCTCCAGTAGTAAATATCAAAAAACCACAAACCTTTGTTTTGCCAAATGGTTTGAAAGTAATGGTAGTTGAAAATCACAAATTACCACGTGTGACTTATAATCTTACCTTAGACAACGCCCCTTTTGCGGAAGGAGCTAAAAAAGGGGTGGACGAATTGGGTAGCAGTTTAATTGGAAATGGGTCTAAAAAAATTGCAAAAGATCTTTTCAACGAAGAGATAGATTTTTTTGGTGCCAATGTCAACTTTAGTTCAAGTGGAGCTAATGCCAGTTCCCTTTCTAAATATGCCAACCGAATTTTAGAATTAATGGCTGATGGCGCTTTGAACCCAAACTTTACTCAAGTAGAATTTGACAAAGAAAAAGCCAAAATGCTCGAAGGTCTAAAGGCCGAAGAAAAGAGTGTTCCAGCTATAGCTGGCAGGGTTGCTGATGCCTTAGTCTTCGGCAAAAACCATCCAGCAGGCGAATTTGTAACCGTAGAAACGTTGAATAACGTAACACTTGCCGATGTTGAAACCAATTATCAAAACTATTTTGTGCCCGAAAACGCGTATTTGGTAATCATTGGAGACGTAAAATTCAAAAAAATTAAACCAGTTGTCGAAAAATTATTTGGCAATTGGGAAAAAAGAAGCACTCCAAAATTGACTTATGTCGATCCAAGAAATGTTGACTTTACCCAAATTAACTTTGTTGATATGCCTAATGCGGTTCAATCTGAAATTTCATTGGTTAACACGGTGAATTTAAAAATGAGCGACCCCGATTTTTTCCCTGCAGCTATTGCAACCTATATTTTGGGAGGTGATTTCAACAGTTATCTAAATATGAATTTAAGAGAAAAACATGGCTGGACTTATGGAGCCAATGCCACCATTGGTGCTGATAAATATGTGTCAAAACTTAGATCAGCATCAGCAGTAAGAAACGTGGTTACTGATAGTGCAGTGGTTGAATTTATCAAGGAAATAAAAAAAATTAGAACCGAAAAAGTAAGCGATGAAGTCCTAAATACTGTAAAAGCGGGATACATTGGACGATTTGTTATGCAAGTTCAGAAACCTGAAGCCGTAGCACGATATGCTTTGAATATTGAAACAGAAAAGCTTCCCGAAGATTTTTATGAAAATTACATCCGAAGTATCAATGCCGTAACTCCTGAACAAGTACAGCTTGCCGCCAATAAATATTTTTTGGTAGACAACACCAGAATTGTAATTGCAGGAAAAGGAGCTGACGTGATTTCAGGATTGGAAAGTCTAAAAATACCAATATTTTATTTTGACAAATATGGTAATTCTGTAGTAAAACCAGTTCTCAAAAAAGAAGTTCCAGCTGGTGTAACTGCCAAAATTGTTTTGGACAATTACATCAAGGCAATTGGTGGCGAAAAAGCATTAAATGGAGTAAAAACTATTTCTATGCAAGGATCAGCTTCTATTCCGCAAGCTCCATCACCATTGACTTTTACCAATAAAGTTGATGCCAAAGGAAAATTAATGGTTGAAATAGCGATGGGGCCAATGAGTTTGATGAAACAAGTAGTCAACGAAAAAGGCGCTTATGTAGTGCAACAAGGACAAACCAAAAAAATCGAAGGAGCAGATTTAACTGAAATGAAAGCCAGTGCAACTCCATTTGAAGAATTGAAATTGGTAAAGAAAGAAGGACTTATGCTTACCGGAATCGAATCCATCAACGGAAGCGATGCTTATGCATTGCAAAACGGCAAAACTACTTTGTTTTATGACACAAAATCAGGACTTAAAGTAGCTGAAGCAAAAACAATGGAACAAGGTGGAAACAAGATGACGCAAACCACTAATTACGGTGATTACAGAGACGTTAAAGGAGTTAAAGTGCCTTTTAACATTATCCAAAATGTAGGTTTTGAATTAGACATAAAAATGTCTGAAGTAAAAATCAACGAAGGTGTTACTGACGCGGATTTCCAATAAAAAATCTAGAATATAATTAATTAAAGGCTGTCCCAAAAAGACAGCCTTTATTTTTTCCTAGCCCAAATCTTGTCCTTGCGAAGCTCAAAGTAATCTAAAGGAAAGGGAGAAAATGGATTACTCTTTCTTTGACGACAAATAAACTCCAAACAAGATAATAAAAGCTCCCAGAAACTGAACTGGCGTCAACATTTCATTGTCCAATAATCCCCAACTAAATGCTACAACAGGAATTAAATACGTAACCGAAGTGGCAAAAACCGGAGATGAAATTTGAATGGTCTTAAAGAAAATTATGTTGGCAATTCCAGTTCCCACCACTCCCAAAATCAAGATAAACACTATTGAATGTTGAACGCTTTCAACATAAATTACATCAAAAAACCCAGAGAAAAATAAAATAACAAGCGCCGGTAAAAGCAATACCAAAAAATTTCCCGTAGTAATGCTCAACGGACTCAAATCCGACAAATATTTCTTGATTAAATTCACATTAATTGCATAGCAAACAGAAGCTATCAATATCAAAATTGCGTAATAATAATTTTGTTCCGGGTGATGCATTGCACCATTTATTATTAATAAAAAAGTTCCTATTAGTCCAATGATAACCCCAAAAACTTGAGCTCTCTTAAAAGTTAGTCCAAAAGCAAAAACACCAAAAATCAATGTGTTTAAAGGCGTTAAGGAATTAAGAATCGAACTCACCGTACTGTCGATTTGTGTTTGTGCCACCGCAAAAAGAAAGGATGGAATAAATGTTCCCAAAGTTGCAGTTAAAGCAATGTATTTCCATTTGACGTGAGGAATTTTTGCCAAACTTTTGAATCCTATCAACAACAGAAATAGGGATGCAAATATAATGCGCAGCGACCCGAGTTGCATTGGCGTCAAGCCGACCAAACCCTTCTTTATAAGGATAAATGAACTACCCCAAATAAGGGCGAGCGTTACCAAATAAAACCATTTTAACTGTTTCGATTCCATAAATCTAAATTTTGGCTCAAAATTGTAATTATTTTATGAATTAGAAGTGTTTTTTTTAGTTAATTTTGTCCACAACAACAAGATAAATAATCTATTAAAATCCAAATGACTATGACCTTTTTAAAATCAATATTGACGATAACACTTGCAAGCCTTTTGTTTGTAGGTTGTAAAGAAAAAACAACTGATTCTGTTTCGGATGCAACAACAGAAAATAGTACTCCAAAAGTGAAAAAAGAAATTGCAGCCGCAAATCTGCAAACAGCGAGTTTCTCCATCGAAGGAATGACTTGTGAAATAGGTTGTGCCAAAACAATAGAAAAAGAATTAAATGGACTCGATGGCGTTCAAAAAGCAACCATAAATTTTGAAAAAAAATCAGCGACAATATCTTTTGACAAAACCATCCTAAAAACCGAAAACATTAGTAAAGTAGTTGAAGCAACCGGCGACGGAAAGACCTATAAAGTTTTAAATATGAAGTCTTAATCATTCGAAATTTTATTGTTTGCAAAGATATTACTTAGTATTCTAAAAAAAGCTTCTCAATTTTGAGAAGCTTTTTTTAATCGGGTGATAAGTGTAGGATTGTGTAATTTTATGCTACTCTTTGCAGTAATGAAAATTTAAAATCTTTGTTTATTAGTGTTTTAAATAATTTAATTTTTTTAGTGTCGCACCGAACATTAATAAATAATTTTCGGTGGAAATACCTGAGAAATAGTATAAAATGATACCTACTTCCATTTTAATTGCAACAAACGGAAATTCTAAAGAATCCCTCTTTTTGACATATATTAATAAACGGGAAGGCAAAGACGCCAACGCCGATTTATTCAAGAAGTTTTATAAAGACCTCAACAAAGACAAAGAACCTTAACTAAAAGTAATTAGAACTGCAAACCAAACAAAGTTTGCAAAATGAAAACAATTTTGTATCTTTGATAAATGAATATAATTTACAGACGAGCAATAACATTTTATATTGACCATTACCCAAAAGCCGAGAAGTCATTAAAAATGTGGTATCGGGATTTTTTAAAATTAGAATTTAACAATTTTAATGAAATAAAAGAAATTTACGGTAATGCAAGTATAATAGCAAATAACCGAGTTGTATTCAACATCAAAGGCAATGATTATAGATTGGTTGTTTCCTTAAATTTTAAACAAGAAGCGTGTTTCATTATTTGGTTTGGTGCACACAAGGAATACGATAAGATAAATGCCGAAACAATACCATTTAACAAAGCAATACAAAAACTATAAAACTAAATAATTATGAACTGGAAAGTATTAAAAACCGAAGACGATTTTAATTTAGCAATAAATAGAACCTACGAAATATTTCACGAAGAACCCAACACACCCGAAGATGACGAATTGGGTTTATTATTGGTTTTAATAAAAGATTACGAAGACAAACACCACGCCTTACCCGAAATGGATGTTTTAGAGATTATCAAATATAAAATGAAAGAGCAAGGAATAAAAAATAAAGATTTAGAATCAATTATAGGAAGCAAAGGACACGTTTCAGCAATACTTTCAGGCAAACGTGAAATCACTTTAAAAATGGCTCAAAAACTTAAAAACTATTTTAACATTCCCGCCGATGCTTTTTTGCATACTGCCTAAAAAACAATTGGTTTCTTTTCTACTATCAAGAAAGTTAGAAAAACCGAACACTAATTTAAACTTGGTAAAAAAATAATTGCAATTCACCTCTTTTTTAATAAAGTAGTAAATAATCAAAATTTTAGAAAAATGGCAAGACCAAAACTAGATTTAGAAAAAATAAAAAGAGAAATACCTACAGCCAATGATTATTTAGATGCCAAATATGGAAAGCAAGGAACAACCGAAAGAGAGGCGTTTTCTAAAAACGCATTGTCTTTTTATTATGGCGAATTGATAAAATAGAAACGCAAAGAAAAACAGTTAACACAACAACAATTAGCAGACCAAATAGGCGAAGAACGAGCCTATATTGCCAAAATAGAACAAGGTAAAACTGAAATGCAAATTTCAAATTTTGTGCAAATAATCAATGCGTTAGTATTCACATTGCAAGTTCAGTAAAAGGTATTTGAAAAAAGGGTCAACTTTAAGTAAAAAGGCAAACCCCATTATTTTAAACTTACACTTTTTAGGAAAGTGCTTATTATATATTGTTTTTAGTCTTGGTTTTTCAACCAAACTATTTTACTTTTAAATGCTTTTTTTTCGTTTTGAAGTTTATGTTGTTTAAATATTTCATTAAATAAATGAATTAAGTCAAATTCTGAAATATAATCCATATCATCCTTAGATAACATCAGTTCTATTAACATTTTGGCTTCTAAACGATAAGTGTTTTCTAATTCTTTATATGAATATGAAAAAGATATTAATGCCGAATCTACCTCCATTATTTGATTTTTATAGATAATTGAAAAATTCTCATCTACTATAATTTTTCCCTTCGAAATTTTCAAATCAATTTCATCTGAAATATCAGCATAGTGAAGTATCATTTGTTCGTTATCAAATGTGCCATTTTCTATGCTATCGTTTTGCTCTTTTAGTAGTCTCATTTTTATTCTAAGTAATTGCCAAATTGAATGTTGCCAACTTTTTTAATCTAATTTCAAGCGGTAGTTTCCTCTTATATTTCGGCTATAAAAACTCCCTTTTGAATCTGCCTTTTTGCAACTTTCCCAAACTTCAATGGGCATATCTTGATGAACATAAGTCCTATTGCCGGTTTTTATGACAAGGAAACCCAACAAACCATCACAACTATAATATTTTGCGGAAGTAATCCATGAACTGCCGGAAACATCTGCTACGTCTGTGAGTTTGAAACTGGAACTTAAAACAATTTCTTGTGCTTTGTTATAGTTGCTAAAACTGATTGGCAATTCTTTACAGTTATTGCCACCGCAGGAAGTAATTGTAATAAAAATTAATAAAGCGAATAATAGGATTGTTTTTTTCATTTGGAATGTTCTAAAACTTAATTTAAAAGAAACTTAAACCTCTTGCTTTTTCATTAGGCTAGGGATTAATAATAATATAATTAGAGAAGAACTTGTAATAGCCCCGTAATAAAACCCCAGCTCCTTGTTAAAGAATATTTTTTTATAGGATTTGTGTGTATTATATTTATTATCTTGTTCATATTCATAACTCTCCTTTGATATTTCAACAGATGCATTACCCAATGGGTAGAAATAAGTTACTATTTTGTTACTTTCTAGGTTTCCTGAAACGGTCCCTACTATTACTCCAATAGCAATTGCTAAAATTATTTTTACAATTAATTTGTACATTTTTACAATGTTTTTTTCTTTTATTTTTTGCCTTAAAGACTTTTTTTAAGATAGGTTTTTCAACCACTGCCGCATTTCTTCTGTTGTTGTCATATTACCAATATTACTTTCAACGTTTTAAATAACAATTTCTTATAAAGATATGTTAGTTGATTTGATTTTGTTTATGACTTTCATATTTTTAAATAATTAAAATAGAGGGTTTTCTTAATGATTACCCTCTTAATTTATTCTAATAGAAAATTACCTTACTAATACGATAGTAGTTTCTATTGTCTTATTTTCTGTATTAATTGCAACCTTAGTAATATTTCCCTTTTCTAAATAATTATTTATTGAAACGGTGTTACTAATTCCTTTTTCTAAATCAACTTTTACATATTTAGTGTTAACTCTTTGAAGCGAACCGCTAATTGCATCTATACCCCATCCAATAATACTAAAACCATTTATTATTGAGACTAAATTAAAATCAGCGTCCATAATTACAACTTTTTCTTTAAAATTTTCTAGCTTAAAATCTATTCTGTCATCTTTTTTAACTTTAATTTGACAAGGAGAAGTACACTGTTCAAATCCATTTACAAAAACTTTAGCTCCAGTTGGATTTGATTCAAATAAAACGGAACGTTTTGCTCCTGTAAAAACAGTTGCACAACTTGTAAAAAGGAGGCAGAAGACAATCATTGTTGAGATAATTTGTATTTTCATAATATTGTTTTTTTTTCCTACTCTTTGGCTTTTCGGATTCGCCCCGTTTTTTTAAGTGTTTTCTGGACTACACTTTTATTTACTTTTGTAAAAATATTTGGAATTATTTCAACAACTGTACGGCTTTCCTCATTGGGGCACATTATTTTGTTATTTATATTAAATTTAAATAAATCAAAGGTTTAAATTTGGTAATTAGTTACCCTTTTGCAGTCTGTAAATCCTCTTATTTGTATTTCGAAATACGAAGCCAACCAATGTTGTTTAATTTTCACAACTGTTTTCTTGTTGGTTTTGTAATAGTGTTTCAATCCTTTATATAATAGTAATCTGCTATTTTTCGTCTTCGGCGGAATACTCTTTGAAGTGTAACGGATTAGAAACCAATACGGAATATTTACCATTTGTTCGGATATCTAACATATCAATATTAGAAATGTAAAAGGAAATTTCATTGTGAATTGATTTGATTGTTTTAATATCCCGCTTCAAATTAAAATAATGAGATAAATTTTTTCGCGAAACCCCTATTTCATTGGATAATTTAAAAATGTTACTATTTTTGCACCCCAAATTGCGCACTATAATAGTACTCATATTATACTGCACAAATTCAGGTACAATTTTTCTGTAAGTCTCTAAAAAAGCTTTTGCAGTTCTTAAATTAGTTGTCCCAAGACTTGCGTTATTGAACTTATCTATTAAGTCACTTACATAAATGCTGGACTCTTTACGGTATATTCCTAAACGTCTTCTATCTATGAATTTAACTTCGTCGATCGCTTCTCCTACTAAATTTTTAATTGCGTACAGTTGCGACCATGTTTTATATTTCAGATTAATTTAGGTTAAAATAAGTCTGTTGGGGTTCAGGATTATGAAACAGGGTTGTTATTAGGGGAGTATGAAAAATAAAAAAGACTTAAAAACGGATTAACAGCAATTTAAGTCTTAATGTCTGTGCGGGTAATTGGACTTCCCGAAAGTTTTCGGGATAAACTTCTTGCCTATTTCCACAAAAAAAAGCTTCTCGATTTGAGAAGCTTTTTCGTGCGGGTAATAGGACTCGAACCTACACGCCTTGCGGCACCAGATCCTAAGTCTGGCATGTCTACCAATTTCACCATACCCGCAAAATTGTGAGTGCAAATATAAAGATAAATATTAATTATCAATTGTTAATTGTCAATTTTTTTCTCACTCTTTTTTGTACTTTTGAAAGTATAAAAATATATCAAATTATGGAAACCATAAAATCTTATGTTCAACAACACAAAGACCGTTTCATTACTGAATTAGTCGAATTGTTGAAAATCCCCTCCGTAAGCGCTGATCCTGCTTACCACCAAGACATTATCAAAACTGCCAATGCCGTAAAAGCAAGTTTGGAAAAAGCAGGCTGCGATTTTGTAGAAATTTGCGATACTCCTGGAAATCCAATTGTTTATGGCGAAAAAAACATTGATAAGAACTTGCCAACCGTTTTAGTCTACGGACATTACGACGTGCAACCCGCTGATCCAATCGAATTATGGACTTCACCGCCATTCGAACCTGTTATCAAAAAAACCGAAATTCATCCCGAAGGCGCTATTTTTGCTCGTGGTTCTTGCGACGACAAAGGCCAAATGTACATGCACGTAAAAGCGTTGGAATATATGATTCAATCCAATACTTTGCCTTGCAACGTCAAATTTATGATTGAAGGCGAAGAAGAAATTGGTTCTAAAAGTTTGAGTTGGTTTGTAGAACGCAACCAAGAAAAACTAAAAAATGACGTGATTTTAATTTCGGATACCGGAATGATTTCGAACCAACAACCTTCCATAACAACTGGATTGCGTGGTTTGAGTTATGTAGAAGTCGAAGTTACAGGACCAAACAGAGATTTACATTCTGGATTGTATGGTGGTGCTGTTGCCAATCCTATCAATATTTTGGCAAAAATGATTGCTTCGCTTCACGACGAAAACAATCACGTGACCATTCCCGGTTTTTATGACAAAGTGGAAGAATTATCCCCCGAAGAAAGAGCCGAAATGGCCAAAGCGCCTTTCAATTTAGAAAACTATAAAAAAGCATTGGACTTAAATGATATTTATGGCGAAAAAGGATATGTGACCAATGAAAGAAATTCTATTCGTCCTACACTTGACGTAAACGGAATTTGGGGCGGATATACCGGAGAAGGAGCCAAAACGGTTATTGCAAGTCAGGCTTTCGCCAAAATTTCGATGCGATTGGTTCCGAATCAAGATTGGGAAGAAATCACCGAATTGTTTACTAAACATTTCATAAATAGCGCTCCAGTTGGTGTTAAAGTAAAAGTAAAACCGCATCACGGAGGCCAAGGTTATGTAACACCAACGGACAGCATTGGCTATAAAGCCGCCAACAAAGCCTACACCGAAACCTTTGGAATTCCAGCAATACCAGTGCGTTCCGGCGGAAGTATTCCTATTGTTGCCTTGTTCGAAAAAGAACTAAAAAGCAAAACAATTTTAATGGGATTTGGTTTAGACAGCGATGCCATTCACTCACCCAACGAACATTTCGGGGTTTTTAATTACCTGAAAGGGATTGAAACAATTCCTTTGTTTTACAAATATTTTGTGGAGATGAGTAAATAATTCTATACCTGACAGGTTTAGAAAACCTGTCAGGTATAAATCAATTATTTATCAGGATTATAACCCAAATAAGGCACTTCTTCTTCCTTAAAAATAACTCCATATTCCTCTAATTCTTTTAAAATCGGTAGATAAACTTCTTCTCGAATGGGGAGTTGCACTCCGGGAGTTTTTATCTTTCCGTTCAGGATTAACAACGTCGCCATTGCAACAGGCAAACCAACGGTTTTCGCCATTGCAGTATACGTTTGATTTTCGCCAATGCAAACCATTTTGGAATCTATTTGGTGTTTTTTGCCATCTAATTCGTAGCCAAATTTATGATACATTACAATCATATCTTTGTCTTTGGGTTGCAATGTCCAACTATCGGTCAGGATTTTTTCGAGAATTTGTGCTGGAGTAGCATTTTTTAGACCTACTTTTTTGTTCCTATTGAACAAATTCAATTCCAGCAATTTGTCCCACATAATATCATCCTGATCTATTTTTAAAATCAAACGCATCTTGATTTCGACAGAATCCGTTGGATGATAGGGTAGGAAAGAATTCACAAATTGGCGGTAGCTCATAGTTGAAGAATCTTCCATAATGTAGCTGTCATCCGTCATGCCAAGTTGCACAAACATATTCCAAGCTTTCGAGAAACCCACTCTGCGAATCGTTCCTCTGTATAAAGTGAGCACATCATTCAGGCCATAAACATCAAGATATTTTAACGAATCCCGGTTCGAATAAGCCTCAAATCGACCATAACCTTCGACTTCCAGAAATTCGGTTCTACGAAATAAATTACAATACGGAATATATTTATACGTTCCTTCCTGAAGAAATTTTGCCGCACCGCCTTGACCAGCAAGAACCACATTTCGAGGTGCCCAAGTAAATTTATAATTCCACAAATTCGTGTCAAACTCTGGAGCTACTAATCCGCCGCAAAAGGATTCAAACAAAAGCATTTTTCCGCCTTTTGCCCTGATTTCATTGATGACTTTCATCGCACTCATGTGGTCGATTCCGGGATCAAGTCCAATTTCATTCATAAAAATCAAATTGTTTTCTTTGGCCAAAGCATCCAATTCTTGCATCGCATCACTTACATAAGACGCTGTAACCATGTGTTTTTTATACACAATACAATCTCTGGCAACTTCGATATGTAGATGCGCTGGCAACATCGAAATCACGATATCTGCTTTCTGAATGGCATCTTTTCTTTGATTTTGGTCAAATACATCCAAAGCAATCGCGGTGGCGTTGGGATGATTATTCGTCTTATTTTGAGCTGAAGCCAATGCTATATCTCCTATCATAAGATGCAGGTTCTCTACTTCAGATTTATTTAAAAGATAGTGTATAAGTGATGAAGCCGATCTTCCCGCTCCGATGATTAAAATCGTTCTCATAATTGAATAAATATAACACAAATATATATAATTGTTGTAATTATAACAAATAGTGATTCGTTAAAAGCCAAAATTCTTTAGGCAATCCAGAAATGAAATTTAGAATAACTCTAAAAAATTAAAGTATTGAAATCAGAAAGTATCTTCAAAAATGCTTTAGTTTCGATCAGAAAAAGGATACTTTTGTATTAAAAAAATTCACAAAATGGACAAGAAAATAATTTCAACAGGAGCAATTTTTGGAATGATAGCCATCATTTTAGGAGCATTTGGAGCGCACGCCTTAAAAAAAGTTTTATCCATTGAAGAGTTGGTCACTTTCGAAACTGGAGTTAAATATCAAATGTACCACGCCCTGTTTTTAGTGTTCATTGGAACCCTTAGTGAGCTCTCCCAAAAAGCGAAGAATACCATCTATTATTTAGTTGTTTTTGGCGTTTTGTTCTTTTCAGGCTCCATCTATTTATTGGCAACAAACAGTCTTACTTCGTTTGACTTTAAAGTAATTGGATTTATAACTCCTATCGGCGGACTCCTATTAATACTGGCTTGGAGCGTTTTATTTTATTATTGTATAAATAAAAAATTATAAAGTTGGGATAAAAAAATTCTAACTGAAAAAAAAATTCTACTTTTGCACCCATAAATTAAACCTCACAACACACAAATTTATGGACAATTACGCCTTGTTTGCGAAATCGATTTCGTTAAAAAATTTAGGGATTGAAAACGCAACTATTCATTACCAATTATCTCCAGAAGAATTACACGACCTAACAATCCAATATGGACAAGGAATTGAAGTTTCAACCGAATCTTTAGCTGTTAACACGGGAGAATTTACAGGGCGATCCCCTAAAGACCGATTTATTGTAAAGGACAGCATTACCAAAGACCAAGTTTGGTGGGGAAATGTGAATCTCCCATTCGAACCAGAAGCTTTTGAAGCGTTGTATAATAAAGTTACTGCCTACTTATCCAACAAGGAAATTTTTGTTAGAGATTCTTATGTGTGCTCAGATCCAAATTACAGATTAAATGTAAGAGTGATTACCGAAACACCTTGGGCAAACTTGTTTTGCTACAATATGTTTTTAAGACCTGAAATTAAGGAACTAGAAACCTTCATTGCTGAGTGGACTTTACTTTGTGTGCCAAGTTTTATGGCAGTTCCAGAAGTTGACGGAACGCGTCAAAGTAACTTTGCTATTTTAGATTTCACCAGAAAAATAGTTTTAATAGGAGGGACGGGATATACTGGAGAGATGAAAAAAGGAATTTTCTCTGCTTTGAATTTTATTTTACCTGTTTTCAAAAATACTTTACCTATGCATTGCAGTGCCAATGTTGGAAAAGAAGGAGATACGGCCATTTTCTTTGGATTGTCGGGAACAGGAAAAACTACACTATCTGCTGATCCAGCTCGAAAACTTATTGGCGACGACGAACACGGCTGGACGAATGAAAATACAGTTTTCAATTTTGAAGGAGGTTGTTATGCTAAAGTGATCAATCTTTCGGAAGAGAATGAACCCGACATCTTTAAAGCCATTAAAAAAGGATCTATTTTAGAAAATGTGGTCATCAAATCAGGAACTAACGAAGTCGATTTTGAAGACGTAACCATAACAGAAAACACAAGAGTAAGCTACCCAATTTATCATATTGAAAACATTCAACCAGGTTCAATAGGTAAAAACCCTAAAAATATTTTCTTTTTGACCGCAGATGCTTATGGTATTTTACCTCCAATTTCCATACTTACTCCCGGACAAGCCGCTTACTATTTCATTTCTGGTTATACTGCAAAAGTTGCCGGAACCGAAGCAGGAATTACAGAACCACAGCCTAATTTTTCTACTTGTTTCGGTGCCCCGTTTATGCCTTTGCATCCAACAAAATATGCTGAAATGTTGAGCAAAAAAATGAAAGATGCCAATGTAAAAGTTTGGCTTATCAATACAGGTTGGACTGGTGGCCCTTATGGAGTGGGAAGCAGAATGAAATTGAAATTTACACGCGCTATGATTACCGCGGCACTCAATGGCGAATTAAACGATGTAGCGTATAAGAATCACAAAGTTTTTGGAATTGCAATCCCACAATCGTGTCCAAATGTTCCTGCTGAAATATTAAATCCGAGAAACACATGGGAAGATCCCAATTTATATGATAAAAAGGCATTACAATTAGCCCAAATGTTCAAGTCTAATTTCGCCAAATTTTCTGCATTCGCCAATGCCGAAATTATGGCAGGCGCTCCACTAGTTTAGTTAATTTTTAATTCGAAGACAAAAAAGCTGTTCATTTTGGACAGCTTTTTTTATATAAAAAACGGAACTAAACTTTATAACAATACGTAACATTTAGCGTTAAACAAATACTAATCAGCATCAATCAAATCAAAATCAATCATGTTAAAAAATTTCTTCATCCTTTGTTCCGGAGCCGATAAATCCCTGCTTGAAGGTTGCTCCGAAGGCGAACAAACCAAATATGTAGGTATTGGAGCCACTGTTTTTTTTACCGCCGTTATGGCTTTTATTGCCAGTTCTTATGCGCTTTTCACCGTTTTTGACGATCCTTTTATAGCTATGGGATTTGGCGTAGTCTGGGCTTTGCTCATTTTTAATTTGGATCGGTTTATTGTTTCCACCATTCGAAAAAGAGATCAATTCAAAAGCGAATTTTTGCAGGCTAGTCCGCGAATTATTTTGGCAATAATTATCGCCATCGTGATTTCGAAACCCTTGGAAATTAAAATTTTCGAAAAGGAAATCAATACCGTTTTATTGAAAGAAAAAAATGCAATGGCTTTGAACAACAAGAGAGAAGTTGCTAATTATTTCAAATCGGATGTGGAGAAAAACAAGGCTGAAACCAACAATCTGAAAGGGGAAATCACCAAGAAAGAAAAAGAAGTAAACGCCTTATATGAAACCTATATTACCGAAGCCGAAGGGACAAAAGGCACGATGAAATTAGGCAAAGGGCCAGTTTTTAAGGAGAAAATCGCCAAGCACAATTTGGCTTCTGCCGAACTGGATACTATTCGAAAAACCAACTTGTCCAAAATTGCCATCAACGATAAAAAAGCAATAATGTTTCAAGCCGATTTAGACAAAAAAGTAACCGAAACACAACCCATAATAGATGGTTTCGATGGTTTAATGGCACGAATTAATGCGCTGAACAAACTGCCGTTGATTCCTTCCCTGTTTATAATGTTGTTGTTTTTGGCAATCGAAACTTCGCCAATTATTGCCAAATTATTGTCTCCAAAAGGCGAATACGATTATAAATTAGAAGATATAGAAACAGCATTGAAAGCTACTTTGGCCCAAGACAAATACCAGCGCGATTTATTGGTAAAAACCAGCGCAAAAATGCACGATAAAGTCTATGACGACATTGCCCAAGACAAGAAATTGTATGAGTTGCAACGACAAAAAGCCACCGAATTACTAGAACTTCAAGCGCATAATTTTGTAGAAAAACAGAAGAATACGATGTGATTTAAGCGATGATTTGAAAATAAAAAACGGTTTCTGCCAAAAGTAGAAACCGCTTTTTCTAGATATTTAAATTTTGCTATTTAACTTGCTTTGCATTAAACTTATAGGAAACCCCAATCATTACTAAGTCGGTTGTCATTTCATAAGCCACAGTTGTTCCGGGAACTGCGCCATAAGGATTTGAACTTGACACCATCATTGGATTAAGCATTTGACCAGAAGTTTTGCCGTCACTGGCTCCATGGTGGTAAACGGCATCAAAAGAAAAATTAGTTCCCATAGGATAACTAAAACCAAATTGGAACGCATTTTTAATAATGGCCGTAGCAGGAATATTAAAAAAGGCAACATCACTTCCGATAGGATTTGAGCTATACGTATAACCAAAACGCAATGGTAATTTATCGATTCCTTTATACTGTATACCTGCTGACAAAATGGAAACATTATCCCAGCCAAATCCTTTTACAGATGCTGTTGAAGTCCATCCTGTTTCGGAAAATCCATTGGTATTTTTATAATCAACCATTCTATAATCGACTGCTATATCAAAATCGCTTTTAGAATATCCCAAACCAAATGAAAGTATTGCCGGATAATCCATATCGAATTCATTGGTTCCTGTTGAATTGTCTAAATAGGTGTTTTCGAATTTCAAATTACTTAAATCTTGGGTTGTTTTGTAGGACACTCCCGCTTTGAATCCTGTTTTTGAATCAAAGAACATCCCAAATTGAGCTCCAAAACCACTAGTTGATGCTTTATCGGTAGAAGGATATCCTGCCGCTGATGGATTTGCGGTTGGATTTGGCATTAATTGCAAAGTGCCATAATTAAAAGTGGGTTCTACACCCAAAGAAAGTTTATCGGTTATTTCGTAAGCCCAAGTAAAACCAATTTGCAATAACATATAATCTGATTTAATTCTACCAAAACCACCTGCTTGCTGCGGATAATTTATAGGGTTTGAATTTAATGTAGGATTAAAACTTGCGCTCATCGGTTGATTTAATTCTTCAGGAAAAGTAACCCCAAATCCGCTGATGCCAAAAGCTGATGCGCCAAAGGTATGTTTGCTGTTTTCTTTTCCCCAAACCATTGCCAATGCCGGCATTATCGAAGGATCTCTAGCGTCTTTTGTAACCCCAGAAACCGCAGGAGAACCTGAACCCATCATTCCAGCGGGCAAACTAGAACTCAATTCAGGTGAAGAAAAAAACAACCCCATATCCAACTTGATTATTTTATCATTAAAAGCCGAAATGGATGCCGGATTCCATTGTAAAGCACCAGAAATATCAAGAGGTTGCGCCGTAGACGCGCCTCCCATTGACATATTAAAAGCCCCAACTCCTTGCATAATATGACCTGCTTGCGAAAAAGCAAAAGTCGAAAAGAACAAAAAACCAAATTGCAAAATAATTTTTTTCATGATAGTGAAGTTTTTATAAAAGTTTAAATTAATTAGAGATTGCCCCTTATGTTTATTCCAAACTTGTCATTGCAGTGCTGCAACAAGTAGTACTAAACTTTAAAAAATAAGGTTTGAATTGAATAGATGTGAATTTCTGAAGTAAATTACGGCCGAATAATTACTTCCGGTTTTCCATAACTTGATGTATTGATTTTGCGTCTTAAATGTACTTTATAAAAAAAAGTGCTTATGTAACATTTGTTACACAAGAGAAGGAAGTTCAAAAAAATATAACTAGTTGATTTAATGACTATTAATCTCTTAAAAATCTTCTTTCATATAGTTTAAATAATTATATATTTATATGATAAAAATCAGGTAATCGATATTTTTGCACTTAAAATTCAGCACTAAAAAAACCCGACAAAATATTGATTTGTCGGGTTTTTTCAAGGAATTATAAAACATTTTCTACATCAAATTCAAAATTTCTTTCTTAAAAGCATCGTATTCGCCTTGCAAAATCAAACCGTTATCAAGGAGTTTTTTGTAATTTTGAAGCTTGGTAAAAAGCTCGTCTTGGGTCAATTCGCTTGTTGCTTTTTCATTTGAAGTCGCAGTGTTTTCGACAATAGGTTCTACATAATTAGAAACTGCAGGCATAATTTCTGCGTAATTTATTACTTCTTCGGTCTCCATTTCTTCAACCAATTCCTCGACTACTTCCACTTCTTCTTGTGGAAATTCTGGAACTTGGATTTTTACTTCATCAGAAAAGATTGTTGCAGGATTTTTCAAGAGGTCCAACTGTTCCTTGGCATAAGTAAAAATCTTTCTAGCTTGAGTTTTCGGAATATAATCAATAGAAACTTGTATCTGTGTTTTGGTCGAAAACGAAAACTCGGAACCCAAGATATTTTCTTTTACAAAAGTACCTTCAATTTCGTCCCAAGTAAAATCAGTAAAATTCATCGAAAGCCCTAGATTTTTAGGCTGACAAATGATAATTCGTTTATTGGTCACCACCACGCCGTCAGGAAATACGGTTAGAGCTGGTTTTTTCTGAACGGCGATATACCCAATTTCCTCGTTTTTCATCAACAAATCATTCAGTTTTGACGTGATTTTTTCAATAGCTTTCGGGTCTTGTTCTTCGTTCAGGAATTTTTTTATTTGTTCTTTCATTATTATAATAAATGTATGTGTTTTATTTGCAAGGTTTTGTTGTGCAAAAGTAATGCCTAATTCTCTAATTCGAGAATTTCGTTTTGTGATTTTTTTGTTAAACTTTTGAAAACCAATTCATAGGAATCATCAATCAATTCTTTGACAAATTTATCGGGCAATTCGCTATTTATAACAACGGTATTCCAATGCACTTTGCTCATGTGAAAAGCGGGCTGAATGTCGCCATATCGGGCTCGCAATTCTTGGGCATAATCTGGATTGCATTTTAAATTCACTGATGGTTCTCCTTTTTCCCATTGATTCAAAGACGACAAAGCAACCATTTTGCCAACGATTTTAAACACCAAGGTATCTTTGTCAAACGGAAAATGTTCGGTGACGCCTTTCTTGGACAAACAATATTCATAGTAGGTTTCTAGGTTCATTTCTAAAATTATTTTGAATTTACTAAAAATAAATCACTCGCAATTCCATCCGTTAAAAATTTTCCTTTTGAGGTTGGTTTTAAAATCTTCACGATACAATTACGCCCAAAAGCGGAATCTCTCGTAGAAACGATTTCTAGTAAGTCATCATCAATATATTTCTGCGATTGTTTTTGTAAATAGGCTAAATATTCGTTTCCAAATTCGTCCTTAATTCTATCCAATGAAACACCCCAAATCGTTCGTAAACCAGTCATTATATATTCGTTATAACGGTCGGTTTTTGATAAAATTTCAGTTTCGCTTGGCAATTTATTTTCTTCCAAAGATTTTAAAAAAATAGAATTATTCGAAACATTCCAACTGCGGGAAATGCCATCATAACTATGTGCCGAAGGACCAATTCCGATGTATTTTTTCCCCAACCAATACGCCGAATTATTCTTCGAAAAATAATTTTCCTTCCCGAAATTCGACAATTCATAATGAATGAAATCTTTAGATTCAAGGGTTTCAACTAAAATCATAAAATGTTCCGCTGCAACCTCATCTTTTGGTTTTTCAATTTTCCCGGTTTGGATGAGTTTATTCAAAGCCGTTTTAGGTTCTACCGTTAAGGCATAACTCGAAATGTGTCGAATCCCAAAACTCAGCGCTGTTTCAATGTTTTGTTTCCACTTTTCATTGCTCATTCCCGGAATTCCATAAATCAAATCGAGTGAAATAGTATCGAAATGTTTTGTTGCTAATTCAAGGCATTTTCTGGCTTCCGCCGAATTGTGAGCGCGATTCATAAGCTTTAAATCGTCTTCGAAAAAAGATTGAATACCAATACTCAGCCGATTGATTCCAATTTTTGAAAGCGCAATCAAATAGTCTTCCGACAAATCATCAGGATTGGCTTCTAAAGTAATTTCGGGATTATCCGCAACTATATAATTTGCATAGACCGAATCTATCTGCAATTTCAAATCTGCAATGGACAATCTGCTCGGAGTTCCACCACCAAAATATATTGTTTCAACAAATTCGTTTTCGAATTCCTTTTTACGCATTTGAATTTCTTTGGCCAAAGCCAAAACCATCTCGTCCTTCTTCTTCATCGAAGTCGAAAAATGAAAGTCACAATAATGACAAGCTTGTTTGCAAAAAGGGATATGAATGTATATTCCGCTCATTTTTTAGTATTCAGTCGCAGTCGCAGTTTTCAGTAACTGAGACTGAAAACCGCGACTGAAAACTATTTCTTAACTCTATTTTCGTTATTCTTCACAAAAGCATCCCAACCCGTATAACTTTTCTCGCCAACCACTTTTCCGGAATTGAAAAAATGACAAACTGCCGCTGCCAATCCATCTGTTGAATCGAGATTTTTAGGTAATTCCTTTAAACCTAATAATTGTTGGAGCATTTTAGCCACTTGTTCTTTACTGGCGTTTCCGTTTCCGGTAATGGCCATTTTTATTTTTTTTGGTTCGTATTCGGTGATGGGAATATCTCTCGAAAGTCCTGCCGCCATTGCCACGCCTTGCGCTCTTCCTAACTTCAACATCGATTGTACGTTTTTTCCAAAAAAGGGTGCTTCAATCGCAATTTCGTCAGGATTGTGGGTGTCAATCAACTCGATGGTGCGTTCGAAAATGATTTTTAGTTTTTGATAATGGTTGTCGTATTTGGATAATTGCAACTCGTTGAGTTGAATAAACTGCATATTTTTCCCCACTACTTTTATCAATCCAAAACCCATTATTGTAGTTCCGGGGTCGATTCCTAATATGATGCGTTCGTTTGCCAAAGGATTTTGTTTCAAGTTTACCGTTTCAAGTTCAAAGTTTTCTTTACTTTGCAACAATGATCTCAATACCTCACAAAGCTAAACAATTCCTTGTACTTCTAATCAAACTTTTGATTGTTGGTGGTGCCTTTTATTTTATTTACAACCAATTGGCCAACAATGACAAACTAGAATGGGAGAAATTCATCATTCTGTTCCAAAAAAACCAATCGGTTGCGGGAATCAGTTTTATCTTGTTGTTGAGTATTTTGAATCGATTTTTTGAAATTTTGAAATGGCAGAATTTAGTTTCCTATCTACAAGAAATTTCTTTGAGCGAAGCAACTAAACAAGTTCTTGGCGCGCTAACTGCAGGATTATTTACTCCAAACGGCGTGGGCGAATATGCAGGAAAAGCATTGTTTTTTGAAAAATCGAAAGCCAAAAAAATCGTGTTTCTGAATTTGATTTGCAACGGAATCCAAATGATTTTGTCTGTCGTTTTTGGAACTATTGGGTTGTGGATTTTAGGTTTTGAGTTTTGGGTATTGATTATTTTGCTAATTTCTATTTTCCTTTTTCTATTTTCTTTTCTCTTGAAAAAAATAAAAATCAAAGGCTATTCCATCGAAAAACTGATTCACAAGATTAACGAAATTCCGCAATCCATTCATCAGAAAAATATTTTCTTGGCCATTTGTCGCTACTTGGTTTTTTCGCATCAGTACTATTTTTTGTTTTTGGCTTTTGATGTTGATTTGCCTTATTTAACAATGATGGCTACCATTGCAAGTGTCTATTTTTTAGCTTCTTCCTTGCCCACATTCCAGTTTTTGGACTTTGCAGTAAAAGGAAGTGTTGCTGTTTACTTTTTTGGAATTCTTGGCGTAAACGAATGGATAGTAATTTTTATAAGCACCTTAATGTGGTTCTTGAACGTGGTTTTGCCTGTTGTTATAGGCAGTTATTATGTGATGAATTTTAGCCCCCTTACCCCCAAAGGGGTAAATAGTAAACATCAAGAAAAAAGATGATTTTGGTTTTACACATCATATTATTTGTTTATTGCTTGGCGATAATTGCCTTGATTTATGGATTTACAAAAGTCAATTCCTTTGATTATCTTGGACTAAAGCCAATCCTGATAGCCATCGGGACGAGATTTTCGATTGTCGTTCCTTTCCGAAATGAAGCCGAAAATCTGCCAAAGCTTTTAGAAAGTCTTTCAAAACTGAATTATCCTGCCGATTTGTTTGAAGTCATTCTGGTTGATGATGCTTCAGATTTTAGATTTAAGATTAACGATTTTAGATTTAAGATTTCATTAATTAACACTATTCGAGTGTCGAATTCTCCAAAGAAAGATGCCATTTCTACAGCGATGCAAGTGGCGAAAAACGATTGGATTATCACGACTGATGCGGATTGTGTTGTCAATGAAAATTGGCTGCTTTCATTGGACAATTTCATTCAGCTTCACGATGTTTCGATGCTAGCCGGTGCGGTTACTTATGATTGTCAGAATTCCTTTTTGCATCATTTTCAGCAATTGGATTTGGCAAGTTTACAAGGAGCAACTATCGGAAGTTTTGGTTTGAAAAAGGGTTTTATGTGCAATGGAGCGAATTTTGCTTACACCAAATCGTTTTTTCAAGAACTAAATGGTTTCGACGGAAATGATGGAATTGCCAGTGGAGACGATGTTTTTTTGTTGCAAAAAGCGATTGCCCGTTTTCCCGAGAAAGTTCATTATTTAAAATCCGAAAATAATATTGTCATTACAAAACCTTTGGACGACTGGAAATCTTTGTTTTATCAAAGAGTGCGCTGGGCTTCGAAAACGGGTTCGTATCAAAGCAGTTTTGGAAAAGGATTGGGTTTGATAGTTTTTGGAGGGAATCTGGGTTTGTTGTTTGTTGTTTGTTGTTTGTTGTTCGGGAATGAGAACACTTATATATTGATTATTTTGTTGTTGACGAAATGGGCTGTTGACTTTGTTCTCATTCATAAAACAAACGAGTTCCTGAAAAACAAAACGCATTTCTTTTTAATAAGCAGTTTGCTGTATCCGTTTTTTAGCGTGAGTGTGGCTATTTATTCTTTGTTTGGAAAATATGAATGGAAAGGAAGGGAGTTTTAGATTGCAGATTTTTGATTAACGATTGCTGATTTTAGATGTTTTTTGAACAACAATAGTTATTTTTCCACAACCGCCATAGCCCAGATTACTTCACTTAACTTTTATTTCAATTGGAGTTCAGTGAACTACGTTTGAAGTGGAAATCCTTTATGTTTTTTCTTTAAAAAAAAGATTGTAACGTTTAGGTGGAAAAAGATCCTCCTTCGACTGCGCTTAGGATGACAAATTCACTACTCTACTTTTAGAATAACAGGTAAAATAAATTGGGTTTTTACGGGAATTCCACGCTTAATAGCTGGATTAACTCTTGGAAAATCGACTAAACGGGCTTTTAGAATACTGTCAATTTTCACGGAATCGTAAGCCACGGAATCTTTGGAAAATTGAGGTTCGAATTGCATCGTGGCATTCGGGAAAATGGTGACTTTTACTTCAATTGTATCGAGTTCAGGATAGAGAATCGACAAGGTGTCAACGCTTAATTTTTCCTGGATCAGCTGGGTCATATATTCGAAAAAGCATTGCTGGCGTTGGGTTTTATTCTCTATTTTTTCACAATCAGCGACTGATGGAAATTCATCGACTTCTTTCCAATTGATGGTTTTCAATTCCTTTTGCAACAATTCCTTTTCGGAAGGCACTTGCTTGTCGAAATATTGACAGGAACTAAAAAGGATTACTACTAAAAAAATGGAATACTGCTTCAATGTTTTGCTTTTGTATGGGACTAATATTTTATAAAAATACAATTATTTTTTTTGGATTTGTTTGGAAAGTAAATAATCTTCATAGCTCTCGGACAACCATTTCTTTTTATTAGCTGCGGCAACCTCTTTTTCTTTGGGATATAATGTTGCCAAGCGATCCGAGAAAATGGCGATTTTTACAGTGTAAATATAAAATTCTTCTTTTGACAAGATTAAACTGTTATGGGCTTTTTTATCGGAAAATTCAAAAAATAATTTTTCAAAATCTTTCATCGAATAATTTAATACTTTTGTTTTATTTGCTTGATAAATACTTTCTTTCAATACATCATCAGCCGTATTGGCTTTTATTTCTTGAGCCAAAAGCGAGTTCAAGGAAACTAAAACAAGAAATATTAAAATTATTTTTTTCATAATACTCTTAAATAGATTTCAATTACTGTTTTCAAATTTACAAAAAATTAATTTATGGATTTACTGCTTCTGATTATTGGTTTCACACTTATGATTCTTGGGGTTTTTGGTAGTTTTCTACCTGTCTTGCCCGGCCCAAGTTTGAGTTGGATTGGATTAATATTGCTTTATTTTACGAATGCTGTTCCTGTCAATTATTGGATTTTGTTAATTAGCTTCTTGATTACCGTGATTATTTCTATTCTGGATTATCTCATTCCGGCCAAAGGGACGAAAAAATTTGGCGGAAGTTCGTATGGTATTTGGGGTACAAATATTGGCTTGATTGTGGGGATTTTGACTCCAATCCCTTTTGGATTTATCATTGGGCCTTTTGTTGGGGCTTTTATCGGCGAACTCCTTTACGATTACAAAGACCACGGGCGAGCCTTAAAAGCGGCTACGGGTTCTTTTATTGGATTTTTGGCTAGCAGTTTTATGAAGTTTGTGGTTTGTATGATGTATTTGGGGTTGTTTTTATGGATTGTTTGGGAATATAAATCGGAGTTGTTTTAAAAATAGAAACTGCCCTAAAATCAAAAAAGCTATCCACCGAGGCGGAAAGCTTTTCATTGGTCTAACTACTAAACCGAGCTACGAGTTACAAAGTCGTAGCGAAAACAACACAACTATTTTAGATGCTTTTTTGGGGCAAAAAAGCGATTCATCTCTGAATCGCTTCCCCCAATTTAGCGGTCTGGACGGGACTATCCCTTATCCAAATATCGTTAGGAAACTCTACGCTTTAAGAGCCATAAAAATAAAAAGGGGTTATCCTAGGGGATGTTACCTGTAAATTTTAACTAAGCAAATATGTAATTATTTAATTGTAAAAAATGTATATTGTTATTTTAATTTCCTGTAAAAAGATTGGTTTTTGTGAGGTTTAGCACTCAGTGATCATTGAATTTAAGTTAAATATATGTTAAATATTGAAAGTTAAATTATTGAAAATCTGCGCATTATATTTTTTTGTAAGATTTTTTATATAAATTTACTATGAATTACACCTAAACTTTTTTTCTAGGGAGTTGCTGTAGTTATAATTAATAAATATTTAAAATCATAAAAACGAATTATTTTACCTTGAGATCAGTTTTAAGAACTGATAAAAAACGAAAAGACGGAACTTGTCCAATTTACATTTTACTCCAGCGAAATGGAATAACCCAGAAATTATCGTTGTCTGAATGTATACAAGAAAAACATTGGGATAAAGAAATGGGATTAGCTAAAGGAAAAGGGTTTGGAACTTTAAACGTCTTGATTAAAAAAAGAAAGCAGAGCCTTGAAGACTTTATTAGAGAAAATAAAAGCCTTGGTAAAGATTTAGCTAATCAAGATATTTCTAATTACTGGAATGGAAAATCTAATGCTGAACTTGACTTTTACAAGTTTTACGAAACCTTTTGTAAACGCCATTTTTTAACTATTAGAGAGAGCACCCAAATCCATTATGTAACTTTAGAAAAGAAATTAAAAGCCTTTAAGCCTAAACTAAAAATCACTGATATTGACTATGCCTTTATGCAGGAGTTCACGACCTACCTTATTGACACTAAAAGTGGTCGATATAATATGATTAAGTTTTTTAAAACTGCACTAAAAGAAGCTGAAAAATTAAAACTGTTAAAGGATGATTCTTGGAAAAATATAAAAAATGTAACCCCTAATGAAAGAAAAGTTTTCTTAACCCCCGCTGAAATTAACCTAATTGAAATTTGTGATTTAAGCACCCATAAGCATTTGGAATTAACTCGAAGTATGTTTCTTTTAAGTTGTTATACTGGAATGCGTTTTAGTGATGTTGTTAATTTTAAAAAGGAAAACTATAAAGGAAGTATGATATCCATAAATCAAGTGAAAACTAATGTAGATTTACAAGTTCCTGTAAATTTAAAAGCGAAAAAAATTATTTGTAAATATTATAACCAGCGAAAAGAAAACGAAGAAATATTTCCTAAAATTGAGAATCAAACTATAAATAGATATTTGAAAAAAATAGGTAAAATATGCGAAATAAAAAAAGAACTCCATTTCCATATGGCTAGGCATACTTTCGGGACTACTTTGCTACATAATAATGTAAATGTGTTTTATATATCTAAGATGATGGGGCATAAAAAATTGAGTCAAACTTACTCTTATACTGGTGTAAATGTTGGTAAGTTGAAAGAAATAATGAATACTGTAAACTTTACTCCTAAAAATGAAAATAACCACTTTAACCGATTATAAAATGAAAGATAACATAGAAATTATTTGTGATAATTATGCTCCAACCGAGAGAATAAATTGGATAAAATCTGATTTAAATGATAATAGAAGTAAAACTTTGTTTCTTGCTAAATTATACAATAGAACTAGGGAAAAGAAAAATTATTTTATGAGTTTATATCTTCTTGGTAATGAAGAAAAAGAAAAATTTACTTTGTTGGTAAGAGGAAATCTAAATAACTGGTATTCGCAAAAAATATTAGGAAGAGATTTAAGCTTTGATGAATATAAAGATTGTATGAATTTACTTTTAACGGAAATTGAGATAAATGAAAATCAATTAATAAAAGCTAAAGTAAAAAATTTAGATATTAAAATGAAGGTTGATTTGAACTCTAACTTTAGAAATGGAAATTTTGGTAAACTATAAATCATTAAAAAATTCTTGTAGCGTTAAATTATGAATTGATAAAACTTTGATAAGGGTCTTGAGCGTAATGTTCTGATCCTTTTCTATTCTCCAGTATTTAACTCTGTTAATTTCGTACTCGAAGGCGAAGGTTTCATAACTCGTGAAACCTTTTTCTTTGCGTAAAAGTTTGATCTTTTCAGCGATTTTAGAAATCTTAATCTCTATCTCTTTATCCAAGTTTTCCATCAGGCGAAAATTGGGAAGAATACCGCTTATAATTTACCGCATATATTATACATTTTTATATATTAGCTAAAAATTACAATAATGAAAAAAGTATTATTTACAATCTTAATTATTCTCATCTCTTTTGTAAAAGGAAATGCACAAATTATTAAACTTGACGATTTATTAGAAATTTCTAAATTAAGTGTTGAAGAAATGAAAACTGAGTTACAAAATTATTGGAAATTAAAACTACCTATACGAACCATTTCTGAAGAGGGCTCTGAAACAAAACACTATGTTTTTGTATTTAACGAAGGAGATAAAAAGCAAGTTATAAGAAAGAGCGGTAGATTACAGTATAATGAAAGTAAAACATTCTGGTTAACTGACTTTCAATTTGATGACGAAGAATTATTGAATAGCATTAAGAAAAGTTTACTTGATAGAAGTTTTAATTTAGAAGTTAATGAAAAAAATCGCTCTGTATACAATGATGGAAAGAGGGCTATTATTATTAGAAGTAAATATTCCGATAGTGATAAGACTCGGGTTGAATTCTATGAAATACGTGTTATAAACTAAAACTCCTCAATATTGGGGTAATCAAGACCTATAATTTTGTTGAATTCTATGAAATACGTGTTATAAACTAAAACATTAAAATAATGAAACGATTGATATTTAGCATCCTAACTATTATTTTATTCTCTATAAATGGGAATGCCCAAATTAATAACCTATCTGATTTTTTGACTATTTCTGAAATGTCCGAATATGAATTAGTACAAAACCTTCAAGACAAGTGGGAAATTGGTCAACCTTATCAAAAATTTTTAGATGATAATAAAATTGCTAAAGAGTATATTACTTTTAAATATAATAGAAATAATAGAAATCAGACTTTAATTAGGGTAATTACAGGTGTAATTGGTACTGGGGAAAAGCAATATTCAACTGAATTAATATCTAATGAAACGGAACTCTTCAAAAGAATTAAAAATAACCTAATTAATTGGGGATTTACATTGTATTATAAGGGAGTTTATTTTAATGTTTATTCTGACGGTAATTTTAAGATGAAAATCCAAACGGTTTCATACAAAGACACTAAACTGCCTAAAGGTTATTATTCTATAAATCTTATAAATTGAAACCATTAAATATGAGAAGAAACCATTTGTTTTTTGGAATAATTTCTTTATTGATAATCACTTCAACTATTACTAATCCTGATAAAAAAACTCATTTGGATTTAGTTTTTAATAAATTTATTCTAAATAAAGATGAATTAGTAAAAACTAATGGGCTTGAATTAATGGTTTTACCTTTAGCTAAAAATGCTTTTGGAGAAATTCTATCAGTAGATAATTATGTTCTATTTTCTATTGGTAGAATAGATTATAACGGAATTAAAAAAAATATTTCGATTGGCGTGTTTGGTAATGTCTTTCTTTTGATAAATAAGTCTGAATGGGATAATCTTGGGAAAGATTTAAAAGACGACAATGAAGTTTCTATAAAAACCCCTAAGAAAATAGAGTCTAAAAAAGTCGAAAGTATTGATAATAATACTAAAATTGGCGATAAAATTTATGGTGATTTTAACGGAGATGGAAAATTTGAATATGCCTTTCGAGTTTTGACTAAAAAAGGTTACGGTAATCCAGTTGAAGATGGCGTTCCAGACGAATATGAAATCCATTTTAGCGATAAAAATATTAAGCCTATAACTGATAATTTTTATTGGTTTTGGTTAATAAATGAAGGTGATTTAGATAATGATGGTTCTGACGAAATTAGTGCTCGAGAAGATCCTATGAACGGGTGCACTGGGATTGTAAAAACATTTACTATCAAAAATGGGAAAAGCTATTATTTGTTTGAACCTTTTTCGTTTTATAGTGGCACTTGTGATAATGATATGAGTATAGACCCGAAAGATTTAGTAGAAAAAGATAATGGAATTGTTTACTATTACGAATATAATTCTAATGGAAAATATTCGGTAAATAGTGCTGGTAAGAGAATAAATAATGCTGAAAAAGTTAAAGCTATTAGAGGTTTAACTAAAACCACGAATAATGCTCCATTGAATAATGAAAATATAAGTAGAAATGTTGTGGTTGATACTATGGCTCAATAAAATATTAAATTCTGAAAGTAATGTAAAAGCACGATTTGAAAAATATCTTAAAATTAACGACCTCTTTTGGTCGTTTTTTTTTACCTATATAACTAACTGATTTTCTGATAATTGAAAAATAATTTGTAAAAAGACCCTATGTTTGAAAAAATAATTTGTTCTGGCGACTATTATGTAGTTGTATAAACATTAAAACATAATATTATGAGCACGAAAATTATGGTTGAGAGAAGAGCATATAGCAACCTTGTAAAGTTGGCTATTGAAACTAGAAAATTATTGTTAGATTATTCCGATAGACCAGAATTTAAAAAAGATTGGCGGTCAATATCTGATATAGAAGCCGAATTTGGGTTAAGTCGGAAAATCATTGACACTTTTAGAAAAAAGGGATTGAAATCGAATCAAAAGAATGTTAATGGTAAGATTTTGATTAAAAGAGATGATTTGGAAAAATTTATTGTAAAAAAATAGTTATGGATAGAATTAAATAAAAATAAGCGATTTTACTCTGGTAAACGTTTACCCTCTTTGGGAGAACTATCGAAAAAGTAAATTTCCTAATACACACATTTTTGATAGTGTAATGCAAACGAGAAACTGAATTAATTCGTAAGTTGAGAAATTGATGGTGAAATCTATTTGCTAAAAGGATTTAATACGATAACCATAAATTTACTAACGCTGCCGAATATAAAGCCTTAAAATGCCTAATTTCCTTGTTACCTTTTGATTTAGAAGTTTTGAAAATCGGGTAAAAAAATGCGGTAAAAATTTAAAGGTACTGCCTAAGGGGATGGATTATTGGCAAATAATAGCAAAAGAAGTAAAAAGAACTTCGCTAAAAACTAATTATGAAAGTGCTTTAAATCAAAAAAGCTATCCACCGAGGCGGAAAGCTTTTCATTGGTCTAACTACTAAACCGAGCTACGAGTTACAAAGTCGTAGCGAAAACAACACAACTATTTTAGATGCTTTTTTGGGGCAAAAAAGCGATTCATCTCTGAATCGCTTCCCCCAATTTAGCGGTCTGGACGGGACTCGAACCCGCGACCCCATGCGTGACAGGCATGTATTCTAACCAACTGAACTACCAAACCTCTGCTTTATTGCGGTTGCAAATATACTATAGAATTTCGTTTCTACAAGTGTTTCTGCCAAAAACATTTCATATTTTTTTTGTGGTTTACCCAAAGTTTTGTTTTTCAACTAAATATGTAGTTAAAATTTTTTCGAAACTATCGTCCACACCAACAGGAATGTACTTTATTTTGTTTTGCGAACAGGTTAACGCTAGTTTTTTGAAGTAACTACGTACTCCATTTTCGTATTCATTCTTTACATTATCAGCAAAAACTGTGACCTCATCTCCGGTTTCTATGTCAATAAATTTCCTTGGAGCGTTATCAAAGTCGAAATTTAACTCGGTTTTGTTGTCAATTACGTGAAACAAAACCACTTTATGCTTGTTGTGTTTCAAATGTTGCAAAGCTGTAAACAGCGCTTCTTCATTGCCGGATTGAAACATATCCGTAAAAAGGATAATCATCGAACGACGGTGGATTTTTTCGGCTATTTGATGCAAAAATTTTATGGTCTCCGTGCTTTTTTGAACTTTTGGCTTTTCCAATAGATTTTCGAGCGCATTCAAAATCATTCGGTGGTGACGATCGCTCCCTTTCTCTGGCGAATAATATTCGTACGTATCCGAAAACACGCTCAGTCCAATGGCATCACGCTGTTTCTTGAGAATATTCATCAAAACTGCCGAAGCCAATACGGAGAATCCTATCTTGTTTTGGAAAAATTTTTCGGTATCTTTCAATTTTGGATAATGCATTGAAGAGGAATTATCGATGATGATGTGGCAACGCAAATTGGTGTCTTCCTCGAATTTTTTAGTGTACAATCGATCTGTTTTGGCAAACAATTTCCAGTCGATGTGTTTGGTACTTTCGCCAACATTATAGACTTTATGCTCGGCAAATTCAGCAGAAAAACCGTGAAAAGGACTTTTGTGCATTCCCGAAATAAAGCCTTCCACAATTTGGTTGGCCAACAATTCAAGATGCTGGAAACTAGAAATTTTCTCTATTTGTGATTCGATCTTCATAAGCCAAATATATTAAAAGATTGAAAAAAAAAGATAAAAGAGGAAGGAAAATAGAGAATAGATTTTAAAAGTATTTTAAATAAAAAAAAGGCTTGACTTGCGCCAAACCTTTAATTTGAATTAATTTCTAATTCTATTAAAATTATAATCTAAAGATTACAACAATGCGTCTAAACTGTCAGCGTAAGTTTGTTTAGGAGCAACTCCCACTTGTTTTCCTACTACTTCTCCGTTGTGAAAAACCAAAACTGTTGGGATATTTCTCACTCCGTATTTTGCTGCAAATTCTTGATTTGCATCAACATCTACTTTTCCAACGACTACTTTTCCTGCGTATTCTTCTCCAAGTTGGTCAATGATTGGCCCAACCATTCTACATGGTCCACACCAAGCTGCCCAAAAATCTACCATCACTGGTTTGTCTGATTTCAAAACTACTTCTTCAAAAGTAGCATCTGTTATTGCTAATGCCATACTATTTTAATTTTTAATTTATTTTTTTCTAATCACAAAGATAAATAAACATTTGAGTTAAGAAGTGTAACTTGTATTACATTTAACTATTTATAAATTGTTATAAGTTATCAATTCAATTTAAAGTTAATCTGCATCTTCTCCAATTCCATCAATAACTCGTTCGAAATCTTTATTTTTAATTTCCTGCTCGACATTGATAATTGTGTGACAATCCTATTTTCCTCGACTTCTGCGATAGTTTCAACTAAAATAGGCTCATCTTCTTCGGAAAGTTCATCGGTAAAAATGGCTGTTTCCTCTGCTGTTTCATCATCGAACAATGCAGATTCTATTTTTTCTTCCACTTTACTGATTTCAGGAAGTATTTCTAGCTGTTTTTTGAATTTTTCTAATTCTAAAATATCAAAAGTAACTGTATTGTCGCCTTTATTGGCTTGGAAAACAGCATTTAATTTCGAGATGAAATCCGCATTCAAATCTTTTACATCCAATAAAATACTTAATTTTTTGGCAAAATTTTCAAACACGTCTTGCAACATTTTAAATTCTGAAAAAGTTAATCTTGGATCACTTTTTTTACCGGTATCTCTATCTACCCAACCTTCTTTTACCAATATTTTTATGTAGGTAAAGCTATTTGGAATTAGGTAATGTCGGTTTTTTAAATACTCTTCTCCAAAAATTTTGAACTCATAACTTTCATCATATCCTTCGAGATTAAACAGTGCCCAACCTTTTCCATTTTTTGCAATTCGATGTTGAACATTGCTGATTATTCCCCCAAAAGTCAGGTTTTTGTTCAAGTGTTGATTCAAATCTTTGAGTGATTCTAGTTTTGAATTACAAAAATATTTCATCTCAAACTTGAAATCGTCCAGCGGATGTCCCGAAATATAGATTCCAACAACTTCTTTTTCTTTTGCCAATTTTTCCATTGTGCTCCAGTCCTCGCAAGGCGGAACTATAGGTTCTGCAATTTGGACATCGCTACTTTCGCCAAACAAACTTACCTGCGATGAATTCTCGTTTTCCTGAAACTTGGCGCCATAGCGAATGGCTTTTTCGTAAAAGGTAATTCCGTCACCATCATCGTGAAAATATTGTGCTCTAGTGGTGTTTCCAAACGAATCAAAACCGCCAGCCAAAGCTAGATTTTCCAATGCTTTTTTGTTGGCTGCACGCAAATCGATGCGCTTCGTTAAATCAAAAATCGATTTGTATTTTCCATCTTTCCGGCATTCAACAATAGTTGCCACTGCTCCAGAACCAACGCCCTTTACAGCTCCCATTCCAAAACGAACGGCATAATTATCATTTACAGTAAATTTATAAAACGATTCGTTCACATCTGGACCCAAAACCTGCAATCCCATACGTTTGCATTCTTCCATAAAAAAGGAAACCTGCTTGATATCACTCATATTATTGGACAAAACCGCCGCCATATATTCGGCAGGATAATTGGCTTTCAAATAGGCTGTTTGGTAAGCAATCCAAGCATAACAAGTCGAGTGCGATTTGTTGAACGCATATTCAGCAAAGGCTTCCCAGTCTTTCCAGATTTTCTCTAGTTTGTCTTCGGGATGCCCTTTGGCGACAGCCTGACTGATAAATTTGGGTTTCATTTTATCCAATACATCTTTCTGTTTTTTCCCCATCGCCTTACGCAAAACGTCGGCATCACCTTTGGAGAAATCCGCCAGTTTTTGGGACAAAAGCATTACTTGTTCTTGGTAAACTGTAATTCCATAAGTATCTTTTAGCAACTCTTCACAGGCTTCGAGGTCATATATGATGTCTTCTTCACCGTTTTTCCGTTTAACGAAACTCGGAATATAAGCAATTGGTCCCGGACGATATAAGGCATTCATAGCAATCAAATCCGGAAATACCGTAGGCTTCAATTCCTTCATGTATTTTTGCATTCCGGCGCTTTCGTATTGGAAAATCCCAACGGTTTCGCCACGTTGAAAAAGCTCGTACGTCTTTAAATCATCTATTGGAAATTCGTCTGGATTTAAATCTATTCCGTTTCTATATTTTACTAATTTAACCGTGTCTTTAATCAAAGTCAGGGTTTTCAAACCTAAGAAGTCCATCTTCAACAAACCAGCACTTTCCACGACAGAGTTGTCAAATTGCGTGACGTACAAATCCGAATCTTTGGCAGTAGCCACAGGAACAAAATCAGTAATATCGCTTGGTGTAATAATAACTCCACAAGCGTGAATCCCAGTGTTTCTGAGGTTTCCTTCCAATACTTTTGCTTGCTGGATGGTTTCTCCTCCTAAATCGCCTTCATTGGCAAGACCAATTAATTCCTTTATTTTTTCAAACTCTTCAGGACGAACTGATTTTTTTATTAGGTCTTCTTTTTCGTTTAAAAAACGTGCTAAATTCCATTTTGAGGGCATCATCCCCGGAATCAATTTGGCAATTTTATCGGCTTCGAATAAAGGTAAATCAAGGACACGAGCTGTATCTCGAATCGCCGATTTGGTTGCCATTTTACCATAAGTGACAATTTGAGCCACTTGTTTTTTGCCATATTTTCGAATCACATAATCCATTACGCTGCTGCGTCCTTCGTCGTCAAAATCGATATCAATATCGGGAAGTGAAACCCTATCGGGATTCAAGAAACGTTCAAAAAGCAGGTTGTATAGCAGCGGGTCGATATTGGTAATTTTCAAACAATAAGCCACCACCGAACCTGCCGCAGAACCCCGACCAGGCCCAACAGAAACACCCATTTTCCGGGCTTCGGCGATGAAATCTTGTACAATCAAAAAATATCCCGGATAGCCTGAATTTTTTATTGTTAATAGTTCGAAATCTAATCTTTCCCGAATTTCGGGGGTAATTTCAGGATATCTTCGATTGGCTCCTTCAAAAGTAAGATGACTTAAATAGGCATTTTCTCCTCGAACGCCACCATCAATAGCATCTTCTGGGTTAATGAATTCGGCAGGAATTTCGAATTTTGGCAGCAAAACTTCCCGAGCCAAATTGTAAATTTCTATCTTATCGACAATTTCAGAAATATTCGAAATCGCTTCCGGCAAATTGTTGAAAAGTTGCTTCATTTCGGTGCCAGACTTGAAATAGTATTCTTGGTTAGGCAAGCCATAACGATAGCCACGTCCACGGCCTATTGGCGTAGATTGCTTTTCACCCTCTTTTACACACAATAAAATATCATGCGCATTGGCATTTTCCTTTTCTATATAAAAGGTATTATTGGTCGCCACTATTTTGACATCGTGCTTTCGAGCCAAAGAAATTAAGCCTTCATTCACGCGGTTTTCGTCCTCTTGATTGTGACGCATCACCTCAATATAAAAATCTTTTCCAAATTCATTTTTCCACCAAAGCAAGGCTTCCTCGGCTTGGTTTTCGCCCATATTCAAAATCTTGTTTGGAATTTCCCCATAAAGATTTCCAGATAAAACGATGATGTCTTCTTTGTACTTTTGAATAACTTTTCGGTCTATTCTTGGCACATAATAAAAGCCTTCGGTGTAACCAATGGAAGACATTTTAGCCAAATTATGATAGCCTTTTTTGGTCTTCGCCAAAAGTACGATTTGGTAACCATTGTCTTTTACGGACTTGTTTTTATGGTCTTCACAAACAAAAAATTCGCAACCAACGATGGGTTTCATCGAAACTTCGGTTGGTTCTTCGCCTTTTGCAACAGCTTCCTTATTTTTGGCTTCAGCCGCTTTATTATGGTATAAAACATCGCGAACAAAATGAAAAGCACCCATTAAATTGGCGTGATCCGTCATTGCCACAGCAGGCATTTTTAGTTGTGAAGCTGCTTTAACTAATGCTGCAACGCTAATCGTGGATTGCAAAACCGAAAATTGCGTATGATTATGCAAATGCACAAAATCAGAATCAATCAAGATTTGTTTGTTATCCGAAAGTTCCTGTTTCGAAATGGGCGCTGCTTTTTGCCCACCTAATTGCTGCCGGATTTTATCGGATGCTTCCTTTAAATTGATATGTTGTAGACCAATGAGTTGAATTTCTCTCGGATTTTTGAGTTGAAAATCCTCGAAATACTCCTGTTCGACTTCGAGTTCTTGTTTGGTAAAAACTTCGGTACGGATTAATTCAAAAAAGCAACGAGTTGTTGCCTCGACATCGGCGGTGGCGTTGTGGGCTTCGGAAAAAGGTTTATTAAAAAGATATAGGTGTAATTCAGTTAATGTTGGCAGTTTGAATTTTCCACCACGACCTCCGGGTAATTTCAATAAAGAGGCTGTAACTTCGGTACACGTATCCAGAATTGACATTGAACTCATTGGACTTTCGATTCCCAATCTATAAAATTCGCATCCCATAATATTGACATCAAAACCTAGATTTTGACCCACAATAAATTTGGTTTTCGATAAAGCAATGTTGAATTTTTCTAAAATTTCGGACAAAGGAATTCCCTCGGCATCGGCTAATTCGGTCGAAATTCCGTGAATTCTTTCGGCATCATACGGAATATTATATCCCTCTGGTTTTACTAAATAATCTTGGTGCTCGATGACTTTTCCCATCTCATCGTGGAGCTGCCAAGCGATTTGAATACATCTTGGCCAGTTGTCCGTGTCAGAAATGGGAGCCGTATATTTTTTAGGCAATCCAGTGGTTTCGGTATCGAATATTAAGTACATAAATTTATAAAAAACAAATTAAAAAATCCAAATTCCAAGTTTTGCTAAGTTGTAAAATATTGATTTTTTGGACTATAAAAACCATCCTATACAAAATTGTGGAATTTCAAATTTAGGTTTTTTTAAGGTAAAATAAACCTCAAGTTATTAACAAAAACCCACAAACAAAAAAAGCTGTTTCACAAAAATTGAAACAGCTTTTCTATACTAATTGTGATTTATTAAACCGTCATTGCTTCCACAACATTTTTTATTTTATTCTTTTTGTTAACAGCAGCCCAATTAAAGTCTTTTTGATATTGACAAATCGTGTTTTCATCCAAAGTATCCATCACCATCAAATAAATCCATTCATTATCCAATAAGTTTTTGAGGTGTTCGTTTCTGGAAAGAATATCATTTATCCTAGATAATGGCGCTTGTATCATAACCGATAATCGTAAGGGTTGGTGGTACATTTCTTCATCAGATTGTTTTAAAGATTGCAGTGGAAGTCCCATTTTTATGTCGCCACCATTGCCTTGAACTACACCAAATTTACCCGTAATATTATGTGTTATTTTAGAACCACCACCAAAAACTTCGTTATCAACAGTTGAAAAATAATAGTGGTTGTTGATCCATTGTGTTACGACCATAGGTCCTTGCATAATACCTTCCAATGCTTTTCCGGTTTCATCTGTTTCCCAGTTATAGGAATGCAGAAAACAACGTCCGTCTAGATTATGGTTTTTTGTTAATTCTCGCGGTCCAACAATAAATCCTGCATTTTTAGCCAAGCCCCATTCTGGTCTGGTTTCTCCCCAATTATTCGCTTTTTTATGCGCGAAAGCAACACTATAATTAGTAATTTCCAACCTTTCTTGAGTTGCCGTTTGTTGCGTTTTTAACAGATTTAATTTCAACTTTTGCAATTTGTTTTTGTGAGAATCAGGAACTTCTGAGTCAAACAATAAAATGGCGTCTGTAGTAGTATTATGCTCCCCTCCAATAAAAATGGTACTGGCAGGAATTTCAATACTATGATTTTCTTTTAAAGCTTGTCGCACTTCTGGAATATTAGCTATTTTAGCCAGCATTCTTGCATTATGTCTTCCTGGGCTTGCAGCACAGGCTCCACAATCTAAACTGGAACCAAAAGGGTTGTTAGCAGAATGGCTTCCGTGACCTATAAAAAGAACTAATGGAGCAAATTTTTCCCATCCCATTAAATCAAAAGCTCCTTTTACAATCGCTACCTTTTCGGCTAAAGGAATGTCAAAATGTTCCTCTTCGAGAGTACTAGTATTCCTAATCTGTGGTTCACAAATAGATTCATAATCGGTTGTGCTCTTGTTATTATTAAACCTATATAAATAACCAGGAGTGATTGTTCTTGCTATTAAAGACATTCCATAAAAGAATCCCGAGCCTTCAACATACCCAAAAGCCGAAGGAAGCATATTTTTCATTCTTTTTAGAAAATATTCCTTAAAGTTTGACACCTCATTTTTTCGTTTGTAAATTTGAACTTTTTCCGTTTGATTTCGCTGTGGAGTTTCTGAAACGTGATAGGCAGAATTTAAAATTGGGGGGCAGGATTTGCGTGTTAAACCATCCTTTAAACTTTTATAATCCATTGCAATTCCAAAAAAACCAGCATATCCAAAAGTTTCATACTGCCCTTTATTCTCAACATGTCTTCGAATTAACTCTGAACGGGTGTCAATACAAAAAACCATTTGAGCCTCTGGAACTTGTTTCTCTTTTTTAGCTGTTTGACTAATAATCTGTTGGCTGTCCAATACTTTTACAAGCTCATTTTGCCAGCTTTTCTCCCAAGCTTTTAACCAAATATATTGCAACTTTGATTGCGATGAAGTTTTTGAGCTATGAATATAGTCTGGATAAATCTCAGCTTCTATTTTTTTGGCCACCCAAAGTCTGACAGCTAGATAATCTTGTAATGTTATAGGATAAGCTTGTTGCCATTGTGAGTGATGCGCGTTTCGATGATTTATGTATCCTGTCCAACCGGGTAATGCAGCTAAATGAAAGGTCAGTATTTTAGTTAAATCAGCATCGACATAACCATCAAGAATTTGCGTTAGCGTTTCGGCACTCGTTTTTGGTATCTCCGAACTAGTTGTTTTTGGCATATCATTATCATATACCGCCAGTTTTCGCCAAGCGTTATAAAAACCCTCGTTTTTATTTGGCATTTCCCATTCTGCCATACCTTCATCCATAAATGCGGCTAGCCATTTTGACATAATTCTATCCAAATTATGTTGGCTGTTTTTAGTATCGAACGTTTTATGAGATGTCATTTTTTGTAGATAATACTCTGGTGATTCTAAAAGTTGGTTTTCTTTAAGCAATTCTAAAAGCACTTTTTCATCAATTTCCCCCTTTTTCCATGCTTGACGGAATAGCGGAGTTTCTGGGAACACATTCGCATTAAGATATTTCTCGGCCTGTTTTACCGCTTTTTCAAAGGGCATTTTCTCATATCCTGATAAAGGATTTGAAGCTACAAAAGAATATAGAGGCCAGGTGTTTCCTATAACTTGTGATGCTTCATCTATACTTTTTTGAATGGTTAGATTGATCATAATGATTTCGATTTATACATTAAAACAGTTTTTTTGTAGGGTTGAGATATGTTTAACAATTTGATATACAGCCAGGGGTAGTTACGGTAAATGCCCAACTTCATAATAAAAAAGCCTACCAAGAATAGGGTCCCAAACCCTATTTCAATACCAGATAGCGATATTGGTGCAACCACCTTTGGCATATCGCTCATTATTGCTGTTACACCTTTATATATTAAGGCGTAGGTTACCATACCAGAAATAAATAAAAGTGGGGGTACAACTATTTTTTGCAAAAGGGTTAGACTTTGTTCTTTTACAATATTGTATGTAGCCTGACCGACAGTTATGGCAACAATAAGTGTTAAAAAAATACTGCTATTTAATGTAGTGCCTTTTCCAGTTAAATAGGCAAATAGAATGGCACCTAGCACTCCATAGAACAGCACAAGTAGAGCTTGCAATGGTTTGATTTTAATGGGCATCGCTTTCTGTGGGTTTGAAGGGTTTATTTCCTCTCCTGCTGATAGAAATAAGTACGCTTTATAAAACCCGTGCAGTATTAAGTGAACAACGGCTGCATTAAAAAAACCCAAACCGCACTGCATAATCATAAAACCCATTTGGGCAATGGTTGAACAGGCTAATTTTTGCTTCACATTTACCTGAAGAAGTTTGGTGAATTGCGCAATAACTGCAGTTAAACCTCCAATAATAAAGAGTATGATTAAAGTATTTGAGGCAAATAATAGGGTGGAGAATAGTGTTAATAAAATTCCAGAACCATTTACAAATCCTGCATGCATCAAAGCCGAAGCCGGTGTTGGTGCTGTCATAGCTGAAAGTAGCCAACGATGGAAAGGGTAAATTGCTGATTGAATTAGAGCTGCCGTAATGATGCACAAGCCCGATATAAGAGTGATGTATTGAGGCAAATCGTTTACCTTGGAAATAATGGCACTTAGAGTAAAAGCATCTGTTTCAAAAGCCAATAATAGCACTCCAAGACTTAAAAAAAAACTTCCCATCACAAAATACTTTAGTGCAAATTTTGAAGCCTCTCTTGCTTCGCCCCATTTAGAATTTACACCAATTAATTTAGACATAAAAACGCCCATTAATAACCACATTGTTAATAAAAGTGCTATGTGATTAGACATTACAAAAACCATAATAGAGAACGTAAATCCTACAGATAATATTGAAAATTTGGCGTGATACCTAAACCCTTCTAAGTAATTTTTACCATAGCTGCTTATAAGAGCACTGAAGAATGATACAAGCGTCCAAATAAGAACTGTAAAACCATTAATTTTTAAAACATTCCCATAATGCCAAACCGGAATATTTGGGAAGTTGTATAATAAATACGTTAAATTACTTATAAATAACAGCCATAATAAGGAGTTGATTGTTTTGTTGATGAATAGAGTTAGATTATTTTTTAATATCATTTTTTTAGTTTTAATTATTGATTATCTTCAATTGTGATTTCAAGAATTTCCCTTTACCAATTGAATTTTTTGAATAATTTTTCAGGTTTTTTTAATTCATTTATTCCCATTGTTCTGTTTAAATGATTAGCCTTTTAATTCTGGCGCAAATATCATAAATTAAACTCATTAATTTTTATTTATATTTACTATCTTACGTATAAAAAATATTTATGCAATATGTCTTAGGCCAACTTCAAATGCATTTGAAATAGCCCAAATAAAACTAGCCCGAAAGATTAAAAAGTACTTCATTTTAGCCAATCAACGTTTTCAATACAACTTAAGATCTTCAGGAATAATTCCTTATTTGTCACCAAAAAAGAGTAGTAAGAAAAATTTTGTAATCTAATTTGGAAAAGATATAGCCCAAATTGTTGAGAAAATCTTAAAGGAGATTTATA